>ERZ1643251.4570-NODE-4570-length-11953-cov-7.846865_pt1 | contig 11953 bp, 10 predicted proteins | sample MGYA00579261_ERZ1643251 | MGnify/ENA primary metagenome ERZ1643251 (study PRJEB29033, sample SAMEA4952267) | chicken gut metagenome | biome: Broiler Chicken; feature: Gastrointestinal Tract; material: Caecum | place: Ireland | collected 2018 | study: Broiler... | reverse complement strand
TATAATAAACTTGGAAATAAAAAAATGCGGAGTATCATCAGCAGACCTTTTCAGAACCTTTAATGATACTCCGTATGGTCGGAGTGCCGGGATTCGAACCCGGGGCCTCTTGGACCCGAACCAAGCGCGATACCAAACTTCGCCACACCCCGTAACGCTCATTTATTATAGTAGGTTTTCTCATGCTTGTCAAGTGATTTCCATGAGAATACTTCCGCTTTCTCCCGCATATTCTGCCATGAGGTGGTTTCTCTTCATGGTTTTTCTGCACATCGACCCCGGATGGCTGGTTCTGATGGCCCTGCTTTGGTATTGGGACCCCCTGGGATGTTTCTATCCCTTCTGCGCCGCCATGGCCCTTCATGAGCTGGGCCATCTGGCGGCTCTTTCCCTGCTTCGCGTCCCCGTCCGGCGAATGCGGCTGGACCTCAGCGGCGCGGTCCTGGAAACCGGCGCCACCGACTACCGCCGGGAACTTCTCTGTGCCCTGGCCGGTCCTGCCGCCAACGGCCTGGGGCTTTTTTTCTGGGACGTGTTTCCCCTCTTCGCCCGTTGTTGTCTGCTGTTGGGTGCGTTCAACCTGCTGCCTTTACCGCCCCTGGATGGTGGAAAAGCTCTGCGGGCGTTTCTGCTGCTGCGATGCAATACGGCCACGGCCTTTGCCGCGCTGATGGCCGTCACCTGGGTGACGGCGGCGGCTCTGATGCTATGGGCACTATGTCTGACAACGGATCACGGCCTGTGGCCTGTGGCGGCAGCAGGGCTGGCCCTGCTGCGGCTGACCCTTACCATGAAAAAGCATTTGTAAATCCCGGCTGTACCCTGTATAATGGAGACAAATCTATACGAAAGAGGCCCAATATGACCACATTACTGGAACGCATTTTGCCAACGGTGCAAAAGCCTGCCCGCTATGTGGGCGGTGAATACAATCAGATCGTCAAGGACAAGGCCCAAGTGGATGTCCGGGTGGCGTTCTGTTTCCCTGACACCTATGAAATCGGTATGTCCAATCTGGGCATGCGCGTTCTCTACGGCGTCATGAACCATCAAGCTAACGTCTGGTGCGAACGGGTATTTGCTCCCTGGGGCGACATGGAAGAGCAGATGCGCAAGCACAATCTGCCCCTGTGGGCGCTGGAGAGCCACGACCCGGTGAAGGACTTTGATCTCATTGCCTTTACGGTGGGCTACGAAATGAGCTATGCCAACATCCTCAACATGCTGAATCTGGCCCAGGTGCCCCTCCACGCTGCCGACCGCCACGACCTGAAAAACATCGTCTTTGCCGGCGGCGCCTGCATGTACAACTCGGAACCGCTGGCCGACTTCATCGACTTTTTCTCCCTGGGTGAGGGCGAGGACAGCACGGTGGAAATTCTGGAATTGTACACCAAAGCCAAGGCGGAGCACTGGACCAAAGATCAATTCCTGCTGGAAGTCTCCAAAATTGAGGGTATGTACGTCCCCTCCTTCTACGAGCATACCTACAACGAGGACGGCACCTTAAAAGCCATCACGCCCAAAAACGGCGCACCCAAGACGGTAACAAAGCGCATTGTGCACGATCTGGACCATGCCTTCTACCCCACAAAGGATATTGTCCCCTCCACGGAAATCGTCCACGACCGGACCAACTTGGAGGTGTTCCGGGGCTGTATCCGAGGCTGCCGGTTCTGTCAGGCCGGCTTTACCTACCGGCCCCTGCGGCCCCGCAGCGTGGAGGTGCTGACCCGTCAGGCCAAGGAAGCGCTGGAGGATTCCGGCAATCATGAGATCACCCTTTCCAGCCTGTCCACCTCTGATTATAAGCAGTTGGAAGCGCTGGCCAACGATCTGCTGGACTACTGCACCCCCCGCAAGATCAATCTGTCTCTCCCCTCTCTGCGGGCCGACAATTTCTCTCGGGAATTGATGGAAAAGGTCCAGAAGGTCCGGAAATCGGGCCTGACCTTCGCCCCCGAAGCCGGTACCCAGCGGCTTCGCGACGCCATCAACAAAAACGTCACCGAGGAAGAGGTTCTGGAGACCTGCGCCACGGCCTTTGAGGGCGGCTGGAGCAGCGTCAAGCTGTATTTTATGTTGGGTCTGCCCACAGAAACCGACGAGGATGTGCTGGGTATTGCCGATCTGGTATACAAGATTCTCAAGACGTGGCGGGAAAAGGCCACCAACCGGAAACGGGGCTGCCGCATCAGTGTGGCTACGGCGTATTTTGTGCCCAAGCCCTTTACGCCCTTCCAGTGGGAGGCGCAGATTTCCCCCGAGGAGTACACCCGCCGCCAGCGGCTTTTGAAAGAGCACATGCCCGCCAAGAGCGTGGACTATAAGTGGCATGAATCGAGCCTGAGCCGTCTGGAAGCCGTATTGGCCCGGGGCGACCGCCGGTTGGGCGCTGTGTTGGAGCATGCTGTTCTCCACGGGGCCAAACTGGACGGCTGGGACGAGTATTTCCGGTACGATTTGTGGTTGGACGCGTTCCAAGCCTGCGGCATCGATCCGGATTTCTACACCCGGGAGCGGCGCGAGGACGAGCTGCTGCCCTGGGACACCATTGATGTGGGCGTAAAAAAGCAGTTCCTCCAAAAGGAGCGGAAAGCCGCTTACGCTTCCACCATCACCCCCGATTGCCGGACCCAGTGCACCGGCTGCGGGGCCAATCTGCTCTATCCGGAGGGACCCTGCGATGCGTAGAATTTTATTTGAAAAGACCGGCAACGGCATCTGGATTTCCCATCTGGATTTGATGCGGATTTTGCAGCGGGCATTCCGCCGCAGCGGCATTCTGTTGAAGCACACTCAGGGATTCAACCCCCACGCCTTTGTTTCCCTGGCTCTGCCCCTTTCCGTGGGCACGGCCAGCCGGTGCGAACTGTTGGATTTTGAATTGGCCGAATCGGAGGCCGCCGTGGATACGGCGTCTCTGCCGGAACGGCTCAACGCCGCGCTGCCCGATGGCACCCATTGTGTCTTGGGCTACGACGGCGGGCGGAAACTCAAGGAGCTGACCCATCTGCAAGTGGAGGTCCGGCTGGAATATGACCAGGGTGTTCCCGTCGGGGCGGTGGACGCCATCGACGGTCTGTTCCATGGGGAAACGCTGGTGGTGGAAAAGCGGTCCAAAAACGGACCGGTGGAGCAGGACATTCTGCCCATGGTGAAAACCATAACCGTTTCCACTGAGGATGAAAACACGGTGCTGCTGTCGGCGGTGATCTGCGCACAGAATCCGTCGCTAAATCCGGACTTGCTGGCTAAGGCAGTCGGTACGCACCTGCCGGACTTTGCTCCGGACTTTGCCAAGAGTATGCGGATTGAGATGTTGACCCAGGACGGTACGCCGTTCCGATAAGCAAAAAATTCCGAGTTTGCCGTGCAAACTCGGAATTTTTTATCCTTCGGCGTAACGGGACAAGAACTGTCTCGTCCGCTCCTCTTTTGGGTCCTCAATAACCTGTCGGGCCGGGCCCTGCTCCACAATCAGACCGCCGTCCATAAAGATGACCTGATCCGCCACATCCCGTGCAAAGGCCATTTCATGGGTGACGATAATCATGGTGGTTTTCTGCTCCGCCAAGCCACGGATGACCCGCAGCACCTCACCGGTCAACTCCGGGTCCAATGCCGACGTAGGCTCATCAAAGCATAAGATATCGGGATGCAGCGCCAGCGCTCTGGCAATGGCTACCCGCTGCTGCTGTCCGCCGGACAGCTGGTGGGGATAGTGGTCCTCCCGTGCCGCCAAGCCGATATCGGCCAGCAGTTTCCGCCCCTCCTCCCGGATATCCTCCAGAATACGCTTTTTATTCTGCTTATAGTCGGGGTACTCCCTGGCCAGCAATTCCTTGGCCAGCGTCACATTTTGCAGCGCCGTATACTGGGGAAACAGGTTAAAGGACTGGAACACCATACCGAAATGGAGCCGTTTCCGGCGCACATCGGCTTCCCGCTGGGTGGTGGGGTCATCGGCGTCAAAAATACAATCTTCCTTGATGTAAATACGGCCGCTGCTGGGCTTTTCCAGGAAATTGAGACACCGCAGCAGCGTCGTTTTGCCGCTGCCGGACGAGCCGATGATAGCCAATGCCTGTCCAGCTTCCAGATTAAAACTGATATCCTGGAGGACCTTGGTTTTGTCAAAGTGCTTTTCCAGGTTCTGTACTTGTAAAATCGCCATAGGGACCTCCCATCACCGGAAAAATGCCAGCTTCTTTTCCACCCAGTTGAGGAACAGCGTTACCAGACCGCTGAACACCAGGTAGTACACCGCCGTAAAGAACAGGGGCCACACCAGACCGGAATAGCCCATATTACTTTTCAGGAAGGACTCGCCCATAAAGATGATTTCCTGCAAGGAAATCACGCGGGCCAGAGACGTATCCTTGACCAGGGTGATGACCTCGTTGGACACCGGCGGTACAATGCGCTTGACCATTTGCAGCAGCGTCACATGACGGAAGATCTGCCCCTTGGTCATGCCCAAAACCTGCCCGGCCTCCTGCTGGCCCACAGGCACGCCCTGGATGCCGCCCCGGTAGATCTCTGAGAAGTAGCAGGCGTAGTTGATGATAAACGTCACGCAGGCAGCCACCATACGGCTGGAGGTGCCGCCGGGCCAGTTGAACCAGCCCACCATACCCGGCACATAGAACAGGGCAATCAATTGCAGCACCAGGGGGGTGCCGCGGACAATCCACACCACCAGACGGCAGATGGCGCTGATGGGCCGGAGTCCCCAGACGGCATTGAGCCACCGGGGATTCCCCTTATTTTGCAAAAAGCGCAAAGGCGCCCAGCGGTTCATGGAGCCCAGGCAGATCAGCAGGCCCAGGGGCAGCGAGCCGATGAGGGTGATAAAAAACAGCTGCAACGTCCGGATACAGCCGGTGTTGATAGCCGATACAACGGTACGAAATTCGTCACTGGCGAAAAATTCTAACATGGAATCGTCCTCTCTTTGGGGATGATGCAAACGACACCACAAGGCAGAGCGCATTCCGCGCTCTGCCTCGCAGTCGAAACACAGCAGATTATTCCAGAATCACAGATTCCTGCAAGCCATAGGTGGTAGCCACTTCCAGAACGGTACCATTGGAGACCTGCTCCGCCCAGAACGTATTGAACGCTTCGGTCACGTCGGAGCCCTTGCGGAAGCCCACGCCATATTCCTCCGATTCCAAGCCCTGGGCCTCGTTGAGGTTCAGGCTGTAGGTCAGGTCGGCGTAGGAGGTACCCTCGCCCACCATGGCGCCGGCCATCAGCAGGTCGATAACCGCGGCGTCGGAGGTACCGGCAGCCACTTCCATCAGGGCGTTGGACTGGGCCTGTACCGGCACGGTGGCAGCGCCCAAAGCCTGGGCGGCAGCTTCACCGGCGGAGCCAGACTCCACAGCCACGGTATAGCCCTCCAGGCTGGTAAGGTCCTCGAAATCGGCGGCCTTGTCGGCCTTGGTCACCAAAACCTGGGCATTGAGACAATAGGGTTCGGAGGTGCTCATGGCCGAGGTCACATCGTCGGTCAGCGTCATACCGTTCCAGACACAGTCGATGCTCTTGTTGTCCAGCTCCATAATCTTATAATCCCAGGTGATTTCCTGGAATTGCACTTCCACGCCCAAGGATTCGGCGAACTTCTTGGCCATATCGGCGTCGAAGCCAATCCACTCGTCGCTTCCCTCTTCCTTATAGTCCATGGGGGCGAAGTTGGTCATACCCACCACCAAAGTACCTTTGTCCTTGATGTACTGCAAATCCGACGCGGCAGCGTCGCCGGTCTCTCCGGCGGCAGCGTCATCCCCGGCAGCGGTGTCCGTGCTCTCGGCGGTGTCACCGGTATTGCCGGTCTCGGCGGTGCTGTCATCGGCAGCAGGGGCCTGGGTATCCTTGGAGCCACAAGCGCCCAGGGACAAGACCATCATCAGGGCCAGCAGCAGTGCAAGCAGCTTTTTCATATCGATAAATCCTCCATCAAAAAACATGGTGTTGTGTTCTTGTGGAGGTATTTTATCATGCTAAAGTGCTAATGTAAAGAACTATCTTATCGGAATTGTGCCTGTAAATCCGCTGTAATTTTGTGCAGTTTCTCCAAATCCACCAGATTGGCGTTGCAAAGCTCCTGCAAAGACAGGAGGATGCCCAGCTTGGCATGGTACCAGGTCAGTCCACCCTGGAAATACACCGCGTAGGGCGGGCGGATGGGACCGTCAGCGGACAATTCGATGGAGGAGCCCTGGACGAACGCACCGGCAGCCATAATCACCGGGTCATCATAACCGGGCATGTCCCAGGGCAGCGGCGTCGCGAAACTGTCCACGGGAGCTGCCTCCTGGATGCCCTTACAGAACGCAATCATGGCGGCTTCGGAGCCCAGCTCCACAGCCTGGATGATATCGTGGCGGGACTCAGTGCCGTTGGGCACCACGGGGAAGCCGAGACGCTCGTAAAGGTTGGCAGCAAAAATTGCGCCCTTCAGTGCGCCGGATACCACGGTGGGGGCCAGGAAAAAGCCCTGATAGAATGCGGGCATAATACCCAGGTTGGCGCCCACCTCCTGGCCCAGGCCGGGGGCGCTGAGCCGGTAGGCGCAGCGCTCGACACATTCCGTCGTGCCGCAGATATAGCCTCCAATGGGGGCCAGTCCGCCGCCGGGGTTTTTAATGAGACTGCCCACAATCATATCGGCTCCCACGTCGGAAGGCTCGATGGTTTCGACAAACTCGCCGTAGCAGTTGTCCACCATGCACAGGACGTCGGGCTTACATTCCTTACAGAAGGCAATCAGCTTGCCGATCTGCTCCACGGAGAAGGTGGGGCGGGTGGCGTAGCCCTTGGACCGCTGGATGGTGATCAGCTTTGTCTTGGGGCCGATGGCTTGCCGGATGCCGTCATAGTCAAAGGTGCCGTCAGCCAGCAAATCCACCTGCCGGTAGGACACGCCGTACTCCTTGAGGGAGCACTGGGAGGGCCGAATGCCGATGACCTCTTCCAGGGTGTCATAGGGACGGCCCACCGGGGACAGCAGCTCGTCACCGGGCCGCAGATTGGCGCTGAGGGCCACGGCCAACGCATGGGTGCCGCAGGTGATCTGGGGCCGCACCAGGGCGGCTTCCGTATGGAAACAGTCGGCATAGACCTTTTCCAGGGTGTTCCGGCCCACATCGTCATAGCCATAACCGGTGGTGGCAGCGAAACAGGACGCGCCCACCCGGTTGACCTGCATAGCGTGGAGGACCTTGGCCTGGTTATACTCGGCCACCTGGTCAATGGCCGCAAAACGGACGCGGAGGCTGTCCAGGACAGCCTCCCCGTAGGCCAGCACCGCCGGGCTGACGCCCATGGTGCCGTACAGTTCTTCTAAACTCACAGAACGCTCTCCTTTTTTACAGCGCCGCAGGCTCCATGGCAGCGTGGAGCTGATCGGTGATGGCGTTGCGGAAAATAGGCGTAGCGTGCATGTGAAGCATTTGCAGCGCCGGAGCCGACTGGTTGACGGGCACCTTGCCGCCGGTGGACAGATCGATGTCCAGAATCCAGCGGGTCTCCTTGTCCTCGGGCTGGCCGGCACGGCGGATCATGCCGGGGGCGGAACGCATTTTCAGACGGCAGCCACCGGCCAGCGCCATATCCACATCCATGGTGCAGCGGCCCACGGACTGCTCCTGGACATCCTCCTCGGCCAGCATGCCCAGAACGGCGGGAGACAGCAGATCCTTCCAGCTGATGCCCTCCAGGCCCAGCTCCCGACGGGAGATGGCGTTCATATACCGCAGGCCCACGCGCTCAAAGTAGGCGGGCTCATAGATCCGAATAAAGCTGGCCAAAGCCTGATCCAGCATCCGGGCGAACTCCTCCCAGCTGTCGTACCGGCGGCAGGTCAGGGCAATGAAGCTGTTGGTCAGGTTCAATCTCCAGCGGCCGTCCTCAGAGATAAAGTGGTAATTGGTCACAGGGGGCTGGGTCTGGACCGTGGGATTGGCGGTGCCCATACCGGCCACCTTGGGGGCGGGCTGGTCCTGGTGTTTCTGGTACACGGGGAACGCAGCGCGGATGGCTTCCTGGAACTCGGCAGGCTCCTTCTCGCTGATGGAAAGAATGGTGGGGAACCGCAGCTGGCAGATGACCTCCAGCAGGGGGCTCTTCTCATAATGGCAGCGGTCTACTTGTTCAAACATTTAAAATCACCTCATAGGGAATATAGTCATACGGTATTAGTATACCGCATTACGGGAAAAATGCAAGTAAAGTTCTGTGGAATGCGCGGAAATTGTCAACCAGTTCCCGCAGGAAGTGGGGCACTCTGTTCGTATTTACAGGGCGGTCAGACCCGATTCCCTTTCCCCCACTGTCATTCTGAAAGTTTCGCATCAGGAGGCATTGTTTTGATTGTTTTCTGGACCCTGCTGCTCCTGGCCGTCATCGCCGCGGCGGGCTGGGTGGCCCTGCTGTTTGCCATGGGCCGGGGGCGGCTCTTTGACCCCCGCAGTCCCCGGCTGCTGCTGCACAGCACTTGGGACCAATTTGAGATTCCGATTCTGGCCGGTGCCGCCTGGATTGCGTCCCAGGAGACGGAGCACCAGACCTTGGAGAGCTTCGACGGTCTGACGCTCCACGCCCGGCTGCTGCCGGCGGCGGGTCCGGCCCGGGGCACCATTCTGCTGTTCCATGGCTACCGCTCCATGGCCGCCGTGGATTTCAGCGCCACAGCCAAAGCCCTCCATGACGAGGGGTTCCATCTGCTGCTGGTGGACCAGCGGGCCCACGGCCACAGTCAGGGCCGATGGATTACCTACGGCGTCAACGAGCGGCAGGACTGCACTGCCTGGGCCTGGCACTGTTACCGCCGGTTTGGCCCGAACCATCCCCTGTTCCTCTACGGCATGTCCATGGGGGCCACCACGGTGCTGCTGGCGGCGGGGCTGGGGCTGCCGCCCACGGTCCAGGGCATTCTGGCCGACTGCGGCTTTACGGCTCCGGTGGCCATTCTGCGCCATGTGCTGAGCCGGTTCTGCCGTCCCCTGTCCGCTCCCCTGCTGTGGCTGCTGCGGTGGTACGCCCGGTGGCTGCTGCATGTGGATTTGGACTGCTGTTCCACACCGGCGGCACTGCACCGGACCCGGCTGCCGGTGCTGCTGCTCCACGGTGTGGACGACAGTTTTGTACCCATGGACATGAGCCGGGAAGCCGCGGCGGCCTGCGGCGGTTACCATCAACTATATCTGGTGACCAACGCCGGTCACGGTGGCGCCGGATGGGTTGACCGTAACGGTTATTTATCGGCTGTCAAGGGCTTTCTCCACAATTTTCTCCACGACATCCCTTAGAAAGACAGAGAAGACAGCCACCATATCTTGTGTGTTTTCGCCAATCTTACACAAGATATATTGACACGGCCCGCTCCTGCCGTTTATAATAGCCCCACTCCGCAAGGCTGGGCAGCACACCGGTCCAGCGGCTGCGATACGTGTTACCGTCCATTCCATCGGAAGCGCTTCCGATGGAATTTCGTATGAGAATAGGGAGTTGTTTCTATATGAAAATCATCAAGCGCAACGGTTCCGAGGCCGTCTTTGATATCACCAAGATCATCCAGGCCATTGGCCGCGCCAACCGGACCGCCGCCGAAAACGAGCAGCTGACCCCCACCCAGATTCAGCGCATTGCCGAGCGGGTGGAGCTCAACTGCCGGGAGATGAACCGGTCCCCCGGTGTGGAGGAAATTCAAGACCTGGTGGAGACGCAGATCATGGCCCATGGAGCTTACGATGTAGCCAAAAAGTACATCACCTACCGCTACACCCGCAATCTGGTCCGGCAGGCCAACACCACCGACGATCAGATTCTCAGCCTTATCGAGTGCAACAACGAGGAGGTCAAGCAGGAGAACTCCAACAAGAACCCCACGGTCAATTCGGTGCAAAGAGACTACATGGCCGGTGAGGTTTCCAAGGACATCACCCGGCGCATTCTGCTGCCCCAGGATATTGTGGAAGCCCACGAGGCGGGCATCATCCATTTCCACGACTCCGACTACTTCGCCCAGCACATGCACAACTGCGATTTGGTGAATCTGGAGGACATGCTGCAAAACGGCACGGTCATTTCCGGTACCATGATTGAAAAGCCCCACAGCTTTTCCACGGCCTGCAACATCGCCACGCAGATCATCGCCCAGGTGGCTTCCAACCAGTACGGCGGCCAGTCCATTTCCCTGGCCCATCTGGCTCCCTTTGTCCAAGTGAGCCGGGAGAAAATCCGCCGCAGCGTGGAACGGGAGGTCCAGGCCATGGGCCGTCCCCTGCCCGAGGCATTGGTCACGCAGATGGTGGAAAACCGTCTGCTGGACGAGATTCAGCGGGGTGTCCAGACCATCCAATACCAGGTGGTAACGCTGCTGACCACCAACGGACAAGCCCCCTTCGTCACGGTGTTTATGTACCTGGGCGAGGCCAAGAGCGAGCGGGAAAAGGCCGATCTGGCGCTCATTATTGAGGAAGTGCTGAAACAGCGCTATCAGGGCGTCAAGAACGAGGCCGGTGTGTGGGTGACCCCCGCCTTCCCCAAACTGATCTATGTGCTGGAGGAGGACAACATCCACAAGGACTCCCCCTACTACTATCTGACGGAGCTGGCCGCCAAGTGTACAGCCAAGCGTCTGGTGCCCGACTACATCAGCGAAAAGAAGATGAAGGAGCTGAAGGAGGGCAACTGCTTCCCGGTCATGGGCTGCCGCTCCAATCTGAGCCCCTGGAAAAACGAAAAGGGCGAATACCAGTTCTACGGCCGTTTCAATCAGGGCGTTGTCACGCTGAATCTGCCGGATATCGCCCTGTCCTCCGGCGGCGATGTGGACAAGTTCTGGAAGATTTTTGACGAGCGTCTCGACCTGTGCTACCGGGCTTTGATGTGCCGTCACAACCGGCTCAAGGGTACACTGTCCGACGCGGCCCCCATTCTGTGGCAGTACGGCGCCTGTGCCCGACTGGCCAAGGGCGAGCCCATCGACAAGCTATTGTACGGCGGTTACTCCACCATCTCCCTGGGCTATGCGGGCCTGTATGAGTGCGTCAAGTACATGACCGGCAAGTCCCACACGGACCCGTCGGCCACGCCCTTTGCCCTGGACATCATGAAGTATATGAACGACGCCTGCAACCGCTGGAAACAGGAAACCACCATCGGCTTCGGCATCTACGGCACACCGTTGGAATCCACCACCTATAAGTTTGCCAAGTGCCTGCAAAAGCGGTTCGGCATCATTCCCGGCGTGACGGACAAGTCCTACATTACCAACAGCTATCACGTCCATGTGACGGAGGAAATCGACGCCTTCTCCAAGCTGTCCTTTGAAGCCCAGTTCCAGGCGTTGTCCACCGGCGGCGCCATCAGCTATGTGGAAGTGCCCAATATGCAGCACAATCTGGACGCGGTTCTGGCCGTCATTCGGTATATCTACGATAATATTATGTATGCGGAGCTGAATACCAAGAGCGATTTCTGCCAGGTCTGTAACTACGACGGCGAAATTGAGATTCAGGAAGATGAAGACGGTAAGCTGGTCTGGGTGTGTCCCCAGTGCGGCAACCGGGACCAGAGTAAAATGAATGTGGCCCGGCGGACCTGCGGTTATATCGGTACCCAGTTCTGGAACCAGGGCCGGACCCAGGAAATCCGCGAACGCGTCCTGCACCTATAAAAAATTGAAAGCTTTTACTGAATTTTTTCTCGAAAAAATTCTGGGGTCCAGGGGCAAAGCCCCGGTCGCCCGCCGCAGCGGGCGAAACACCCGCCCCCCGCTGGCCGCCCCAGCGGGGGGTATTTTTGCGCCGTGCGCGGCGCGACCAAAGGCGCTGCCTATCGAGTAAAACTTTTATATTGGCCTCATTCTACAACAGTCCCGTCCCCCACGACAAACGCATGAGTAAATAAATTGTGAACAAATCCCCTTTTATGATAT
>ERZ1643251.4568-NODE-4568-length-11955-cov-6.124202_pt1 | contig 11955 bp, 10 predicted proteins | sample MGYA00579261_ERZ1643251 | MGnify/ENA primary metagenome ERZ1643251 (study PRJEB29033, sample SAMEA4952267) | chicken gut metagenome | biome: Broiler Chicken; feature: Gastrointestinal Tract; material: Caecum | place: Ireland | collected 2018 | study: Broiler... | reverse complement strand
GCCGCCATCGGCGGGGCCATCGCCGCCATGAACGGCGCGGCCTTCCTGTGCTATGTGACCCCCGCAGAGCACCTGGCCCTGCCCAACCTGGAGGACGTGAAACAGGGTATCATCGCCAGCAAGATCGCCGCCCACGCCGCCGACATCGCCAAGGGGGTGCGCGGCGCCCGGGAGATCGACGACAAGATGGGCGACGCCCGCCGGGCCCTGGACTGGGAAGCCCAGTGGGCCTGCGCCCTGGACCCCGAGACCGCCAAGGCCATCCGGGCAGACCGTTCCCCCGAGCATGACGACACCTGCTCGATGTGCGGCAAGTTCTGCGCCGTGCGCAGCATGAACAAAGCTTTGAACGGCGAACACATCGACATCCTGTAAGTTCCCACCCAACCAAAAATCCCTGTGCTGTTTGGCAGCACAGGGATTTTTTTGTCTTGTCAGCGCACCGTACTCTCGGTCAGCGTCTGTTCGGCCTTCAGCCGCTGCCATTCGTCACGGCAGCGGAACAGCAGGATGCCGAAGCAGATGCCCGACACCGCACCGCTCACACCGCTCAGCGCGGTGAAGGGAGCCCGGGCCAGCAGGCCCAGCAGGATATTGAGGATCATCACAATGCCGCCCAGAATGGAACACACCGCCACATAGGCCGAAATGTTGCCCTGGAGCGTGCCGGTCCAGATGGTCTTGCGGATGCTGTCCACGGTTCTGATGAACTGGACGCCGTACAGCATGACCAGCACCACCACGACCACCAGGATGAACATCATCATCGCTACCAGGGGCGTGAACACCTCACTGTTATCGCCAAAGCCCACCGTTGTCAGGGCGATGCCCATCAGTCCCAGCATCAGCACCATCATGATACCGACCAACACCAGAACGATGATCTGGATCACCCGGATGATGGTCAGACCGGCGGTTTTGAGCGGCGCGCCGGAGCGGTCCCGCGCCGAAGCGTACATCATCCAGAGACTTACCACCACGAGGATGGCGGGGATCTGGGCGATGACGGACCAGACAAGGGAACTCCAGACCGCTGTGTTCATCGCGCCGCCCACATCACCGGTCCAGCCGGTCGCCCCGGTCAGGCCGGTCACCCAGGTGGTATCTTCGCTCATCAGGCCGGTGCCCGTGAGCAAAAGAGAGAGCAGATTGCTCACAAGGGTGACGGTGTAGCCGATGGCCACGGTCAGATACAGCGGGGAGCAGAACAGCTGCCGCAAGGTCCGGATGGCCGGGGATTCCCCGCCGGACGCGGGCGGCGAGGCACCGGGGGCACTCTGGTAACGGGGGCCGTCGGTCTGTCCCTCCAGCGGTTTGCCGCAGTGGGGACAGAAGGTGGCTTCCTCCGGGACGGGATTTCCACAACCGGGACAGGTTTTCATCATTCATTCCTCCTTTTTACTCTTGTGGCGGCGCCGGAGCCGCCCCTGGCACCGCGCGGCAGGAAACGCACGGGCCGTGTCTGTACCCCTCAGTATAGCAACCGGCCCCCTGCGCTGCAACCGCCGGCGGTCCGTGGGGACTACTTTTGGCCGAATGCACAAAGCAGCCGTTCTTTTTTTGTACGCACTGACGACGGTTTCCCGTTGCAAAACCACGAACGCCCCCGTATAATTAAGTAGGAACTTAACTATTGGAGGAGGCGGTTCGGTTGGAAAAACCGTTGATGCTGATGATCCGCGACACTCACAAACTGTGGCGGGACCATATGCGGGATATTGCGGCGGCGGTGGGGGTGCCGGATTCCTACCGGATGGTATTGACCTATCTTTTGCGCCATCCGGGCTGCAGCCAGAAGGAGCTGGCTGCCTACCGCAACATCACCACCTCGTCGGTGAGCCAGATTGTCAAGGAGATGCAGCTGACCGGCTATCTGCGCAAGGAGGTCGACCCCGACGACCAGCGGTATGTGCGGCTTTACCTGACCGAGAAAGGCCAGACCTGCGCCGAGGAGATCCGCACACGGATCCGCCGCTCCGACGAGGCGCTGGGCAGCCTGCTGCCCCCCGGGCACGAGCAGGCTTTGCTGGAACTGCTGGGTGAACTGTACGCCGTGCTGGAAAAGGGGGTGCCGCCATGCTGAAGTATCTGAAGTCCTACTGGTATTGCTGCGTGCTGGCGCCGCTGTTCATGCTGGGGGAAATCGCTATGGATATGCTGCAGCCCGCCATGATGGCCGTGATTGTGGACGACGGCGTGCTGGGCGGCAACCTGCCGGTCATCCTGTCCATGGGGCTCAAGATGGTGCTGCTGATTGTCTTTGGCGGCACCACCGGCATTTTGTGCGGGGTGTTTGCCAACACCGCCGCCCAGCGGGTGGGCAACGACATCCGCAAGGACCTGTTCGGCCGGATCATGGACCTTTCCTTCCGGCAGACCGACCGGTTCACCACCGGGTCGCTGGTGACCCGCATCACCAACGACGTGACCCAGGTGGAACAGATGGTCATGATGTCCATGCGCTCCATTGTGCGGTGCAGCGTCATGTTTGTGGGCGGTATTGTCATGCTCTACCTGCAGTCGCCCCGGTTTGCCCTGGTGGTGGCCTGCGGGCTGCCCTTTCTGGCGGCCTTTGTCATCCTGTTTCTGCGCAAGGTTTCCCCGCTGTTCACGGTGATCCAGCAAAAGCTGGATGCCCTGAATTGCCTGTTGCAGGAAAACATCGCCGGGGCCCGGGTGGTCAAAGCCTATGTGAAGGAGGCGGACTCCCTGCGCCAGTTCGGTGCGGCCAACGACGAGCTGTGCGACATCAATCTGCGGGCCCAGTCCATGCTGGCTTTCCTGAACCCTTGTGTCAACATCGTGCTCAACCTCTGCGTGGTGGCGGTGCTCTACCTGGGCGGGGTGTCGGTGCGCACCGACGGCGCTATCACCCCGGGGCAGATCATGGCCTCCCTCACCTACCTGTCGCTGATCCTCATGCGAGTGATTTTCATGGCCAACATCTTCCAGACCTTCACCCGGGCGTCGGCCTCCTGGCGGCGCATCCGCGAGGTGCTGGACACCGCACCCGAGCAGCGGGACGGCACCGCCCGTCCCGCCGACAGCTGCCGCGGCCGGGTGGAGTTCCGCCATGTGGACTTTGCCTACCCCGACGCGCCGGACCATCCGGTGCTGCAGGACCTTTCCTTCACGGTGGAGCCCGGCGAGACGGTGGCCATCATCGGGGCCACCGGCAGCGGCAAGACCAGCCTGGTGCAGCTGATTCCCCGCTTTTACGACGTCAGTGCCGGCACCGTGCGGGTGGACGGCGTGGATGTGCGGGACTTTGCCCGGCAGGACCTGCGGCAGCGCATCGGCATCGTACAGCAGAAAGCCGAGCTGTTTTCCCGTTCCATCGCCGAAAACATCCGCTGGGGCCGGCCGGAGGCCGACGACGAGGCGGTGGCGGAAGCCGCCCGTATCGCCCAGGCGGAGGATTTTATCCTGCGCACGCCGGCGGGGTTTGAAACGCCGGTCACCGAGGGCGGGCACTCCCTTTCAGGCGGGCAGAAACAGCGCCTTTCCATTGCGCGGGCGGTGCTGAAACGACCGGAGATCCTGATCTTTGACGATTCGGGCAGCGCGCTGGATTTAAGGACCGAGGCCGCCCTGTACGATGCGCTGGATGCCTCCTTTGCGGGCACCACCCGGCTGATCGTGGCCCAGCGCATCGCCTCGGTGCAGCGGGCGGACCGCATCCTGGTGCTGGACAACGGCCGCCTGTGCGCCGAAGGCACCCACCGGGATCTGCTGGCCTCCTCGCCGGTGTATCAGGCGATCTGCCGCTCCCAGCTGAAAAAGGAGGTGACGGCCTCATGACGGACGCCAATCCCCCCAAAGTGCAGCTGCGCCGCAAGTCCACCATGGGCCAGGCGGTGGAAAAACCCCAGGACACCCGGGGCACTTTGCGGCGGCTGCTGGATTACTTTGCCCGGGCCAAGCGGCTGCTTGTGGCACTGCTGGCCGCCGTGCTGGCCGTGACGGTGACCTCGCTGCTGACGCCGGCGCTGCAGGGCGCGGTCATCGATGCCATCCAGGCCCGCGCCTGGGACCACTTCGGCCTTTTGCTGGGTTGCCTGCTGGCCGCCTTTGCGGGCAACATCGCCGTGACACTGGCCCAGGGGCTGCTCTCGGCCCGGCTGAGCCAGAACATCGTCCGGCGGATGCGGTACGACCTCTTCCGCAAGATCGACAACCTGCCCATCGCCTACCTGGACCGGCACTCCAACGGCGATGTGATGAGCCGGATGACCAACGACATTGAGAACATCTCCAACACGGTATCCCAGAGTCTGGGCTCGCTGGTGTCGGGGCTGCTGACCGTGGCAGGCACCATCGCCATCATGTTCTGGTACTGCTGGCAGCTGACGCTCATCACCCTGGTGACGGTGGTGCTGACCGTACTGGTGACCAAGTGGATGTCCCGCCGGATGCGCACCGCCTACCGCCAGCGGGCCGATGCCCTGGGCCGGCTGGACGGCCACGCTCAGGAGATGATTTCGGGCTACCGCACCATTCTGGCCTACAACCGCCAGGACGCCGTGCGCGCCGAATTTGCCGAAATCTCCGACACCCTCACCCGGGAGGGCATCCGGGCCGAGGTGCTGGGCGGGTCGATGGGTCCCCTGATGAACGCCATCTCCAGCCTGGGGTTTGTCATTGTAGCGGCCTTCGGCGGCTATTTTGCCCTGCGGGGGCTCATCACCATCGGGGTGATTTCCGCCTTCATCCTCTACGCCAAGCAGTTTCCCCGCCCGCTCAACGAGATTGCCCAGCTGTTCGGCTCGGTGGAAACTGCCCTGGCCGGTGCCGAGCGGGTCTTTGCCCTGATGGACCAGCCCGACGAGGACAACGCCGGCACCGAAACGCCGGACCATGTGACGGGCAACGTCAGTTTCCGCCATGTGAATTTTTCCTACCTGCCGGGCAAACAGGTGCTGTATGACTTCAACCTGGAAGTGCACGCCGGGCAGAAGATTGCGCTGGTGGGGGCCACCGGCAGCGGCAAGACGACGGTGGTCAACCTGCTGATGCGGTTCTACCCCGTGGATTCCGGCGAAATCCTCATCGACGGGCAGGACATCCGGACGCTGCGTAGGGACTGGCTGCGCCACAACACCGCCATTGTATTGCAGGACACGGTGCTCTTTTCCGACACCATCGAGCACAACATCAAGTATGCCGACCCCGGCGCCGATGACGCCCGGATGATCCGCGCAGCCGAAATGAGCAACTGTGCCCCCTTCATCGACCGGCTGCCCCAAACGTACCACACCTTTCTGAAGCAGGCCGGGGCGGGGCTTTCCCAGGGGCAGCGCCAGCTTTTGAACATTGCCCGCGCCCTGCTGGCCGACCCCAGGATCCTGATTCTGGACGAGGCCACCTCCTCGGTGGATACCCGCACCGAACAGAACATCCAGGACGCACTGGTCCGGCTGATGAAAAACCGCACCAGCCTGATCATCGCCCACCGGCTTTCCACCATCCAGGACGCCGACGTCATTGTGGTGATGGACAAAGGCCGGGTGGTGGAAACCGGCAACCACGAGGAACTGCTGCAAAAGCGCGGGGCCTACTACGCCCTGTACATGGCCCAGTTTGCGGGACAAAAGACCTGAACTGTCCCTTGACGGACGGCATATAATACGGTATAATGTAAAAATTCTTTGCACTGCATTACATCCCCCGTCGGGGGTGCGCGATCTCCAGTACAAACTGAGCAGGCGATGCCCTACCGGGCATGGGGCCGGGCCGCCCAGGCGGCAGCAGATGAACTTTCGGGCATCTGTGGGACAGTTGTATGTTCCACAGATGCCTTTTTCTATACCTTTGGAACCGCCGTTCGCATAAGGTGCACACAAGAGTAATCACACCGCCGGGGTTTTCCCGGTCACAACAGGAGGTTTTCTTGTATGGCTACCCAAAGCAAAGCAGCGCCGCTGAACGAAGCGGCCGTCATCCGCAACCTGTCCCTGGTCAGTGTGCTGGGCAACGCCGTGCTGTCCGGCTTCAAACTGTTTGCCGGCATCACCGGCCATTCCAGCGCCATGATTTCCGACGCGGTGCACTCCTTCTCGGACGTGCTGACCACCCTCATCGGCATTGCCGGCGCCATGCTGGGGTTCCCGGTGCTGGACTCGGTGGCCAGCGTGGTCATCTGCCTGTTCATCCTGAAGGTGTCCTATGACATCATCAAGGACGCCGTCACCAAACTGCTGGACACCTCCTGCGGCACGGAGTACGAGGAAAAGCTGCGCCGCTTCATCGCCGGGCAGAACGGCGTGGAAGGGGTGGACCTGCTGCACACCCGGATGTTCGGCAACAAGGTCTATATCGATCTGGAGATTGAAGTGGACGGCGACAAAACCCTGCGGGAGGCCCACGCCGTGGCTGAGCAGGTCCACACCGATGTGGAGGGTGCCTTCCCCGAAGTCAAGCACGTGATGATCCATGTGAACCCCGCCAAAGCATAAAAACAGCCCCGGAGCTTACCGCTCCGGGGCTGTTTTCTGTTTACAGGGCCATCTTGTAGATGTTGTACATATCTTCCTCGTACAGCACGCGGGCCGAGCCCTTGCTGCCGCCGCAGGCCGACGCGCAGCTCCTGGCCATGGCGTGGAGCTGGTCGTCGGTGGGATTCAGTCCCAGTTCCCGCAGGTTGGTGGGCATGCCAATGGAACGGTAGAAGTCTTCCATGGCGGCAATGCCCTTCTCGATGGTCTCGGCGTCGGTGGCGCCGGGAGTCACCCCCATGACGTTCACCGCGTACCGCACGAACCGTGCCGGAATGTTGGCGCAGACATACCGTGCCCAGCTGGGCCATCCTGCCGCCAGCCCGGCGCCGTGGGTGACGTCGAACATGCCGCCCAGCTCGTGTTCCAGCACGTGGGTGGCAAAGTCTCCGCCGCCGTTGCCGCAGCCGGTCAGGTCGTTGTGGGCCAGCGATCCCGCCCACATGACCTCCGCCCGGGCGTCGTAATCGTCGGGATGGGTGTGCAGCCGGACGGCTTTCTCCTTGACGGTGCGCAGCAGCGCCTCGGCAAGGGCGTCGGTCAGCTCCATGTTGCCCTGGGAAGTAAAGTACCGCTCCATGGTGTGCATCATGATGTCGGTGCAGCCGCTCATCGTCTGGTAGTCCGGCAAAGTCAGCGTCAGTTCGGGGTTCATGGCCGCGAACTTGGGCCGGGCCAGGTTATCGTTGTAGGAGCGCTTCTCCCCGGTTTTTTCGTTGGTGATGACCGAGCTGTCGCTGGACTCGCTGCCCGCGGCGGCGATGGTCAGCACCGAGGACACCGGCAGGCAGCCCTTGGCGGTGCGCTTGCCCTCGTACAGTTCCCAGACATCCTTGTCGGGCTCAGCCAGACCATAGCCGATGGCCTTGGCCGTGTCGATGACCGAGCCGCCGCCCACCGCCAGCAGGAAGTCGATGCCCTCCCGCTTGCCGATCTCGATGCCCTCGTACACCTTGCCCAGGTGGGGGTTGGGCACCACGCCGCCCAGCAGGTGGCAGGCCAGTCCCGCCGCCTTCATGGGGTTCAGGATGCTGTCCAGCAGGCCGTTTTTCACCACGCGCTCACTGCCGTAGACCACCAGCACTTTGGTGGCACCGTACTTGCGCAGATAGTCCGCTGCCTGGGTCTGGACGCCCCGGCCGAAGACGATCTCGGTGGGGGAATAAAAGGTAAAATTGTTCGCCATTTTCTGCATCGTTCCTTTCTGTCGGATAGGATCGGGGCACGGCCCCATGGATTGGTTTCAGTATAGCACGATGCAGCGGAAATGCCAACAGGATTTCTGCCCTCAGCCCCGGTAGGGCGGGCACTGGTAGCGGGGTTTGCCCCGGCTGGCACGGCCGTACTCGATGGCGTGGGCCGGGCAGCCGCAGATGCAGGCCATGCAGTGGGTGCAGGCATCCCCCCACAGGGGTCTGCCCCCCTGCAGCCGGATGTTGCCCCGGGGGCACAGCGCCGCGCATTTGCCGCAGGAGCGGCAGGCGTCCGACACCGTGAATGCCCGAGCCTTGACCTGAAAGCGGTAAAACGCCCGGTTCACCGGGCCGGATTTGAGGGTGTCCAGCACCCCGGTGGTGCGGGGGGCAAAGTCCCGCCCCGCCGCAATGGTGCCGGCGGCCCGTTCCAGCACCGGTCGGGCGGCCGCCACAATCTGCCGGGCTTCGTCGGGCTGCGGAGCCTGGAACATGGCAATGTAGTTTTCCGGCATGACCACCGGCAGGGTGCCCCGGTAGACCAGACTTTTCTCGGCGCAGAAGGCCCGCTGTTCCGGTTCCGGCCGGCCGATGTCGCTGCCGCAGGTCATGACGAAATAGGCCTGCCGGCTGCCCGCAAACCGGCCGGTGCGCAGCCAGTCCAGGAAGATCCGGGGTGTCCGCCAGGCGTAGGTGGGCATGACGAACACCCAAGGCGTGGCCGACGTGAAGTCCCCGGCCACCCCGTCCCGGATGAACCGGAAGCTGTCCAGACAGCGGTCCTGCAGGCGGTCGGCCAGCAGTTCGGCGGCATACCGGCCGTTGCCGGTACCGGAAAAATACAGGATCATAAACAAAAACGCCTCCCAGGGGTAGGATGGACCGCCGGGGCCAGCCCCAGACAGTCCGCCTTGTATTGTAGTCCCCGGCAGCCGCCCCGTCAAGGGCTCCACGCAAAAGGCCCCGGACCGCGGGGGTCCGGGGCTTGGGGCATTTACAGCAGCCCTTCCAGATGCTGCATTACCAGGCTGGCGGCGGTGATGCCGGCCCAGCAGCAGGCACCCATGAAGATGGGTTTGCTGCCGTTTTTGATGAGCTTGACCAGGTCGATATTGAGGCCGATGGCCGCCATGGCCAGGATGATGAAGAACTTGGACAGTTCCTTGAAGGGCTGGAAGACGGCGGGGTCCACGCCGGCCACGGTGGCCACGGTGGTCAGGATGGAGGCCAGCACAAAGAACAGGATGAAGAAGGGGAAGATCTTTTTCAGTTCAAAGGAACCGTTGGAGACCTGCCCGCCCCGCTTGACCTGCCAGGTGCGCCAGAAGGCCAGTGCCAGCGTGATGGGAATGATGGCCAGCGTGCGGGTGAGCTTGACGATGGTGGCGTAGGCCAGCACCGAGCCGCCGGTACCGTGCAGGGTGTCCCAGGTGGAGGCCGCCGCCGTCACCGAGGAGGTATCGTTGATGGCGGTACCGGCAAACAGGCCGAAGCCCTCGTTGCTCATGCCCAGCACGCCGCCCAGAGTGGGGAAAAACAGCGCCGCCAGGATGTTGAACAGGAAAATCACCGAGATGGACTGGGCAATCTCGTCGTCATCGGCACCGATGACCGGGGCGGTGGCGGCGATGGCCGACCCGCCGCAGATGGAGGACCCCACCCCCACCAGCACCGACACGTTGGCGGGCATGGCCAGCCGCTTGCGCAGCAAGAAGGCGATGAGCAGCGACATGGTGATGGTGGTGCAGATGATGGGCAGCGACAGCAGCCCCACCTGGGCGATCTGGGACAGGTTGAGGCCGAAGCCCAGCAGGATGACGGCATATTGCAGCACCTTTTTGGAGGTGAAGGCGATGCCGGCGCGGAAGGGGGTCTTGTCGTGGAGGATCAGCGCCACCAGCATACCGGCCAGGATGGCGAAGACCGGCCCGCCGATGACCGGGAAGGCGTGGCCCAGCAGCCAGCTGGGCACGGTAAGCACCAGGCAGAGCAGCAGACCGGGCAGGGTTTTCTTCAAGGATTCCATAGCGACACACTCACTTTTTTTGACAGATTTTGGCAACGCCCTTGATTATACGCCGGTTTTGCCATAAAATAAAATGAAGAATTGTAATGTATCCATAATTTTACGAAATAGGTGATCGTCTATGCTGGACCCGCGCTGGAATACCTTTCTGACGGTATGCGAAACGATGAACTACACCCGGGCCGCCCAACGGCTCTGCCTGACCCAACCCGCCGTGACCCACCACATTCAATATCTGGAAGAACACTACGGCTGCAAGCTGTTCCGGTACGAGGGCAAGGTGCTTTCGCTGACGCCGGCGGGGCTGCGGCTGCGGGACCTGACCCGGTCGATGGCCTACAACAGCGCCCGCATCGAAACTGCCATGGCCGCCCCGGCGCCGGTCTGCCTGCGGGTGGGGGCCTCCAAGACCATTGGGGAGTACCTGGTGGCGCCCCGCATCGAGCGGTTCCTGCGCGCCCACCCCGAGGCGGATTTTTCCCTGATGGTGGAAAATACCCAGCTGTTGCTGCGCGCCCTGGAGGCCGGCCAGCTGGACTTTGCCCTGGTGGAAGGCTTTTTTGAGCGCAGCCATTACGATGCCCGCCTGATGCAGCGGGAGGCCTTTTTCGGGGTCTGCCCGCCGGGGCACCGGCTGGCGGGGCGGGCCGTCACGCTGGAGGAGCTGGCCGGGGAACGGCTGCTGCTGCGGGAGCCCGGCTCGGGTACCCGCGCCATCCTGGAGGACGCCCTGCGCCGCCAGAACCGCACGCTGCACAGCTTTGGCAGCGTGACCACCATCAGCGATTTTTCCACCATCAAGTCGCTGGTGGCCGACGGGCTGGGGATTTCCTTCTTGTACGCCCCGGTGGTGCAGCGGGAGCTGGCCACCGGTACCCTGGCCAAGTTCACCCTGGCCGACACCCCCATGGAAGGGGCCTTCTACTTCGTCTGCCTGAAGGACAATCTGTTTGCCGACCGGTGGTCCGACTGGCTGGCCTGATTTTTCACTTCGTTTATTTTTTATAAAATATACAATTTGTATTTTTCTCTTGCATGGCCTCTCCCTGGGGCTATACTATCGGAAACAGGAGGTTTTTGCCATGAAAGTCTATGGAACACCCATCTGCATCGATTGCCGCAACTACCGGGCCCTGCAGGCCCGCCGTGGCTTTGCGGCGGAGTATGTCGACATCACCGAAAGCACCGCCAACCTGCGGGAATTTCTGGCCCTGCGGGACCACGACCCGGTCTTTGCCCCCGTGCGGGAACACGGCGGCATCGGGGTACCGCTGTTTGTCCGGGAGGACGGCCGTAAGACCTTTGACCTGGACGAGGCGCTGGGTTGGATCGGCCAGGAGCCTGTGCGCCCCGAGGAGATCGCCGAGCAGCGCCCTGCCTGTGGCGTGAACGGTTGCCGATGATTTTTGTACAGATTGACCAGGTTTATTCACTCTGTATTGGCTAATCCAACAAAAAGATGCCGTCCTTCTTGACAGGGGGCGGCATTTCTGGTATAGTCCGAAGCAATTCAACGAGTTAAAGAGCTAAACCGTTGAATCGAAAAACCGATGACGCAGAAGAGTAGACCGGGAGCCGTTTTCCCCAGAGAGCCGCGGAGGGTGAGAGCGCGGCGGAAACGTCCGGGCCGAATGGACTGCCGAGGGCGGGCCCAACGGGAGATTTTCCCCAGTAGGTCCCGACGGATTTCCCCCGTTAGCGGGAACGATGTGTGTTGGCACGTCGGACGAGCGGGCGAGACAGCATCTCGCCAATTTGGGTGGCACCGCAGAAGTCCAAAGACTTTTGTCCCAAAGGGTATTTTCACACTGCCCTGTGGGACAAAGGTCTTTTTTGTTCCCCTCGGCGCACAGAAAGGAGCCGCAACATGGTCGCAGAGAACATCCCGTACAAGATCTACCTGTCCGAAGAGGAACTGCCCCGCACCTGGTACAACGTCCGGGCCGACATGAAAAACAAGCCCGCCCCCCTGCTGAACCCCGCCACCGGCCAACCCATGGGCTACGACGACCTGCGGCCGGTTTTTTGTGATGAGCTGATCCGCCAGGAACTGGACAACGACACCCGGGAGATTCCCATCCCCACCGAGATCCGGGACTTTTACAAGATGTACCGCCCCGCCCCGCTGGTGCGGGCCTACTGCCTGGAGAAAAAGCTCCAGACCCCTGCCAAAATCTACTACAAATTCGAGGGCAACAACACCTCGGGCAGCCACAAGCTGAACAGCGCCATCGCCCAGGCC
>ERZ1643251.4567-NODE-4567-length-11964-cov-5.547317_pt1 | contig 11964 bp, 11 predicted proteins | sample MGYA00579261_ERZ1643251 | MGnify/ENA primary metagenome ERZ1643251 (study PRJEB29033, sample SAMEA4952267) | chicken gut metagenome | biome: Broiler Chicken; feature: Gastrointestinal Tract; material: Caecum | place: Ireland | collected 2018 | study: Broiler... | reverse complement strand
CATCGCCTAAACTCTCTCTTTTTTATTTAGTCCTTGACATTGGGTACATTTTATACCAAAGTTCTATCTTTTTTATTATGTATATTAATTTATTCTAAAATTATATATGGTTGTGTTCTCGTTCCATTTCCACTTGTAATTTGAATTGTTGATTTCAAATAAGTGACTGGAATTACTGCAAGATCATTCTCCATCATTGCGGTAGAAAAGAATGTCATTATCATTCCACTGCCATAACGTCTTGAACGCCAAAGATATGCTGATGTATTATAACGTCTATCACTATACCAACCATTCATTGTCCAAAACTGGATATCAGAAATACTCGAAGACTCTAGAAAATAATTTGAATCACAAGTGTCATTTTTATACCCATCTGTTGCTGATGTGCAGGATGAATTTAAACTTGCTCTTAATATATCTGTCACATTTGGTAGTCCTATATTTCCTGTCCAAGTATATGCTTTCTCACTGGCTAAATTCTTGGTAATACTGTCATTCCCAGCAGACTCTAACATAAGAACTCCACCAATATTAAATGCATGAGTTTGAATTTGTGATCTTGCTGTTGACGTTAAACTATTATAGTATGTTCCTGTCAAATAATCCGCTAAGCTAGAATTCTCTGTCACGGTTCCACTCAAACTACCATCTGGAGATTGGAACGTCCCACTTACAGGTCCATATACGCTACATCCTGAAGATGGATCAGCACAATATGTATTGTTGGCAGTAGTACGATAATCTTCTTCGTCAAATGCCATATAAGATAGATAATTATCTCTAACTATTTTATAAGTTCCATCTGCTTCTTTGGCAATAATTCTCCATAATTCATCATTAAACTCTATATAATTATTAGGATCACTTCCACGGTAAACATATCTTCCAGATTCATATTGATCTCGATATAATCCTTCTCCACTTGTTACCACTTCATCTGTAATATCAATTGATGGTGGTGGACTTGGTATTTCTGATGCTTCTCTTTGTTCATATATAAGTGTGATTTGAACATCTTTAGACATATTGACATCATCAAAATCTACACTTGCATCCCAATATACTTTTACTTGGAATGTTTTCTTATCACCAGCTAATAGTGCATCATTTACTCTTATATTTTGTAACTCTACTTTGATCGATTTTGGATCTTGATTATTTGCTTCATCGACTCCATTAATCGCTGTTAACATCGCATCTAAGTTTCCTTGGTTCTCCACTACGACATCATACGTTGCACTAGCTCCTGGCTGATTTAACTCTACATTTAAATTTAATGTTGTTTGATTTACGATCTGTTTTGATATGGTTGTTGCATTGTTCATTTCTTTTTCTTCTGCACTCGTAAATAGTATTTTCCAAGTAGAAGTAATCTGAGCAGTTCCACTAATATCTAATTGTTGACTGAGTGCAGCATATCCGATTCCCAATGTGAAAAACATTGCAATACAGATTGTTCCAACAACATAATATTTTCTAATTCCTCTATTTGCTCTTTTTATTTTTCTCATATGCTTACTCCTATTCTATTTATATCTTATAATATTTTTTGAACGATTCATACTATATTTATTCTCATTTTGTAAACATCATCATGTCTAATAATTGATCAAAAGGAAGATGAATCAATAATAAAGTTATGGCTCCTAAACATAAATAAGGGCCAAAAGGAATGATGTGACTTTTCTTTAACTGAAACATAACAGAAATAGGAAGTCCAATCACAGAACCAACGAAGATAGATAATACTGCTAAGGGAAAGCCTAATACAAGTCCAAAGAAGAACATTAGTTTAATATCTCCGCCTCCCATAGACTCTTTTTGAAATAAATGGTCACCAAATAACTTTAGTCCCCACATGAAGAAGAATGCCCCTACTCCTTGTACAATGTGAGATAAAACATAAGTGAATCCATAAGCTGGAATTTGTAATAGTATAATTAGTATAGAACCAATTACTAATAATTCATCAGGAATAATCATAGCTTCTATATCGCTAGATACAATCATAATTAAGAAAGATACAAATACAATAGAAATTAAAAATTCAAGTGTATTACCAAATACAATATAACAAAGAGAAAAACAAATTCCAGTTATAAATTCACTGATTGGATAATACATTGATAATTTCTTTTTACAGTGTTTGCACTTTCCTCCCTGTATGATATATGACAAAATGGGAATCAATTCACTAACTCCCAATTTGTGCCTACAATAAGTACAATGACTACTTGGATAGAGAATGGATTCATTGTGAGCAAGTCTAGAACCCACTACGTTAAAAAAAGATCCAAATACAGTTCCAAATACAAATAGACAAATAATATAATACCATTCCATAATATCAACTCTTCTACATAACTGTGTCGTACAATGTGAACATAGGAACAACAATTGCGAGAATAATAACTCCAACGATTCCTGTTAACATAATAATCATAGCTGGTTCAATGAATGTTTTAATACGAGTTACTGCTTGTTTATGCATTTCTTGATAGTAATCTGATACTTTTTTCATCATTTCAGGTAATTCCCCTGTTTTTTCTCCTGTTACTAACATTTCATAAGCTGGAATTGGGAAAGCCCAATGATTTGCAAAAGCCGAAGAAATTTTTTCTCCTCGTGATAAATTATCAATTGTACTACGGATTAACTCTTTATAAATTTCATTATCTGTAATACGTTCTAGTATTTCCATACTATCTGTAATAAATACATTATGTTCCATTAAACTTGCTAATGTTTTAGTAAAGGTTGTGACTTCATTATAAATCATCACATTTCCAAAAATAGGTAGATGCATAATAAATGATTGTACTGCTCTTTTAAATGGTTGAATATTTCGATAACACAAGTAAAATACAACAATAATTAAGACAATTACAATAATTATCAACACAAAATATTTCTTTAAGAAGTCAGAAAGGGCCATAATTGCAAGTGTAATTCCAGGTATTTTTGTAGCATCCATACTTTCAAATATCTCTACAAATCGAGGTACAATAAAGAGAAGCATGAAGGTAAATACTGCCATAGAAAGAACGAATACAATGGCTGGATACATCATGGCAGTAATCATTTGCTTACGAGTACGATCGATTTCTGTATAATACTCTGCCATATCGTCTAATACTTCTGGAAGTTCTCCAGTCATTTCACTGGATTTTACCATATTGACAAGTAATTTAGGGAATGCTTTTTGTTGTCTTGATAAAGCATCACTAAATTCTAATCCAGTTGATAAATCATATAACATTTCTTTAAATACACGATTATATCCTTTGTTTTTTGCATATTGTCTTGCTAAAATATGCAGTGCATCAATCAATGTAATTCCCGCTTTTAAATAAGTAGATAACTGTGTTAAGAAAAATATCAAATCTTTTGTTTTCATTCTGACATGGGCACTACCTGAACCACCATGAAATAAACTGATCCAACGACTTGTTTTAATACTGTACACTTGATATCCTTCACTTAGTAAAAATGAGTGAACTTCTACTTTCGAATACGCATCCATATATCCTTTAATTACTTTTCCTTCAGGAGTACAAGCTTCGTATTCATACATGATTTTTACATCACTTTTTTCCGCATCTGCACCATTATAATCAATTAGCATCTCTTGGCGTTTTACATCTCTTTGATTACGCATACTATGTAATAATGGTGAATTTTGTATCATTTCTTTAAAACGTGATCCAAGTGACTTTTTATGTGCTTTTTTCTCTTGTTTTCCAAGGGTTTGTTTTCTAAGTTCTGCTTTAGCAGCTTCTACTTTTTTAGCACTGACTGATTTTGCTGCTTCAATCACTTTTTGTTCTTCTCTTTTTGCAGCACGTGCTTTTTCTTCTCTTTTTGCTTCACGTTTTCTTGCATAAGGTCTAAATAAACGACGAATCGATTCAAATCCAATCTGTATCCAAAGGAAGAATGCTAGAATACCAGTCCATATATATGCCGGAATTCTAACAAAAATGAACTCAATTACCAGATACATGAAATAGCAAATAGTCGTTAGTCCCATTAAAATATAATGAATGAAACGATATACCATAATACATGGCCATAAAAAAATTGAACTCCAACCTTTCATTCCGGCATCCCCTATTCTTTTTATAATATCATTATATCATACATGCAAGAACAAGTAAAACATTTTTTACCTGGTCGCATACAATAAATTAGAAAGGAGTATATTATGAATTTTTACAATCCGTATTCTTTATATCCATATGTATCAACACCTGTAAGACAAGGATTATTCTCTAATTTAGCAAATGGTTTTCGTGGAATTAACTGGGGTAATATTTTAAATAATACACAACGTACTTTAAATATTATTAATCAGGCAATTCCAGCAGTGAGACAAATTTCTCCTATGGTAAGAAATGCCCGTACGATGTTTCGTGTTATGAATGAGTTTAATCGTACAGATACTCCTCGTTCTTTTTCTAATAACACATCCGATCAGGAAATAGAAAATACAGACATGGTAGAAGAGCAAGTTGCACAAGTAAATGAAGGACCTACTTTCTTTTTATAAAAAAGCCATCAAATGGCTTTTTTGATGGCTTCTTGTAATAGTTGAATTTTATGTTCTGTTTCTTTTCTTTTCATTTCATGTTTCTTTGGGATTTGCTGTAATAGTTGTTGTTCTTCTTTCATTCTTCTCTCTAAGTAAGAGATATTCTGTTTTAAAATAGGTCCTATTTCATAATCGATTTCTTGATATGTTACTTCTTTTTTTTCAAAAGAAATAATGATATATAATATATTTTTTTCATCGATAACGGTTTCTTCAAAAATCGCATAGCCCTGCGATACCATCCATTTTCTTAAACTAGGAATATCTGTATGAGCGCTAATAATACAATGTTTTACATCATGACGATCTTTTAAAATATCGATAATAGTATGCGTTCCCATTCCAGATAATACAACTGTATCATTTTCTGTAACAGGAATGCCATCTAACCCATTGGTACATATTGTTTTTACAAGTGTCTGAACTTGATATTTTTCAATATTATTTTGGGCTTGTTTTAAAGCATTTTCACTAATATCAGAAGCAATACATGAAATCTGTTTTTCTTTTGCTAGATAGACATCCAAAAGACCATGATCACATCCGACATCAATGACAGATGATGTGGAAACTAAATCAGCAATTGCTTGTAAACGTTTTGATAATTTCATTAGTCACCCATATAGTCTTTTAATTTACGACTACGAGATGGATGACGTAATTTACGTAATGCTTTTGCTTCAATTTGACGGATACGTTCACGTGTTACTCCAAACATTTGACCTACTTCTTCTAATGTTCTACTTTTTCCATCTTCTAATCCAAAACGTAAACGAATCACTCTTTCTTCACGTTCTGTTAAAGTAAGTAATACTTCTGAGATTTCATCTTTTAACATCTCATTTGTTGCATAGTCTTCTGGACTCATGTTTCTCTCATCAGGTACGAAGTCACCTAGATGAGAATCATCTTCTTCTCCAATTGGAGTTTCAAGACTAACAGGTTCTTGACTAATTTTATAAATATCACGTATTTTTTCTACGGATAAATTCATTTTTTTAGCAAGTTCTTCTTCCGTTGGTTCACGGTTCAATTCCAATGTTAATTGACGTTGAATACGCGCTAATTTATTGATTGTTTCTACCATATGAACTGGAACACGAATCGTTCTTGCTTGATCAGCAATGGCACGAGTGATTGCCTGACGAATCCACCAAGTTGCATAAGTTGAAAACTTATACCCTTTCGTTACATCAAACTTATCTACTGCTTTCATTAATCCAATATTTCCTTCTTGAATTAAATCCAAGAATAACATACCACGTCCCACATAACGTTTCGCAATACTAACTACAAGACGTAAATTGGCTTCTGCTAATGTATTTTTTGCTTTTTCATCACCAGCATTAATACGATCTGCAAGTTCTAACTCTTCTTCCATTGTTAAAAGTTTAATCTGTCCTATCTCTTTTAAATACATACGAACAGGATCGTTAATGGTAAGATCTTTTGTCAATGCTTCATCATCCAAAATTAATTTCTCTGGTTCTTTTTCTTTCGCATCGCCAGATTCTCCAGCTTCATCTTCAGAGACAACTGCAATTTTATTTTCACTAAATGTCGTATATAAATCATCTAATGAATCAGCATCTAACTCTAATCCTTTTAATGCAGCAACAATCGCCTCATATGTAATATAGCCTTTTTTCTTACCTTCTTCGACTAATTCTTTTTTTCTAACATCAAATGTTTTAATTTCATTTATCATATTTTCTATCCCCTAACCTTAATTCAACAATGCGAGTTGCTAGTTTTGTTTTTTCTTCTAAACTAGCACCCTCCATCTCTTTTTGTAATCTTTTAATTTCTTCTTTTATTGTATACTCTCTGATAACTTTTGCATAATCGTTTAGCTCATCGCTACTTGCTTCTTCTTTATAAGGAAGCGCCACAATTTCAGATAATGCTTCTTGAATTGTCTCGTTGTCACTAACATAAGTCATAAAATCAGCAAGTTCTATTTTACCAAATTCTCGGTAAAAACAGCGAATCTCGCGGGCTAAATTGCGATATGCTTTAGTTGGCATAAAAGTGACTTTTTCTTCGTAAATCTGAATCGCACGAATATCTCTTAACATATAATAAAGCAACGCTTTTTCTGCTTTCTCATATTTTGTTTCACGCTTTTTTTCTTTGACAGCTTTTGGTGGAACAATTACTTTCTTTTCTTCTTGTGTTTGTAGCTTGTCCAATTGTTCTTTTAAAAAGGCAATTTCTAATCCACTTTCATCATGTACTTTTTTTAAAGTGACTTCTCTCATAATTTCATCCGGAATTTTAGATAGTTCCGTAATAACTTCTTTGACATAATGGGTTAAATCAGAACTATCACTTAAATCTTTATTTTTTTTGTAATATGCCAATTTAAAATCCATTGTACTCATCGGATTATCTAATTTCTTCTGAAAAGCATCAGCACCATATTTACGAATGTATTCATCTGGATCTAAGTTATTTTCTAAACGTACGACTTTTGGTGTAACACCGAGTTTTAATAATTCTTCAATACAACTTGCTGTTCCTTTGGCTCCTGCTTCATCACCATCAAAACAAATAATAATTTCATTCGATAAACGTTTTAAATGACTGGCCTGTTCTTTGGTAACTGCTGTTCCCATAGTTGCGACAACATGTTTAATTCCAATTGTATAAGCACGGATGACATCCATGAAACCTTCCATTAATATAATTTGTTTTTTCTTACGTGCTTCTTCTTTGGCACGGTGGTAATTATATAATAGTTCTCCTTTTTTAAAGATTTCTGATTCTTTACTATTGATATATTTAAATTGTTTTTCATCGTTGTATAAACGTCCTGAAAAGCCAACAACACGACCTTCTAAATCCCATAGTGGAAACATAACACGATCAATATAAATATCGGAAAGACCATAACTATTTTCTACTACCAAACCACTTCGAAGCAATACATTTTTCTCATAGTTTTTCTTTAGTAATAAGTCTGTTAAAGTATGACCATCTTTTAGTGAATATCCAATACCAAATTCTTTGATACAATCATCATCGATCTGCCTTCTTCTTAAATATTCAAGAGCACCTTGTCCTAATTTCGTATGTAAATTATTTTGATATAATTTACTTGCGAAAGAATAACAATCATATAACGTTTGATATTTAGAAGTAGTTTGATGTGTTGGCAGATGTAAATTCATCTCTACTCCGGCAATGGTTGCGACTTTACTAACAGCTTCTCTAAAAGAGACATGTTCATAATCCATAATAAACTTAAATACATTTCCCGAAGCACCACAAGCAAAGCATGTATAAATCTGTTTTTCCCGAGAGACACTCATCGATGGGTGATTATCATCGTGAAATGGACAAACACCGAAGAAATTTCTTCCCTTTTGTGTTAATGGGATATAACTAGAGATTACATCGACAATATCAACTTGTTCCCGTAAGTTTTGTAATTCTTCTTGACCAATCACTAGAACACCCCCTCATTATTTAATATACTGCAAAACTTTTGAAATCCCTTTTTTTTCTTACAAATTTTTTCAATTTTTTTAAAAAAGTAGTATTATTGTACCATTTTTTCAAAAAAATTCAATTAATTTTATCGTACAACTGGAAAAATACTCTGAATATAAACAACCAAAACAGAACTGTATTTCATCATAAAATTTCATCTGATTTAAAAAAAGACTGTGATTACTCACAGTCTATCTATATAAACGCTAAATGCCATTAGCGCGCTAAGGGAAAGCAATATCATTCTACTTATCACTTATTTGAAAATGGATCACAAGATAACAATATCTGATTTTATTTTATTCAAAAAATAAATCAATGTTCCTGCACGTTCTTTAAAATAACCTACTTTTAATATATACATTTTAGCAAAAAATATACATTCATGTGAAAAATTACTACATGAATTTATACTCTTTCGTAAGTATTCTTTTATCACTGCAATATTCCATAATAAACTGGTTGTTTCTCTTACAAATGATAATGCCAATCGTTTTATCTTGTTGAATTGTTTTTAAATGATGATCGATATAGTTCATATATACTTGAATTTGACCAATATGTTCATTTTTTAGTTCTGTTACTTTTAATTCAATTACCACATAACAATGAAATTGAATGTTATCTAAAAGTAAATCAATATAGTTATAATGATTTCCTAACTTAATTTTATATTCATTGCAAACAAAGCAAAAAGAATCACCTAATTCATTTAAAAAATACACAATATCTTCCATGATTAATTTTTGCAATAATTTTTCAGAAATTATCTCACAATTATAATTATTTTTAATAATAATTGGATTTTTAATTAAATCTTTTACTGTAATTCTTGCTTTCGCAATTAACTTATTTTTAGTTTCTTCAGGTAACCTTTCAAATTCATTTGATTTCACTCTTTGTCGCAACTCATTTCGACTCAAATTCGAATTGATGGCAACATTCAAATAATATAATCTTTTATGTTTATCTTTTATTGGTAATAATTCAATATAATGACTCCATGTTAATTGTGTCGCTGTTGGCGACACTTTCTCCTCACGAAACATGATATAAAATTGTTTCATTCTATATAATGTTCTTCTATTATATTTTTTACCTACTTCAATCATTAACTTTTCAGAATACTTTCCAATAATATCTTCCCCATAAATACTTCCTGCTTCGTATAAAAGCTTTCCAATTTCAAAATACGTAATAACTTTATGCCTTTCTTTTGAATAGTTTTTAATTTGACCATATACTTCATCGTCGATTATTTTTGTCTTTATTTCCTGATAATAATCCATACCTCCTCCTTCTAATTGATACAAGTTTTAATTTCGTAACGATTATGATATTGTTTTACAATGATACTGCCTTGTTTATCTGTTCTATAAACATGTGACTCTTTTAAACGATTTAAAACCTGATGATCTGGATGACCATAACGATTATTTTTTCCAACAGATATCAATGCATATTGCGGTGTGATAGCATTCATAAATTCTTTTGAAGTACTTGTTTTACTACCATGGTGCCCTACTTTTAAAATATCAATGTCGTGAAGTGAATACTGTTCTACTAACTCTGTTTCGACCTTTGTTCCACCATCTCCCATTAGTAGCGTTCTTAATTTTCCAAACTCGAAATAAATGACATTGGAATTATCATTTTCATTATCATATACCGTATGATTTAAAAAATGTAATTTCAAATTCCCAGCGTTGATTGTCTTTATGTTTTTACTATATTTTATATTTCTTTTATTAAGTGCTTTGATCAATTCTAATTCTAAATCGTTATATTCATCATGATTCAAGATGACATGATTTACTGGAAAGTTTTCTACGAACGGAATACTTTCTCCCATATGATCATAATCTCCATGTGGTGACTATCGGTTACGCACACAAATAAAAAGTCTTTATTTACAAAGAAAAAATATTGCAAAATGCAATCAGTTTATTGTTTTATTAGATTATCAATCGAATGATGGATTTTATTTGAATCTTTTACCATCTCATTTACTATATTTGGATAAATCTTATAGTTGTTAATATCTTTAACATCAACCCATTTAAAATTAATCCAATCTCCTTCAAGTCCTTTAAATTCTTCTTTATCTATTTTATTTTTATAAATACCTTTATATATTAAATTTATTTGATGATTATTATACCCTTTATCATTTACTAATTCTTCGCTAATGCCTAAAAATTTATACTCAAGATTTTCCCAACCTAACTCTTCTTTGATTTCTCTTTTTATTGCATCAATACTTTCCTCTAATTCATTAATTTTTCCACCAGGTAACATATAAAAACTTCTACCAGCAACATTAAATAATAATACTTTTGATTCATCCTCATTAAATATTAAAGTAGAAACCCTTAAAAGAAATTGATAATTACCATTTGTATATCTTATATCCATATTTACACCTCTATATAAATTATTACATTAATATGATATAATTTAATCATGATGTTGTTTGCTTTCGATTTTTCTCCCTTTTTCTAACTCTTTCAAACTTTTATTTGGTGTCGGTAGATTTTCTGGCATCGTTCCACCAAGTTTCTTAATTGTATTTCTAATTTCTTTTCCAACTTCATAATGAGTTTCATTTGCTTCATTTTCTAAACTAATATTTTCATTTCTTAATTTTTGTTCAGTTTGAGATATTCTAAATAAATTTGCTACTAATTCATCGCTTCCCATATTATCTAAAATATCTTCCCTATATCTAAGTTTTTTCCTTTTAGCAATATCATTCGCTGTTTCTCCATTATATAAACCTTTATATCCTGAGTTATGGAACTTATCAAAATTTTTAACACCTGCATTTTTTGCAGCAATATTTAAAGAATAATTCCCTTTTCTAGTTAAATCTCTTTGATAAAATCTTTTCTCATCTTCAGTTAGTTCACTGTATTCTTTTTCACTTAATTCTTGTTTTCTAGTTTGAATAGCAAAATAAGCTTTAGCAAGCGCAATTATTTTCTTTCTTGGATCACAATTAAGCACAATCAAATAACAAGCATATCTTGATAGCTTATAATCCCGTATTTTTCTAGTAGTGTTTGAACCTATTTTAACCATTTTATCGGCGCTGATAAAATGGTCTGAAATTTTATAATTACTATTTTTGCAATTCTCCATTGCTTTTTTTATTACGTTTGTAAATCTTTGCCATAATGTATATTCCAATAATGGCATTAACTCACGAGCTAGCCAATACTCAAAACCATTTTCATCAATGTGTTTAATATCTTCAAATAAGGTTTCAGTATACTCTTTTAATTCATTCATTTTTATTCTCCTTCCTATGGTGAACAAATTTCAATTCCCAATTTGTTATTTTTAAGTTTAAACATGATACTACCATCTTGATCTGTTCTATATATTTTTGAATTTTCTAAATTATTTAAGACTTCTTTATTCGGGTGTCCATACCTATTATTTTTTCCAACACTTATAATTGAATATTTAGGAACAATGTTATCAACAAATTCTTTACTAGAACTTGTCTTACTTCCATGATGTCCTACTTTCAAAACATCAATGTTTCTCAAATTATATTTTTCTATTAAATCTTCTTCTACTTCTACTCCAGCATCTCCCATAAATAGAAACTTATAATTATTAAGTTCAGTATAAATTACATTTGAATTATCATTTTCATTGTCATATAATTTATTGTTTAAAAAATATAATTTGTTATTATCAACATTTAACTCTTTGATACATGAATAATATGGTATTTTCTTTTTATCTAATACTTTGATTAACTCTTTTTCTAAATCATTAAATTCACCACAATTAAAGATTACTTTTTCTACTTTAAAATTATTAACCAGATTAATAGCCTCTCCCATGTGGTCGTAGTCGCCATG
>ERZ1643251.4564-NODE-4564-length-11968-cov-10.182070_pt1 | contig 11968 bp, 10 predicted proteins | sample MGYA00579261_ERZ1643251 | MGnify/ENA primary metagenome ERZ1643251 (study PRJEB29033, sample SAMEA4952267) | chicken gut metagenome | biome: Broiler Chicken; feature: Gastrointestinal Tract; material: Caecum | place: Ireland | collected 2018 | study: Broiler... | reverse complement strand
TTAAAAAGCTGATTTTTGAAAATGAAGAAGGAAAAAGATTCATGCGTACGTCGTGTTCTGTCCCGTCTATTGGTTGCATTTCCCGCCGTATGGTGGTATAATGGGGAGAACCCGCAATCCCGATTTTTTCGGGATTTCGGGCAAATTCATGTACATTACCCGGCTTGAAAGGAGTTTGCCCATGGGAATGATCCTCTCCGTCGTGAATCAAAAAGGCGGCGTGGGAAAAACTACCTCTGCGGTCAATCTGACCGCGGCCCTCCATTTGGCGGGCAAAAAGGTTTTGCTGTGCGATTTTGACCCCCAGGCCAATTCCACCTCCGGCCTGGGCGTAGACAAGGACGAGCTGGAGACCAGCATCTATGATGTCATCATCAACGGCGCGGACCCCAAATCGGCTGTTGTGGAAACAGAGTGGGGGCATGTCCTGCCGTCGTCGGCATCCCTGTCCGGTGCGGGCATCGAACTGATTTCTATGCCTGATCGGGAACACCAGCTGCGCAAAGCATTGGACGCGCTGCGGGACGACTATGATTACATCTTCGTGGACTGTCCGCCGTCCCTGGAATTGCTGACCCTCAACGCGCTCTGTGCCGCCGATCATATTTTGATTCCGGTCCAATGTGAATATTATGCTTTGGAAGGACTGCGGGATTTGATGACAACGCTTCGGGCTGTCAATCGTTCCCTCAACAAGAAGCTGGACATTTTTGGCGTCATTCTCACCATGTTTGACGGCCGTACCAATCTGTCCATGCAGGTGGCCGAAGAGGTCCGGCGGTACTTCCCAGGCAAGGTGTTTGCCACTGTGATTCCGCGCAATGTGCGGCTGTCCGAGGCGCCCAGCCATGGAATGCCCATTATGGCCTATGACCGATTCAGCCGCGGCGCTGAAAGCTACAACGCTTTGGCGCAGGAATTTTTGAAGAAGGAGAGACGTTGATGGCCGAGAAGAAAGGCGGTAAGGGCCTGGGCAAAGGTCTGGGCGCTCTGTTTGGCGATATGACGCCGCCCACCGATGAGCCCCAGCAGCCCGATCTGCAATTGCCCTTGCAGAAAATTGAGCCCAATCCCAATCAGCCCCGAAAGAACTTTGACGAGGCGGAGCTGCAGGCGTTGGCCGACTCCATCGCCATTCACGGCGTCATTCAACCCCTGACCGTCCGCAAAGGGGACAACGGATTCTATCAGATTATCGCCGGTGAGCGTCGGTGGCGGGCCGCCCGTCTGGCCGGTCTGGACACGGTACCGGCTGTGATTATAGAAGCCGATGACGAAAAGGCCACGGAGCTGGCACTGATTGAAAACCTCCAGCGCCAAGACCTGAATCCGGTGGAAGAAGCCCTGGGTTATCAGAAGCTCATTGAGGAATACGGCATGACCCAGGATTGGGCCGCTCAGCGGGTGGGAAAATCCCGTCCCACAGTGGCCAATGCCCTGCGTCTTCTGGCTTTGCCCGAAGACATGCTGCAAATGGTGGCCGATGGCCATTTATCACCGGGCCACGCCCGAGCGGTATTGACACTGAAGGATGAAAAGCAGCAGCGGGCCGCCGCGCAGAAAATTGCATCCTTGCAGCTGTCGGTACGGCAGGCGGAACTGATGTGCCGTTCCATGGCCCGGGAAGCCCCAGTGGAAGAACCGTCCAAACCCCTGACCGTGGACTATATTGCCGAGTGTGCCAAGCAGTTGTCCAAACAACTGGGCCGCGGCGTAAAGATTACCAACGGAAAACGTAAGGGCCACCTGGACATTGAGTTCTACGGCCCCGATGACCTGCAACAGCTGTTGGATGCTCTGGAGCAGCTGCAAGGCAAGGAGGCAACAACATGACCGAGCAATCGAAGCCCCAGGAGCAGAACGAATCCACAGTAGCGCAGCCAGCACCGGCAGATCCAGCCAAGGACCGGGCGCCCATTTCCGACGAAAAGCGCACCGCCCTGCTGCGGTATATGGCCATTTTGTTTGGCGTCGCCTTTTTGCTGGTGCTGCTGACGTTTTTGATTCAGCTGCGGGACTCCAAGCAGACCATCTCTGAGTTGAACAAATCCAATGCCAGCGCCCTGCAAAACGCGGGAAAGCTGCAAGACGAAAACCAGGCCTTGTCCGCTGCCAACGCCACACTGGAGGTCCAGGTGGAAGATCTGGAAGCCCAGGTGGAGGATTTGGAAGAAAGCAAAGAGCGGCTGGAAAAGACCCAGTCTCAGCTGGAGCAGGAGTTGGAGGACGCCAATCAGAAGGTGACTGACACTCAGACCGCCTATGTGCTGTTGGCCCAGGCCAAAACAGCCGCAGCGGAGGAAGACAGTGAAACCCTGTCCACGGTTCTGGAGCAGCTGAATCCCCTGGTGGAACTGCTGACCGCCGATGACCAAGCTACTGTAGCCCAGATGCAAACTCAGCTGGACGAAGCCCAATAAGGGCGGAAACACTATCAAAACGGCGGCCATGCCGCCCCAACATAGGAGTGAATTCTTGTGATCGATATCAAGCGCATTAAGGACAATCCCGAGGCCGTCAAGGCCGGTTATCGGGCCAAGGAAGTGGATTGCGACGAAGCCGTAGACCGCATTTTGGAACTGGATGCGGCCCGCCGTGCCGCCATTGCCGAGACCGAAGCCATGAAGGCGGAGCAGAACAAGGTCTCCAAGCAAATTCCCCAGCTGAAAAAGGCCGGTGAAGACGTGGCCCCCATCTTTGCCCGTATGGGTGAGCTGAAAACCGCCATTGCCGCCAACGACGAAAAGTTGGGTACCATTGAAGCCGAGTACCGGACCCTGATGCTGAGCCTGCCCAACCTGCCCGACCCGGATCTGACCCCCGGCGGCAAGGAAAACAATGAGCCCTTGCGCTACTATGGTGAACCCCACCAGTTTGACTTCGAGCCCAAGCACCATGTGGACCTCTGCACCGACCTGGGCCTTATTGATTATGAGCGCGGCGTAAAACTGGCCGGCAGCGGTTTCTGGCTGTACAAGGGCATGGGCGCCCGTCTGGAGTGGGCGCTGCTCAACTACTTTATGGACTGCCATCTGGCCGACGGCTATGAAATGGTGATGCTGCCCCATATGCTGGAGTACAAGTGCGGCGAAACTGCCGGTCAGTTCCCCAAGTTTGCCGATGAGGTTTACAAAATCGAGAACCCCACCGACGACCGGATGCACTTTATGCTTCCCACGGCAGAGACGGCTCTGGCCTCCCTGTACCGTGACGAGATTTTGCCCGAATCCATGCTGCCCCGGAAGTTCTTTGCCTACACGCCCTGCTTCCGTCGCGAAGCCGGTTCCCATCGTGCCGATGAGCGCGGCATGGTTCGTGGTCACCAGTTCAACAAGATTGAAATGTTCCAGTACACCCTGCCGGAGAAGTCCGACGAAGCTTTTGAGGAACTGGTTACCAAGGCTGAAAACCTGGTCAAGGGTCTGGGCTTCCACTTCCGTACCGTGAAGCTGGCCGCCGGCGACTGCTCGGCTTCCATGGCCCGCACCTACGACATCGAGATTCAAATTCCCTCCATGAACGGCTACAAGGAGGTTTCCTCCGTATCCAATGCACGGGATTATCAGGCCCGCCGCGGCAATATTCGTTTCCGCCGCGAAGCCACCGGCAAGCCGGAATTTGTCCACACCCTCAACGGTTCCGGTCTGGCCACCAGCCGCATCTTCCCCGCCATGGTGGAGCAGAACCAGCGGGCCGACGGCTCCATTGTCGTTCCCGAGGTCCTGCGCAAGTACCTGGGCGGCATCGAGGTCATCGAAAAGAAATAAGCGAACCAAGATACAGAAATCCCGTTGTTTCCACTGGAAACAACGGGATTTTGTGTTTTAAAATTTTTTAACGATGCGCTGTGGTGGTCTCATCCTTCGGCGTGGATTCTGCCGCACTTGTCCGGGTCACCAATACCAAATCAATGATATTGTCACCCTCATAATCAAAAATACTCAGCACATCCTGAGGCTCTAACAGATCAATGGCGGCACGGTTGACCCGCTCATAGTTGATATAATAGGTGGTATCGTTGCCAAATTTCAAATTGCCGTACTTCATAACGACGGGAAGTTCCGACGCATGCAGATTCCCAGCACTGTAGCCTGTGTCCTTTACCACCTGGGGAACGCCGTAAATACGGTTATAATCCTCAAAGAATCGGGCATACACCGTCACATTGCAGCCCACCAGGGACATGTCATTGGCCACCTGTTCGCTGACCTCAAAATCCTTGGTATATCCGGCAATGTGCAGCAAATTGCCATCCAGCGAGCCGCCGCCCCGCAGGTCCACCTGCGCGTTGGCCTCCACGACGCCCACCACGGGAATGACCTTGAACCGGTATTGCAGCAGCGAGACCGGCTCCATCATTTCATCCAATATGTACACCATACTGCCGTCCTGCTGCTCCACCTGCACCGGGCATTGCAAAGCATTGCTAATTAACAGGCAGGCCTGCTGCCGCGTCACATAGAGGTCCCGTGCCAGGGTGTAGCCGTTATAAATGCCCAGCGCGTCAGCGTCCTCATCCACGGCCTCGGCCCAATTGTCGCCCACATAGGCGCTGCTGTCCTGGCCCAGGACCACCAGCAACGCCTTGGCCAGTTCCCGGGCGGTCACATAGTCTTTGGGGCGGAACTGACCGTTATAGCCGCCCAGAATTCCCTGTTCGGCACAGTATTCGATATAGTCACCGGCCCAGGCGTCGGCCGTATCGGTGTAGCTGCTGGTGGTGTACTGCGGCACCGTGTCTTCCCGCAGGAACGAGGCAATTTTGGCAATCTCTGCACGGGTAATGGGGTCATCGGGGCGGAAGCTGTTGTCGGCATAGCCGCCGACCACACCCAGGGATGTGAGAATGGATACCTGGGACTGATAATCCACCTGATTCCAGTCGGTAAAGTCAAAGGCGGACGTCTCCACCGCCGCAGCGCCTGCGGACAGAGCGAGAGCCAGTGTCAATGCGAGAAAACAACGTCGTAGGGTTTTCACGGCGGGACCTCCTTGTAATAATTTTCTAATTTCTGCACAGGGAATCCCCGGCAACACAGTCAGTATACCCCTTTTTTGAACCTTTCGTCAACAAAATCGGCCAACTTGTAATGAAACCGTAACATTCCGCCGTCCCTGGTTTCGATCAAATAAGACAGCCTTGGACCATTTGTTAAATATTTATAAGTTTTCTGGAAATACAAAATAAATCTTGTAATATTCCACCATTTGCCGTATACTATAAGTAGCAAAGGGGGATTGTCCTATGATTATTACCATTGACCGTAAATACGGCTCCGGCGGCCGTATGGTGGGCGAAAAGCTGGCCAAGCTGCTGGGTTACCGCTTCTATGACCGGGAGCTCCTGAAGATCGCAGCCCGGGAGAGCGGCATGCATGAGGATGTGGTGAGCCACTTTGACGAGCGGCCTGCCGGGTCCCTGCTGTACAGCACCTTCCTTTATGCCACCATGCCCGTCACCGACGCCCTGCCGCTGAATCAAAAGCTGGCCTTCGCCCAGTTCGACGTCATCCGTCGCGTGGCCCAGGATGGTGACTGTGTCATCGTCGGACGGTGCGCCGACTATGTGCTGCAGGAACAGCACGATTGCTTCAACGTCTTTGTGACGGCCTCTACCGATGTTCGCCGTGAACGCCTGGTAAAATACTACGGCATCCCCAGTGAGCTGACTGACAAGACCATCAAAAAAGAAGATAAGATGCGTTCGGAATATTACAATTTCTTCACCCAGCGCAAGTGGGGCGACGCCTCCAACTATCATATGACCGTGGACACGGGCCGCTTCACGCTGGATGGTGCCGCCGCTCTGCTGGCCGACGCCGTTCACCGTCTGGAAGCCCTGTAACAGCCCCTCTCCGCGACCTGCCGGAGCGGAGTTACCCTGTTGCACCAGTTTCCCAACCTGCTTCTTCTTTGTTTCCCTACCCATATTCCAACCTCTGTTTACCTACCTCATTTCTCCTTCCACCCTGTATTCCATTGATCCCGCCCGCTCCGGCAGGCCGCATCTCTGGTTTGGAACAGAGAGAGGCAAAACAACATTACGGCAAAAAAGGCCGCCGTCCACCACCCGCTATTGGGTGGGGACGGCGGCCTTTCGGCGTTGCCGCGGAGATTGCGCCATCTGCGGATGGCGCTGGGAACGAATGGGGTGTTTCGCCCGTTGCGGCGGGCGACCGGGGCGCTGCCCCTGGACCCTGCGATTTTTTGAAAAAAATCGAGTAAAACTTTTATATTTTACGGTTTTATAGCTTTTTACCGGCTCAAAACTTTTTACTTTCTGCCACAGCCAACTGGTCACAACGATTATTTTTCGGGTTATCGGCATGGCCTTTGACCCAATGGAAATGAACTGTATGACGGCGGATCTGCACCAAAAGCTGCTGCCAAAGGTCCGCATTGAGGGCAGGCTTTTTGTCCTTTTTGACCCAGTTGTTCTTCTCCCAGTTGTAGACCCAGCCTTTTTCCAGAGAGTCCAGCACATACTTGGAGTCGCTGTACAGCTCCACAACACAAGGCTCTTTCAGCTTTTCCAGCGCCACAATGACGGCGGTCAGCTCCATGCGATTGTTGGTAGTCTGGGCCTCGCCGCCGGACAGTTCCCGGACATGGGGGCCATATTCCAGAATGGCACCCCAGCCGCCGGGGCCGGGGTTGCCGGAGCAGGCGCCGTCGGTGTAGACGGTAACGGTTTTCATGGGGCCTCCTTAATCGTTGTCCAGCTTCAGCACGGCCATAAACGCCTCGGAGGGCACCGACACGGTGCCGAAGGAGCGCATCCGCTTCTTGCCTTCCTTCTGCTTCTCCAGCAGCTTCTTCTTTCTGGTGATATCGCCGCCGTAGCACTTGGCCAGCACGTCTTTCCGCAATGCCTTGATGGTCTCACGGGCGATGACCTTACCGCCAATGGCTGCCTGGACCGGAATCTCAAACATCTGACGGGGAATGTTCTCCTTAAGCCGTTCACAAATTTTTCTGGCCCGGGGATAGGCGTTGTCCGCAAAGAGAATAAAGCTCAGGGCGTCCACAATCTCACCATTCAGAAGAATGTCCAGCTTCACCAGCTTGCTGGGCCGGTAGCCGCACAGTTCATAGTCCAGAGACGCATACCCACGGGTCCGGGATTTCAACGAGTCGAAGAAATCATAGATAATCTCATTGAGGGGCATTTCGTAGTGGAGCTCCACACGGTTGGCGTCCAAATACTGCATATCCTTATAGTCGCCGCGCCGCTGCTGGCACAGTTCCATAATGTTGCCCACATACTCCTGGGGCGTGATGATGCTGGCCTTGACAAAAGGTTCCTCGGCCTGCTCAATCTCCGCCGGGTCCGGGTAGTTCAGGGGCGTGTAGACTTCCAGCTTTTCACCGTTGGTTTTGGTAATATGATAGACGACGTTGGGGGCGGTGGTAATCAAATCCAGATTGTACTCCCGTTCCAGCCGCTCCATAATAATCTCCATATGGAGCAAACCCAAAAAGCCACAGCGGAAACCGAAGCCCAACGCGATGGAGCTTTCCTGGACGAAACTCATGGAAGCGTCGTTGAGCTGGAGTTTTTCCAGTGCATCCCGCAGATCGCCGTACTTGCTGCCGTCGGCAGGGTAGATGCCGGCAAAAACCATAGGCTGTACCGTCTTATAACCGGGCAGCGCCTCCGGCGTGGGATTTTCCACACCGGTCACCGTGTCACCCACACGGGTATCAGAAACATTCTTGATGGAGGCCGTCAAATAACCGACCTCACCGGCACCCAGGGCCGTTGTGGGAATCATGCCCAGAGGGCTGAGATATCCCACCTCCACCACCTTATAGACAGCGCCGGTAGCCATCATCTTCACGTCCATTCCAGGCTTTACAACGCCGTTGAACACGCGCATATAGACGATAACACCCCGGTAAGAGTCATACTGGCTGTCGAAGATCAGCGCTTGTAATGGGGCTTCCCGGTCGCCCTGAGGGGCGGGCACATCCCGAACAATCATCTCCAAAACGCTGTGGATGTTGGTACCGTTCTTGGCGGAGATTTCCGGCGCGTCCATAGCAGGCAGTCCAATGACGTCCTCTACCTCCTGCTTGACCTCTTGGGGACGGGCAGCGGGCAGATCAATTTTATTGACCACCGGCAGCACTTCCAGGCCTTCGTCAATGGCCAGATAGGTGTTGGCCAACGTCTGAGCCTCGATGCCCTGGGAGGCGTCCACCACCAGCACCGCGCCCTCACAGGCTTTCAGGCTGCGGGACACCTCATAGTTGAAGTCCACATGGCCTGGGGTATCAATGAGGTTCAGCACATAGGTTTCACCGTCATCGGCCTTGTAATCCAGCCGGACCGCCCGGGCCTTGATGGTGATGCCGCGCTCCCGTTCCAGCTCCATGGAGTCGAGAATTTGGTCCTCCATTTCCCGCTTGTCAATGGTATCGCATTCCTCCAGCAGCCGGTCAGCCAAGGTGGATTTGCCGTGGTCGATGTGGGCCACAATGGAGAAGTTGCGGATTTTGCTTAAATCTGTCATATTTCACCTCAAAAATGCAAGGTTTATTCCATTCTAAATAAATAGTATATCGGATTTTCTGTGATTTGTAAAGACTTGGCTGGAAGCGGGCAGGGGATTTCGCGCCTTGCGAGGTGCGGCCGGGGCGCCGCCCCTAAACCCTGTAATTTTTTTGCCGAAGAGCACTTCGGCGGCAAGCGGAAAGGGCGCTGTCCGAAGACAGCGCCCTTTGGGTATGGACTTTAGCAGCAGCCGCAGTCGTTGCTGTTGCCGCAGCCGCAGTTGTTGGTGTTGCAGCCGCAGCCGTTGTTGCCCCAGCACAGAACAATGATGATCAACAGAATGATCCACCACCAGCTGTTGCCAAAGGCAAAGATACCGGAAGAACCGCAGGACATGGAATTACAGGACATAGTCGTTACCTCCCAATGAAATTTTGAGGAGCTTTGCCGCTCATTCCATGGTATGTAGGAGGCTTCAAAGTGTGAAAGGTCCAATCAGGAAATTTTCCCGCCGGTGACCTGGGCCAAGCCCTGGGCCAACTGCTGCCGGGTGACGGCACCATTGTCCACCAGATCATTCATCAGCAGACCGCCCTGCTCCTGGTCCACACCGAACAGACCCGCAAAGGACAGGTAGGCCATTTTATACCGGGCAAAATCTCCGGAGGACAGGCCGCGGGCCTCCGCCGCCGTCAGAATGCCTTGAGCCGTCAGATCATTGACCGCATTGGCATAGGTAAAATCCTCGTTTTCCGTATAGCCCAAGGCCCGCAGCAGGAAGGTGGCGTACTGCTGGCAAGTGATTTTAGAGTTGGGAGAAAAAGTGGTGGGGGAGGTGCCGCCGGTAAGCCCCTGGCTGTAGCCATAGGCCACATACCGCTCCGCCCAATGGTCTTTCACATCAGTAAAAGGGCAGGACCCCGTATAGGCCAGGGCTTCGTCTTCCAGCCCCAGCAGCCGCAGGAACATAACAAGGCCTTGTGCCCGGTCTGCCGTGGCTTCCAACTGGAAGCCCGTATTGGTGCCGAGAAACAATCCCATCTGTTCCAGTGCCCGGACCCGGGAGCCGTAATCCACACTGTCCGACGGCGACAGGCTGTAACTGCCGTTGACCGTCACTTCACAGGTGGCTGTCTGCACCTTCAGTTCTCCAGTGGATGTATCGCCCATCATATAAAGGTGGCCTGGCGTCGGGGCAGCGTACTTGGTTACCACGCTGCCGCCGGTGACGTCCACCAGATAAGAGGTATCGGCAATCAGGGAGCCGTTTTTGACGGTCACCTTACAGCCAGGCGCAGCCGTCAGCACATCACCCTGCTTCAGCAGCAGCACACCTTCAGCCTTCTGCAACACTGCGGACTGCTGCTTTTGGGCCGTCAAGCGCACAGCGGCATAGTTGTCCACTGCGGCGCGAAGCTGGTCGCCGTAAACGGTCCCCAAACCGTCATAAATAGCCTGCTGCACGTCCGCTTCCAGCTGAGGCGTAAACTTCTGTTGTAAATAGCTCAGGGAAATGACCGGGTCATCGCTAGTGCCGCCGGCGGCCCATACGGTGCCCACCAGCGCCGCCGTCAGCGCTGCTGCGGCTATTATCCGTTTCCAAGATTGCTTCATAGTCGTTCCTCGCTATACCCAGTCCGTGACCGGGAAACTATTGTTATTGTACCCGCTGACGCTTTTCTTGTCAAACCCGGCAGCGGCGACGCCCTCACGGGCTACCGGGCTGTTTTTCTCAGAAAATCCGGAAAACGCCATAATTGAAATACGGCATGACGAACAAAAGCGCGAAACGTTTTTTGTGTATTTTATATAATGTTGAAAATATTTTCCGTATTTATTTCCAGGAAAAATTCTGTTTCCGCTATGTTTTACACAAAAACCATTGTTGCATTTGCAGCATTTTGCCTACTTTTTCGTGATATTGTCTATTCGCCGCATTATATGGACAGGTTTTTAAAAACATTGCACAATGTTTGATAAATTTCCATTTCTGCGGTTTTCAAACGGTGGACCGTGTGTTATACTTCATTTGTTAAAAATCATTTTTTGCACTTCCAGGAAGTACAACGCTCCCTAGGTATGGAAAGGGGTCAATGAAAACTATGTCCACCAAATACATCTACCTGTTCTCCGAGGGCAATGGTAGCATGCGCGAACTGCTGGGCGGCAAGGGCGCCAACCTGGCGGAAATGACCAGCATGGGTATGCCCGTGCCTCGCGGCTTCACCATCAGCACCGAAGCCTGCACCCAGTATTATGCCGATGACCGGACCATCAATCCTGAGATTGAAGGTCAGATTATGGAATATATCACCAAGCTGGAGGAAATTACCGGCAAGCAGTTTGGCTCCATGTCCAACCCGCTGCTGGTTTCCGTCCGCTCCGGCGCCCGGGCCTCCATGCCCGGTATGATGGATACCATCCTGAACCTGGGTCTCAACGACGAGGTGGTGGAGGCCTTCGCCAAGAAGACCAAGAACCCCCGGTTCGCCTACGATTCCTACCGCCGTTTTATCCAGATGTACTCCGACGTCGTCATGGAGGTGGGCAAGAAGTATTTTGAACAGCTCATCGACGAGATGAAGGAGAAGCGCGGCGTCACCCAGGATACCGAGCTGACGGCCAAGGACCTGAAGGAACTGGCCGAGATGTTCAAGGCCGAGTACCGCACCAAGCTGGGCGAGGAGTTCCCCCAGGACCCCAAGGAGCAGCTTATGGGCGCCGTCAAGGCCGTGTTCCGTTCCTGGGACAACCCCCGCGCCATCTACTACCGCCGCATGAACGACATTCCCTCCTCCTGGGGCACCGCTGTCAACGTCCAGGAGATGGTCTTCGGCAACATGGGCGACACCTCCGGTACCGGCGTTGCCTTTACCCGCAACCCCGCCACCGGCGAGAAGAAGCTCTTTGGTGAGTTCCTGATGAACGCCCAGGGCGAAGACGTGGTGGCCGGTGTCCGTACCCCCCAGACCATCGATCAGTTGAAGGACGTCATGCCTGAGGTCTACGATCAGTTTGTGGACATCTGCCACAAGCTGGAGTACCATTACCGCGACATGCAGGACATGGAATTCACCATCGAGAACAAGAAGCTCTTTATGCTCCAGACCCGCAACGGCAAGCGCACCGCCGCCGCCGCTCTGAAGATTGCCTGCGACCTGGTGGACGAGGGCATGATCACTGAGCAGGAAGCCGTGGCCATGATTGACCCCAAGAGCTTGGATGCCCTGCTGCACCCCACTTTCCCCAAGGAAGAGCTGGAGCGTGCCAAACCCATCGGCCAGGGCCTTGCCGCCTCTCCCGGCGCTGCTGCCGGCCGTATCGTCTTCACCGCCGATGACGTGGTCACCTGGGTGGACAAGGGCGAGAAAGTGATTCTGGTCCGCCTGGAGACCTCTCCCGAGGACATCGAGGGCATGCATTTTGCCCGCGGCATCCTGACGGTTCGCGGCGGTATGACCTCCCACGCCG
>ERZ1643251.4562-NODE-4562-length-11974-cov-4.221327_pt1 | contig 11974 bp, 10 predicted proteins | sample MGYA00579261_ERZ1643251 | MGnify/ENA primary metagenome ERZ1643251 (study PRJEB29033, sample SAMEA4952267) | chicken gut metagenome | biome: Broiler Chicken; feature: Gastrointestinal Tract; material: Caecum | place: Ireland | collected 2018 | study: Broiler... | reverse complement strand
GAAAAAACCACATGGGAGTATGAGGATGTAATTTTAGCCGACCGTCTGGGCATAACTATATATGTCCGGACGAGCGGCTTTTTTTGTTTCCAGTCAACCGGGAGAAAAACTCCCGCCTAATTTAAGGAGGTACCAGTTATGACAATGCATAAGGAACAGTGGAATGGATTTCAGGGCCGGCTCTGGAAAGAGGAAGTAAACATCCGGGATTTCATTCAGAACAACTACACCCCCTACGAGGGAGACGCGTCCTTTCTGGCCGGTCCCACGGAAGCGACAGACGCGCTGTGGGGCGAGCTTCAGAAGCTCCAGAAAGAAGAACGGGCAAAGGGCGGCGTCCTGGACATGGACACTGAAATCGTGTCCACCCTTACTTCCCACAAAGCCGGTTATATCAGCGAAGAAATGAAAGACCTGGAAAAGGTAGTGGGTCTTCAGACTGACAAACCCCTGAAACGCGCGTTCATGCCTTTCGGCGGAATCAAGATGGCAGAGGAAGCCTGCACCACCTACGGCTATACGCCGAATCCAGAGCTGCATAAAATTTTTACAGAATATCACACCACACACAACCAGGGAGTGTTTGACGCCTATACTCCCGAAATGAAACGCGCCCGGCACAATAAGATTATTACCGGGCTTCCGGACACCTATGGCCGGGGAAGAATCGTAGGGGATTACCGCCGCGTCGCCCTCTACGGAATCGACCTGCTGATTGCGATGAAACAGCAGGACCTGGACAACTGCGGCTACGGTTCCATGCGGGACAAGGTTATCCGCCAGAGAGAGGAACTGGCCATGCAGATTCGCGCCCTGCGCCAGATGAAAGAGATGGCCGCCATCTACGGTTTCGACATTTCCGAACCTGCAAAGGACGCGAGGGAGGCCGTACAGTGGCTGTATTTCGGCTATCTGGCCGCTGTCAAGACCCAGAACGGAGCCGCCATGAGCGTAGGGCGGATTTCCACCTTCCTGGATATCTATATCAAAAGAGACATGGACGCCGGCATTCTGACGGAATCCGAAGCCCAGGAACTGATTGACCATATGACCATGAAGTTCCGTATGGTGAAATTCGCAAGAATTCCTTCCTACAACCAGCTTTTCTCCGGCGACCCGGTATGGGCCACTCTGGAAGTAGCAGGCCTGGGCCAGGACGGACGCTCCATGGTTACAAAAACGGACTTCCGTTTTCTCCATACACTGGAGAATATGGGACCGTCCCCGGAACCCAACCTGACGGTGCTTTACTCCGAACGGCTTCCGGAGAATTTCAGAAACTATGCATCTTATATTTCCATTGAGACCAGCTCCATCCAGTACGAAAACGACGATGTCATGCGTCCCGTATGGGGAGACGATTACTCCATCTGCTGCTGCGTATCCGCGACCCAGACCGGAAAAGAGATGCAGTTCTTCGGCGCCCGGGCCAATCTGGCCAAATGCCTGCTGTATGCCATCAACGGCGGTATCGATGAGAAATCCGGACAGCAGGTGGGACCGGAATACCGCCCCGTCACTTCCGAATATCTGGATTACGAAGAGGTCATGCAGCGTTATGACAAAATGATGGACTGGCTGGCAGGGCTGTATGTGAACACGCTGAACCTGATTCAGTACATGCACGACAAATACTACTATGAGTCTGCCCTGATGGCACTGATTGACACTGATGTCAGGCGGACCTTTGCCACAGGAATTGCCGGGTTCTCCCATGTGGTGGATTCCCTCAGCGCCATTAAATATGCAAAGGTAAAAACCATCCGCAATGAGAAAGGTATTGTAGTGGATTTTGAGACAGAAGGCGACTTCCCCAAATACGGAAATGACGATGACCGGGCCGATGATATCGCCGTATGGCTGCTTCAGACGTTTATGACAAAACTGAAAAAGCACCACACCTACCGGGAGTCCGAACCCACGACTTCTATCCTGACCATTACGTCCAATGTGGTTTACGGAAAGGCCACCGGTTCTCTTCCGGACGGCCGAAAGGCAGGGGCTCCCCTGGCCCCCGGCGCCAACCCCAGCTACGGTGCGGAGCAGAACGGTCTTCTGGCTTCCTTAAACTCCGTGGCCAAACTGCCTTACGAGTGGGCTCTGGACGGCATCTCCAATACCCAGACCATCAGTCCCGACGCGCTGGGACACAGTGAGGAAGAACGGGTGACGAATCTGGTGCGTATTATGGACGGCTATTTCCATCAGGGCGCACACCATCTGAATGTCAATGTCTTCGGAACAGACAAACTGATTGACGCCATGGAACACCCGGAGAAAGAGGAATATGCCAACTTCACCATCCGGGTTTCCGGCTACGCCGTGAAGTTCATTGACCTGACACGGGAACAGCAGCTGGACGTTATCGCCAGAACCTGCCACGACAGAATGTAACGGAGTATAACTTTATGAAAGAATATCATGGAAAGGGCCTGGTCCACTCCACCGAGAGCTTCGGCTCCGTGGACGGACCGGGCGTCCGTTTTATCGTATTTATGCAGGGCTGCCCCATGCGGTGCCAGTTCTGTCACAATCCAGACACCTGGAAGATGGAGGAACGGGGAAACGCCTCCTGGCGAACGCCGCAGGAACTGCTTCAGACGGCGCTCCGCTACCGTCCCTACTGGGGAAAGGACGGCGGAATTACCGTAAGCGGAGGGGAACCACTTCTTCAGCTGGATTTCCTGCTGGAATTTTTCCGCATGGCAAAAGCGCAGGGAATTCACACCGCTCTGGACACTTCCGGCCAGCCGTTTACGGAAAAGGAGCCCTTCTTTTCAAAATTCCGGGAGCTGATGCAGTACACGGACCTGGTCCTTCTGGACATCAAACACATCGACGACGAAGCCCACCGGAAGCTTACCGGCCATTCCAACGAAAACATTCTCCGGCTGGCGTCCTGGCTCTCCAGCCAGGAAAAACCGGTATGGATACGGCACGTGCTGGTTCCGGGACGTACCGATGACGACGGCGCTCTCCGGCGGCTCCACCAGTTTCTTTCCACCCTGCACAATGTGAAACGGGTGGAAGTTCTGCCCTATCACACCATGGGCGTTTACAAATGGGAAGAACTGGGACTGGTCTGTCCCCTGGAATCAGAAGGCATCTGCCCGCCTACAAAAGACCGTATAGAAAACGCCCGGCGCATTCTGGCACTCTGACAGAAAAAGAGCGGAAATCCCCGCTCTTTTTTTACTTTTTTTGTTTATCCCCGAAGTAAATTACTGCAAATTATGGTATAATGTCGTCAGACAATATAGAAGGAGGAGCGTTTCACATGAAAAATGGAATGAAACAAAATCTTCTGTACTTCTCATATCTGATTATTTTTATCTGTTATCTTGTCGTCTGTCTTTTCGTATTTTTCTATCATATGGAAAGGCAGATTCATGAAACCATACAGAGCAGTCTGCTGTCCACCGCATCCCAACAGACCCAGAATCTGCAGACCATGCTTGACGAACAGTTTCACACACTGAACAGTCTGGCTTCCTATATCAGTTCCCTGGAAGACATTGATTCCCAGGACGTACTGGTTATGCTGAACCAGTTCTCCCAGGAAGGAAATTTCAAACGGGTACAGATTGCAGACCCGAATGGAAATCTCCGCCGCCTGGGCGAACCGGACGTCAATGTCAGCGACCGGGAATATTTTCAGCGCGCCATGGCCGGAGAAACCGTTATCAGTGAGCCGCTGGAATCCCGTACCGACAATGAGATGCGGGTAACCCTGGCCGTTCCCCTGAAAGATGACACAGGCACTTTGCGGGGGATTCTGATGGCCTCTCTGGCCGTGGAAGACCTGCTGATGACCCAGTCCTCCGCCATCTACGATGCCACCGGAGTTTCCTTTGTGTGCGACTCCGACGGCAGTCTGATTGTGCGGGACAGTCAGGAACGGGTCCAGGGAGAAAATATCTTTACGTATTTAGACGGTCATGCTTCGGGCATGGATACCTCTCCGGAAGATATAAAAGAAAAATTTTCCGCTCTGGAGCAGGGCTCTTTTCAGATAAGCTTTCAGGACACCGCATACTATCTCACCTATGTGCCCATGGAAATTAACGACTGGCTTCTGTGCTACGCGGTTCCCAGGGCGTCCGTCATGGCAGAATATCAGTTCATCCGGTCTTCGGAAATCACTCTGGGCAGCGCAATCCTGGGCGGAATTCTGATTCTGGTGCTTCTTCTGACCCGTTCCATCCGCAGGGAGCGGAGAGATTTAATGGCCAAGGCCCAGATAGACCCCCTGACGGGCATCAAAAACCGGAGCGCCCTGGAGGCGGAAATTTCCATGCTGCTGAGCCAGCCTTCCACCTCGGTTCTCAGCCATGCTTTCGTCATCTGCGACATTGACGACTTCAAGGCCGTAAATGACACCTGCGGACATACAGTGGGCGACCAGGTTCTGACCGAATTTGCCGCCCTGCTCAGACGCACCTTCCGCAGTACGGATATTGTAGGCCGGCTTGGCGGGGATGAATTTATCGTTTTTCTGTGCCGCATTCCGGACCGGGAGGCTGCGCTGACCATCGCCGGAAAATTTATCCAGAAGCTGAAGAAACTGCAGATTCCCGGACAGCCGGACATTCAGCTGATGGCCAGTCTGGGCGTTGCCTTTTCTCCGGATGACGGCGGGAATTTTTCCACCCTCTACCGGCATGCCGACCAGGCTCTCTATGCCTCCAAAAAGGCGGGAAAAGGCCGGACAACCATATACACCGAAGCCCTGAAGGACGGGAAACGGTGCACCACCGATTTATAAAAAACGCAGTATCAGAAAACGGAGATGGCGTCATGCCATCTCCGCACTGTCTTTTTCTTCTCTTTTTGCCCGGTAAAGCGCATCGTCCGCCCGTTTATATATCTCATCAAATCCTTCCGCCGCCGAATGCCGGGCCGCTCCGATACTTACCGAAAGATTCAGTTCCGGATACCACTCCTTCATGACCTTCGCAAATGCCTTCCGTATTCCCTCCATTTTCTTTCGAATACAGTCGTCCCCGCTCATGCCGGACAGATAGACCAGGAATTCGTCTCCGCCCAGTCTGGCCACCACGTCGTCCTTCCGGACGCTCTGCCTTAGCAGTCCGGCCAGATACACCAGTACCCGGTCCCCGGCCTGATGGCCCCGGGTGTCGTTCAGGTGTTTAAAATTATCGATATCCAGAACCAGAACTGCGCCGTCCGCTACTTTTTCAAACAGATACTCCATCCTGCGCACGGCTTCCTTCCGGTTCAGAATGCCGGTAAGCGGGTCCTGATGAGCCTCTTCCTTCAGCCGGTTTTCCGCCTCCACGGACTCGGAAATATCAATCATAACACTGACAATGGCGGGTTTCCCATCGTCTGTGATTACCTTTCTTCCTCTGTCGTAAAACCAGATTTCCCTGCCGGTACGGGTTATCATCCGGTATCTGCACTCATACTCGCCAGTGGCTTCCACGCTCTCAAAAACGGTACGCTCCACCCATTCCCGGTCGTCCGGATGCATCAGATTTCCCATCAGTTCTCCCGTCTCTTCCACCAGCTGTTCATAAGTATACTCCAGAGTGTCCAGCATCTCCTGGTTGATGATATAAAGAGGAAAGCCGGGCTCCAGATAGCCGCCCATAATTCCGCCGGGCACCATATTGGTCAGCAGTTCCGCCAGATTCCTGTTTGCCGCATTTCCCAGCTTCTCCATGGCTCTGCGCCCGTATTTTACCGGGAAGAACTCCCCGTCCTCCTGGGCTTCGGTCGGGGTAGACATATGGAGATTCAGAATCTTCCATTCTCCCTCTTCCTGGCAGCACACGCCGCTGAGTCTGGTTTCCATGGACACATAACCACCTTCATCTTCGAGACGTGCTGTGAGAATACAGAAAAAACAGTAAAGTTCCTCGTGGCTCGCCGTCTCGTAAAAATCCCGGACCGTATAGGAAAATGCACCGGGTATTTCCTCAATTTCCTTCCCCAGAAGGCGGCGCAGTGCTTCCTTCCCCACCGCTATCTCATCCTTTCCCGTCCCCAGGCTGATAATCTCACTGGACACAAAAGAAAGGGCCGTTTCCAGGTCCCGTTTATGCAGATAAGCGTCAAAAAAGTTTTTAATTACCTTTTTCGCTTCTTTTCTCTCTAAAACCGCCATCTCTTTTCTCCTTTAAAAAAGCTGTACAGTTTTCCGTTTCCTTCATTATTTTTATCCATTTTACCAGAGCGTTCCCTGAAAATCAATGTTTCCCTTGTTTCATCCATAGAAACGCAGTAAAATAGCTGTATCAGATTATGTCAGGAGTGACCGCCATGATTCCCACATCCGAATCCGAACTGACCGCCCTTCTTCAGAAACTTCCCTTCTGGGAACACCTGACCGCCGAAGAGGCCTCATGGCTTCCCGGCCAGGCTTCCCTGAACCGGTATCCCGCCGGAGCCATTCTGCACAGCGCCCAGCTGGAATGCATCGGCCTGCTTCAGATATGCACCGGTTCCCTGCGGGTCTTCCTTCTGTCCGAAGAGGGAAGAGAGATTACCCTGTACCGCCTGGGTCCGGGGGAACTCTGTGTGCTTTCCGCCTCCTGCGTCCTGCACTCCATTACCTTCGACGTCCATATCGACGCAGTGGAAGACTGCACGGTACTTCAGACCGGCGCCAGCGCCCTTTCCCGGCTCATGCAGGAAAACATTCACGTGGAAGTCTTTGCCTACCGCCTGATTGCCGAACATTTTTCCGACGTTATGTGGACCATGCAGCAGATTCTGTTTATGAGCTTTGACCGCAGGCTGGCCTCATTCCTATTGGAGGAAACGGAAGTCTCCGGCTCTGACCGGCTGAAAATGACTCATGAGCAGATTGCCCGTCTGCTGGGCAGCGCCCGGGAGGTAGTCAGCCGCATGCTGAAATATTTCTCCGAAGAAGGCATGGTTTCCCTGGGCAGAGGAACCATACAGATTACAGACAGAGAAAAACTAAAAGCGCTTCTTTCCTGAGAAAGAAACGCTTTTTCTTTTCCTGCCTCTATAAGAGCATATCCAGAATCTCTTCTCTGGACCTTGCACCAATCTCTCTTTTTACTTCCTTTCCATCCTTAATTACCATCAGCGTCGGGATGGACATTACCCGGAACTGTCTGGCCAGTTCCATCTGCTCGTCTATGTTGACCTTTCCTACCTTTACATCTGTGAGTTCGTTTGAGAGCTCTTCAATCACCGGAAGCACCATCTGGCAGGGTCCGCACCACTCTGCCCAGAAATCCAGCAGTACCGGTTTATCAGATTCTACAACTTCCTTCTGAAAATTTTCTTTTGTGATTTTTAATTCTGCCATATTTTCGTCTCCTTTTCTGTGAGATTTTTTTCTTTTCTGGCTTTAGTATATCCCTTCAGCCGGTCATTATCTGTGACCAGGTCACATTCCGGAAATTTTATTTTTTATCCGTACCAGCTGGCCTGCCGTAATGGCCGCAAGAACACACAGCACAGAATCCTCCACCACTGTCACAAGGAAACAGTTTACCAGAACCACATACCAGGAAACCGGCGTCTGTAAAAAATAATTGCTGATTCCGTAAAAATATACCATTCCGCAGAGGTAATAGGCGGCCATTCCTGCCGCTGCCGCTATGATTCTCCCTGCCAGCCCTTTCAGGGGCAGACGCTCTGTCAGGAATCCGGCCAGCCATGCCGCTGCCGGGAAACCAAGCAGGAATCCGAAAGTGGGACGGATAAGATAGGCCGGGCCTCCGCCGGAGGCAAACACCGGCACGCCGCAGAGTCCCAGAACCAGGTACACCAGTACGCTCAGGCTTCCCTTTTCTTTTCCCAGTACAAATCCTGCCAGCAGGGCAAAATAAAACTGCAGGGTAAAATGCATGGGAACCGGCTCCAGCGGAATGGCAATCTGAATAAAAGCGCCTACCGCCATCAGTGCGGTAAACAGTCCGCAGAGCGCCACCTCGCCTGCATTTACTGCTGTTCTTTCTGTTCTTCCTGTTTTTCCCATGTCTCTTTCTTCTTTCTCTGAATCTTCAGCTGCACATTTACGCCAAAAGGATTGATGACAACTCCGGCCGCCTCCGGAGCAAGGGCTTCCGGTATCTTTGCCGCCTCCACTACGGCTGTCTTCATCCCGTTTTTCCCGTTAAACTTCTGAAACTCCGCCACATCCGTAAATACAGGCTGGAAGGTGGTGCCGTCTTTCTGTTTCAGAACCGGCATCCCCTTTCCTTCCTGGACGGCCAGAATAAAACGGCCCCTGGAAAAGTGCGCCATCATCTCTTCCTGCATCTCCGCAGTCAGCTCCTGCCCCGGCTGCCGCCGTAGCTCCTGCATAAAATAGAGGGCCGTCAGATGGAGTTCCGGATTCTCAATCCGGGGCCGGTCCTTCGGCAGGTCTTCTGCCGGAGTCCTTGTCACCAGGTCCTCCAGCGGAAGGGACGTCTCCTTCTCCGTCCCCCTGTCCAGCACTACCTGATTCACTCCCAGCGGATAAAGGCTGGTAAAGAAGGGGGCATACTGCCGGCTTCCCAGTTTTGCTATCTGAATCTGATACTTCTCTTTTGTCAGGCGTTCCGCTTCTTTCCGTGCGTCCGCCTGCCGGAAAAATACCAGCACTTCATCATCAAAGGTATCCCCATCACAGTACACAAAGGGCATCCTTGTGGCGCCGGAAAAAAGGAAATAAATCTCCTGCGTATTTTTCAGTGCCGCCAGAACCGCCTGGCGTCCCGGCGCTGTGTGTTTACTGTTCTCTTCTTTCATTTTTTTTCGTTCCTCTCCGTGATTCTTCTCTCATCTTATCATTCTGAATCCGGTTCGTCAACCGTCCCCATGCTCCTGGTCATGCGGCGGAATTCAAAGAAAAACATGGTCGCTGTGGTGGCTACGGCAATGGTATCCGCAATCGGCTCCGCCAGAAATACTGCCATCACCTGATCCTCCAGGAATCGGGGCAGAATATATATCAGCGGTATCAGCACCAGAATTTTCCGGAAAATGGCCAGGAAAGCACTGGTTCTGGAATTCCCGAAGGCAATAAAACTCTGCTGGCATGAAACCTGAAGACCCATCAGACCGACAGCCGCCAGATAAATCCGCAGTGCCCAGGAGGTCAGCCGTGCCAGTTCCGGGTCGCTGGTAAAAATCATGACAAACATTCCCGGGAAAAGCTCTGCCAGTATCCACAGCGCCACCGCATAAATCAGACAGCAGGCCGTCTGAAGCTGAAAGGCTTTCCGCACCCGGCCAATATCCTTTGCCCCGTAATTATAGCTGATAATCGGCTGTCCTCCCTGGGTCAGGCCCTGCAGGGGCAGCATGGCGAACTGCATGACGCTGGAAAGAATCGTCATGGCTCCTACCGCCAGGTCTCCGCCGTAACGCAGAAGAGAAGAATTAAAGCAGAGCACCAGAACGCTTTCCGTGGACTGCATGGCAAAAGGCGCCACTCCCAGCGCAATGCAGGGAAGCAGAACCTTCCGCCGGATGCGCAGATTCTCTTTTTTCAGCCGGAGCACCGTACGCTTTCCGCACAGAAACCAAACGGCCCAGACGGCGCTTAAGGCCTGGGAAAGGACGGTAGCCAGGGCCGCTCCGCTGACTCCCATGTTAAATCCAAAGATAAACACCGGGTCCAGCACAATATTGGTCACTGCACCGATAACAACGGTCAGCATACTGATTCTGGAAAATCCCTGGGCGGAAATAAAGTTGTTCATTCCCAGCGTAATCTGTACAAAAATCGTTCCCACTGCATAGATACTCATATATTCCATGGCATAGCCAATCGTGTTGCTGCTGGCTCCAAACAGATACAGCATAGGCTCCTGCCAGATTAGCACGACTGCGGTCAGAACCAGGGCCGTCAGAACCAGGGCGGAAAAACAGTTCCCCATAATCTTTTCTGCCGATTCATTGTCTTTCTGCCCCATGCAGATACTGGCCCTTGGCGCACCGCCCATGCCCATCAGGGCGGCAAAGGCGGATATAATCATAATTATCGGAAAGCTGACGCCTACTCCCGTCAGGGCCGTGGCGCCGATTTCCGGAATATGACCGATATACATCCGGTCTACCATATTATAAAGTGCATTCACTATCTGGGAAGTAATGGAAGGCACGGCCAGCGTAACCAGCAGCTTTCCCACCGGCTCCTTTCCCAGATCTACCTCTCTTGACATCTGCAGTTTCATCTCTGCTCCTCCTTCTCCCGAAAACGTTTCAGTATTTTTTCCAGTGTCTGCTCTACCTGCCGGATTTCCTCCGGCGGAATATCCCCGAGCACTTCCCGGTTAATGTCTTCAATTTCCTCCTTCAGCCGAACTGTCAGCGGTCCCGCCTCCTTCGTCAGCCGTATCTCTCTCACCCTTCTGTCCCGGTCGCTCTGTTCACAGACTACCAGTCCCTTTGCGGTCAGCGCTTCCAGACTGCGGCTCACCAGGCCCTTGGAAACGCCCAGAAGCAGTCCCAGCTGGCTGCCCGTACAGACCGAAGGGTTGTTGGACAACAGAATCAGTATAGAAATCTCGCAGGGCGAGAAATCCCCTTCCTGAAACCGCAGATTCAGTTCCGACGCATAAACCCGGCGTATCTGGGAAAAATACGCCAGCATGGATTCTACCGTCCGGCTCATCACCGTTCCCTCCTTTTGTTTACTTGTAAACCGTAAAAAGTATAGTACTGTCTGTAAAAAAAGTCAACTGTAAAAAGCCCCTGCCGGGACAGCGCTCTGTCTGTCCTGCAGGGGTATTCCGGAACCGGAAAGCCGGTTATTCTTCCAGCAGATTTTTCATGTTTTCCAGGCTGATAAGCAGCGTAGACGTATTGTGAAGCATGGCGGACGTGGTGGGCTGTATCAGGCCGGCCACACCCAGCGCAATCAGGCCGGCGTTGATGCCGACTATCATCCGGTAATCCCGTTTAATCCGCTTCATCAGAAGCGTGGACAGCCGTTTCAGCGTCACGATTTCCCGCAAATCATCGGCAGCAATTGTAATGTCCGCAATTTCCCTGGCTATCTCAGCTCCGTCGCTGATGGCGATACCGGCGCTGGCCGCTGAAAGGGCGGGAGAATCGTTGATACCGTCCCCGACCATAATCACCGTCCGGCCCATGGCCTTCTGTTTCTCAATATAGGCCGCCTTGTCCTCCGGAAGCACCTCGGAATAATATTCGTCAACTCCCACTTTTTCCGCAATGGCTGCCGCCGTCTTCTCACTGTCGCCGGTCATCATCACGACGCGTTCAAATCCGCAGCTCTTCAGCTCTTCCACTATCTGAAAGGCCTCTTCCCGCAACGGATCCTCGATGCAGATGACAGCGGCCAGAGAACCGTCCACTGCCATATAAAGATGAGAATACTCTGTGGGAAGACTGTCAAACTTCTCCTGGTATCCATCCGGCACCACACAGCCCTCATCTTCAAACACAAAATGCCAGCTTCCGATAATGACTTTCTTATCCTCGATACTGGAGGAAATCCCGTGGGCCACAATATATTCCACCCGGGAATGCATTTCTTCATGGTCCAGTCCTTTCTCCTTTGCCGCCGTCACCACAGCTTTCGCCATGGAATGGGGAAAATGCTCTTCCAGGCAGGCGGCAATTCGAAGCAGTTCGTCCTCATCCTTTTCGCAGAAGGCTACGGTCCGCTTTACAACCGGTCTTGCCTTTGTCAGGGTTCCCGTCTTGTCAAACACCACTGTGGATGCTTCTGCCACCTCTTCCAGATATTTTCCGCCTTTGACTGTAATTCTTCTTCCTCCGGCTTCCCGGATGGCGGAAAGCACTGCGATGGGCAGGGCCAGTTTCAGGGCGCAGGAAAAGTCTACCATCAGCACCGCCAGCGCCCTGGTTACGTTTCGCGTCACAAGCCAGGTCAGCACGGTTCCTCCCAGTGTATAGGGAACCAGCCGGTCTGCCAGGTTTAAGGCCCGGCTTTCCGTACCGGATTTCAGCTTTTCTGACTCTTCTATCATATGTACAATCTTCTCGAAAC
>ERZ1643251.4557-NODE-4557-length-11982-cov-6.007043_pt1 | contig 11982 bp, 18 predicted proteins | sample MGYA00579261_ERZ1643251 | MGnify/ENA primary metagenome ERZ1643251 (study PRJEB29033, sample SAMEA4952267) | chicken gut metagenome | biome: Broiler Chicken; feature: Gastrointestinal Tract; material: Caecum | place: Ireland | collected 2018 | study: Broiler... | reverse complement strand
ATCGGCCACCAGATAGATATCCCCGGTTTCCTGATACAGAGTAGTGCCATATGTGCTTCTCAGCTTATGAGGGGTAATTTTTTTCAATGTGGTAACTCGGGAGGCGTATTTTTTTACAAGGTTTTCCACAGAGCGAACTGCCATGCGGCGGTTTTGCAGAGAGAGAAACAAAGCTTTTTCACTTCCCTCTGCAGGAATCATATGATTTCTCAATTCAAGATAATCCAATAGAGCGGTTTCCACTTCCTCTCCAAAATAAATAACTGCTTCATAGCCCCCCTTTCTACGTATTTTGATTCCTCCCACATCAAAATTGATATCCGTAATATCAAGACCTACGCATTCGGACACACGTATTCCGGTGCCCAAAAGAAGAGTAAGCAGAGCTACATCGCGTACTTTTGTTTTTTTATGATATTCCAGCTCTTTTTTTGTAAGTTTTGTACCTTCTTCCACCTGATCCAAAAGAATTGCGACCTCATTTGGTTCGAGACGAATGATTTCTTTTTCATGCCTTTTTGGAAGAGGAATCAGTGCGGCAGGATTTTTTTCTATCATCTCATTTTGAAAAAAATAATTATAAAAGCTTCGAAGAGAAGCAAGCTTCCTTGCTTTTCCTCTCTCCTCATTTGTAATATCTTTTCCCGCCTTTTGGTACAAGGTAATATATTCCAGATATTCTTCAATGTCCATACGGGTAAGCTTATCCAAAATGGACAGTGGATAGTCCTTCATATCCATCTTAGAGCATATGCTGTTTTTCTCATGCAGAAATTCAAAGAAAAGCCTTAAATCGTATGCGTAGGCTAATCGTGTCCGTGAAGAGGTGTAGTCCTCAATTCCTCGGAAGAACATCCTGCAGAAACCGGGGAGAGTTTCCATGACGACTCTCAGTTTCTGTATATTCTGCTTATTCTGCGCATCATGGTAGTTGTCATTTTTTATTACTGCCAAAGCTTTGCCAACCTTTCATATTTCCTTTACGGATTGCGGTAAACATCCGCTCTTTTACACCGGGATTTTCCAGATTCAGCTGTCGGAGAAGATTTTTCACATACTCCCGCTTTGTGTGGCCATCCACAGGGCAAGGGCTTTTTACTACCGGAACATTATACTTGTTAACAAAGCCAATCACATCAGATTCATTCATATACATGAGGGGTCTTATGACAGTCAGATCCATTCGATCCAAATAGGTGACAGGAGAAAAGGTATGAAAGCGCCCTTCATAAATTAACGACATAAGCATGGTCTCCACCACGTCATCTTTGTGATGGGCATAAGCCACCTTGTTGCAGCCCGCAGCTTTGATTCCCTGGTTTAAAGCCCCCTTTCTCATTTTTGCACACAAGGAACAGGGATTTGTTTCTTTACGATCTTCAAAGACAACCTTTGCAATATCCGTTTTGATAATCGTATATTCTACCTGCAGTTCTCCGCATAGAGTATGTATCTTTTCTAAATTCAAATTGTCAAATCCCAGATCTACGGTAACCGCGTGAATATCAAATCGCATGGGATAAAAGCGTCTCAGACTGCTAAGGGCATACAGGAGAGTCAGACTGTCTTTTCCGCCGGAAATGCCTACTGCGATTTTATCATTTTCTTCAATCATATGGTAATCGTCCGCTGCTTTGCGAACATAGCTTAACACCTGTTGTAATTTCATAATCATGCCTCCGTTTCGACTACTATTTTATTATTTTCACAGTTTAAAAACAATAGGCAATTATATTTTTTGAAAAGAAGGATATACTCTCAATGAAAGAAAAAGCTGGAATATACAGAAAAGATGTATATCCGAAGTCAGAAAGGAGATATTTATGACTATTGCATTTCGCGAAAGTGAAACCAAAGATAATTTAATGAGGGCGTTTGCCGGTGAAAGTCAGGCGCGTAACAGATATACCTTTGCCGCATCCCAGGCTAAGAAAAACGGATTGTATGTGGTAAGCGCCATTTTTGCATTCACGGCTTCTCAGGAAAAGGAGCATGCAGAGATTTTCTATCATCATCTCAACGAAATGGCCGGTGAGACAATTACCGTGGATGGAGGATACCCTGTGGATATTACAGAGGACGTTGAAAAACTTCTCTCCATGGCGCAGCACAATGAATACGAGGAACATGATCCGGTATACAAGGCATTCGGAGAAAAGGCTATGGCAGAAGGCTTTAAAAATATTGCCGCCTCCTTTTTTCAGATTGCGGAAATTGAAAAAATTCACGGAGACCGCTTCGGTAAATACGCTCAGTTATTGAGAGAGGGCAAGTTGTTTGTTTCCGATGTGGAGACAGAGTGGATGTGTCTGAACTGCGGATTTGTGTATAAAGGACCGGAAGCTCCTGCGATATGTCCTGTTTGTAAACATGACAGAGGATACTTTATAAGATTTGAGCTTGCCCCTTACGGAAGATAATTTTCCAAACCTTTACTTGTGATATGAAGTCTTTCAGTGTATTATAATATTAACAGAAAAGGATTTTGTTACTGCACAAGAAAGGATCAACCGGATGAAATTCAAGCTGGAGAATAAATATTTTCGCTGGGGCTTAACAGCTTTTTTAGTTATTGCAGCAAGCATTATTTTTTATTATGTAGTATTTTACGGATCGGATATAAAGGTTGGCATAATGGTGGTGACAAACATTCTGATGCCTGTGGTATTCGGGCTTGTTACCGCCTACCTGCTGACACCCGTTCTTAATTTTATAGAAAATAAGATTTTGCTGCCTTTGTGTGACAAATGCAGGCTCCATGCTTCCCCGAAAAGAAATTCCGTTGTGAGGGGAGCAGGAATATTCTTGACCTTTCTTCTTCTTTTTGCTCTGATATACAATCTTTTTGGAATGCTGCTTTCTCAAATTGTTCCGAGCATTCAGAATATTGTTCTTAACTTCGATTATTACATTAATAACTTTATAAGATGGCTGAATAGATTTCTGGAAGATAATGTGGAGTTGAAAAATTATGCGACCCGCATGGTAAATACCTATTCTGCCGATGTGGAAGCCTGGCTGAATAATACACTGTTTACTACCACAAGCGAATTGGTCAGGAGAGTTTCACTAAGTGTTATAGGCGTTCTGAAGGTACTATGGAATTTTATTATCGGGTTGATCATCTCGGTATATGTCCTTGCGGGCAAAGAAAAATTTGCTGGTCAGGCAAAAAAAATCACCTACGCTCTATTTGAGAAAAATACTGCAAATATTATTATTAGAAACTTCCGGTTTACCCACCGTACATTCATCGGGTTTATCGGAGGGAAGATTGTGGATTCCCTGATTATTGGAATTCTGTGCTTTATTGGCACTGCAGTTCTGCATACTCCTTACGGAGCATTGGTCAGTGTAATTGTAGGTGTTACAAACGTAATTCCTTTTTTTGGGCCTTACCTGGGCGCTATTCCAAGTATAATTCTTATTTTTGTGGTTGATCCTGCCCACCCCTTAAACTGTGCTTATTTTGTAGTTTTTATAGTGATTTTGCAGCAATTTGACGGAAACTTCCTGGGACCTAAAATTTTAGGAAATTCTACAGGACTTACCGGTTTTTGGGTGATTTTTGCAATCACTCTTTTTGGAGGCCTTTTCGGTGTGCCGGGAATGATTGTGGGAATTCCTGTTTTTGCAGTAATGTATGCAGCAATTAAATCCATGGTAAACGCAGCATTGACGAAAAAGAATATGCCATATGAAACACAGAAGTATATGAGGGTTGAGAAGATAGATGAACAGGGATTCCATGATTTTGTTCAACGGCCTGCAGAACGGAAAAAATGGGCAAGAATGGGAAAAAGAAAAGAAAATTATAAAGAGACGGGAAAACGTGCAGAAACAAATAGCCGTCAGAACGAAGAGAGAGAAGATTAAATGCGATTTTTGATACAAAGAGTAAGGGAAGCTTCCGTCAATGTGAATGGCTGTGTGATTGGCCGTATTGAAAAAGGATTTTTGGTATTGGTTGGGGTAAACCAGACGGATACCGTACGGACAGCCGAAAAAATGGTGAAAAAAATGATAGGGCTTAGGATATTTGAAGACGAAAATGGGAAAACAAATCTTGACCTGCATTCTGTAAAAGGCCAGCTGCTAATTGTATCACAATTTACATTATATGCAGATTGCCGGAAGGGGAATCGGCCTTCTTTTATCAGAGCTGGAGAACCCCAGAAGGCCAAAGCCCTTTATGAATATGTTATTGAATTGTGCCAAAAAGAAATATCTGTGGTGCAGCAAGGAAGCTTTGGTGCAGATATGAAAATTTCACTGGTAAATGATGGTCCTTTTACAGTCATCCTGGATTCGGATGAGTTATAACTATTCGTTAAAGCGACACTTTCGCGAGTAGTCGCAAAAGCCACTAGTTGCGAAAGTGCACTTTAACGAACTAGTTAGAAAACATATATAACAAGAACATTGTCAACAATACAAGAGTCATCAAGCAAAAGATCACCAAAACGCCGTATACAGGAACCAACAGAACCGCCTCCGAGGTACTCGATACCCGGACGAAGGTGACGCCGGATAGAAACATGCGAGTAGGGTATCAAATTAAGGGACAAAAGTATCCATTTTACCGTTACACTAGTCATCATCCTCACCCTCCTGTATAGATCGTATAGCGTTACGATCAGTCCACATCTTGCTTTTTAAAAACTCACGCATGACAACAGTGCCACTATCACACAAAACGCGAAACCAGTCAAAACGATTGACACGACACCAAGAAAGAAGATGAGCATAACTCACTATACCGTTGTCCTCGCAAAAGTCAATCATCTCACCAATCGCCTTATAACGATCAATCGCAAGACCAATAGTGCCCATATAATCAGATCCGCCATAAGCAATAACATCATCAGGACAATATTGATACTTTTCAGGGTTATCCATGTGACAAAGATAACGAGCATAGCCACGAAGCGATTGAACAACCTCACAACCAACACCACCGATCTGATCAAAGACAGCCTGAGCCTGCTCTAAGGTCTTGACACTATCAAACATCAACACAACATGATAATGCGGCTTTTTCGGTTCGCCACCGGGGTTTACATCTTTGTCATGAAGAGGTGAGACAAAACAAGGTATAACCATATCACCAAGCATAAAAAGCCAGTCCTCCGGAGCACTTTCCGGATAAACAACAGTAGCAAAATTACGATAACGTTTTACAGCCATATAAACCTCCATGATCATTGATCATTGATCACGGGGGGGAGTGTCGTAGTGCTCCCCCCGGAGCCTGAAGCAGTTCCAGGCCTTAATATCAATGAAAGACGCGACAACAATACCAAACGAGCCAAGAAACGGCCACGCCTCACCAACACACAGACGGACCAAAAAAGCGATATTAAGAGCGCAGTGATGACCTGACGCTACGCGCTGCGGTCATGGTCTTGCAGCTCCGCGAGCGATGCAGAACGTTGCAAAACCTTACGAAAACGCCTAGGAAGAGAAGACGGAAGAGAACAAAACCGGGAAACAGTAGGAAAAAGTCCCGGAGCATCAAAACTGGAAAAGAGCTTAACCCAAGAAGGTATAAACGTAAAAACAATAGTTCTTGCACCAAAAAAAGATAACCAAAGAGGTTCAAACTCCAAGCTATCAGCAATACGGGATTCACTCTCACCGGTCGGCTCAACAATAACAATATCACGCCGTATCCTACGGGCAACAGAAAGCCACCCCATATGGCAGCGCAAAAGATACATCGCATCAGTGAGGTTCCGGAGCTTAACGTCAACATCAAAAGTCTGAGAAAAAAGATAAACAGTATGACGATAATGCCGTTGCAATTTAAAGTAATCACGAACATCCGTCCGGAAGTTTTTAAAATTACGATTGTCCCATATCATGCCAACTTCGTCAATCAAGATAACGCTTTCAGGCGGAAAAAACATACGACCAATATCTTGAACATCAAAAAGCCGAACCCCAGGTATAAAAACAGTAGAAAAGACAGGTTTACCACGCTTAAGAGCACGATAAGCAGTCTTTGTTAAAAATGTTGTTTTACCGGAACCTTTTTTACCAAAAACCATAATTAACTTGTAAGGATTACGATAACGAAAAGACAAAACAACGCAAAAAAGAACAAAAAGAAAAAAAATCAATATCAACAATATCATAAAAAACACCTCAATAAACGTAAAAACAACACAAAAACAGCATAAAAAAGTATAATATAAAAAAGAACAGTCATAGGGGAAGACAAAAACCAATCAGTAAAAACAATCGAGCAAAAACGATAAATTGATTCAAAAAAAACCAACATAAATACAAAACCTCCAAAGAACAAGGAGCCCGCTAAAGCGGGCACCCTTCATTAAACAGACCTCCAGACACGCATGAACATACCAACAACAGCACCAACCAAAAAAACCAAAAAAATGGTTAAAATGATTGGATTATCAACGATAAAACCAGCAAGCGTTGTCATCTGAGTTATAAACCACGTAAACATAGACGTTGCATTTGCCAAAAGATCAGCAAGATCACCTCCGGAAGCTGCACCAAACATTAAAGACATATAAACACCTCCTTTCTATCAAAAAACTTCTATGACACGGCGCAAAAACCGTACCAAACGAGAAAAAACGGGAACAACAATAAGTGCTGCACCAATAACGCCCCAATTACCCCAAGCCTGATAAAGATACGTAAAACAAGAAACAAACCAGTCACCAAAAGCAACCAATGCTTCCATAAAGCTACCTCCGACGACCTGCCAAACGGTCACAAAAGATCTCTATTAAACGAAAAGTTTCTGAAACGCAATAAAGGAAAAAAACTGATAAAACTGTAAAGACGAGCTCATCTGGGAGCTGCGGATCAGTCAATCCAATAAAATCTAAAAGAGCTTGAAACATATAAATCACCCCCTGGGACGCTGCCGAAAAAAGATAGCAGCCAAAACAACAACAAAAAGAGAAACAATGATACCAGTAACAGGAAAGTCCTGGACAACACGACTTCCCAAAGTGGGATACCCTGAAAGACAATCTGTATAGACAACCGACCGGGGTGCCAAAGAGACCGTAAGATCGGACGTAACAGAAACATCAAGATAAGGCACACGATCATAGTTAGATCCGCTGCGGGAAAAGGTTACTTGTAAAACCTCACCCACAAAACGAACGGAACGACCATAACCAGACCCTTTTTCACCAATATACAAAACAGCCGAATAAGCATCATCCGGATCCGTACGAAAACCTAAGTACTCAAAGTAAGAGCCGTAAGCATCAACAATGCGGTCCATAAGACCAAGCACAGTATCAGAAACGTAGCCATTAGCAGCTGCGTTATCACTCGCCAAAAATTGGACGCCCTCAGATAAAACGGAGACACTTTGAGTATCATAAAAAGGCAAAAAACCGTCACCACCAGATACAGCTCCAATATATCCCGCACTGTCATCCAAAACCTCCTGCACAGCTTCCGGATCCGTCTCAAAAAGATCGTCACTAGGAGAAACAAGCTTTTCATCAACAACAATATCACCGTTTGAATCAACCGAAAAAGTCATAAAACCTCCTACTTGATACGAAGCAAAAAGTAAACAACAACAATACTTAAAACAGATATACCCAAAACAGCATAGCCAAGTGTAAGCGAACCATAAAACGGTAGACGGAAAAGCATTGAAACAAAGTCAGCAAAAAAACCAAAACAGGTATTTATAAAATCGAGCATATCAGCCACCAAAATGAACAATATTAACAACAATAGCATAAGCTATAACAACACCAGCAACGGCCTGAAAGATAGGAGGCATAAACGTTATAACCATACCAACAGCTCCAACAGCTTTAGCCATAAGTAAGATGACCTCTAAGATCATAGATAAAGTTGAAACAAAGTAGTCAACGGCAGCCGTTATAACTTTGACAAGATAATCAAAAAACTCGAACACCTAATCACCACCTCTCCAAGAACCAAAACGAAAAAGACCCAGTATGATCGACAACAAAGCAACCGTAAAAAGAACGCCGACCAATATAGAAAAGTCACCAGAAGCAGTAAAAAAGGAAGTGATCAAACTACTGCAAAAAGTTATGCCAGAGACAGTACCAACGGAAAAAGAAAAAATACTAGAAGGATCAAAACCATCCAAACTTCCTTTTTGAGAGTTAAAAAGATCATCCTCAGCTTCCTGATAACCACCAATAGCCCCTTCAAGCTGCCCACTAGATGTATCCATACCGGGGTTCTCGAAACCATGCATCATATCGTTAGCCGCATCCTGAATCGTTTGACTAAGCTGCTCATCAGTGACAAGAACAGGGTTCTCAACATACGGTGAAACAGTAGCTGTAAAACCGTCACAAGCAAAACTTACACTACCAACAGGAGCACTATACCGCATCGTATAAGGCAAAGTGACATACTCAACGATAATGGTATAGGGAAGTATACTAACGTAAGAAACGTCAAAGTCACCCCGAAAAACACAAGTCGCACCTTCTATCGTAGGGTTGTAAGACATAGGGATATGTTGACCTGCTATATCTATAAAAACGGACTGGATCGCAAAAAGATCAGGCCGACTTGTTGAAAACGCACAATTAATATCTAAATAGTAAGAGCCGTTCCCCTCAACGCAAACCACTTCACCAACATAAGTAACCAAAAAGCTCATCGGCTTAGTGGTATAAGACAAGCTATCCGTTATAGAACCTGTTGAGGGGTTAAAGCTACTAGGCTGATACACACTGTCAAAAAACTGACTGAGTGGATACGAACGGTTGATAACATATAAATTAACGGTAGAACCAGCAGCAAAAGAAACAAAAGAAAAACAAAACAATGTACAAACAGAAAAAAGCACGTAAAAAGAGGTACGCATATAAGACCATTTAAAAAAACGAAAACAACTCATAAGCATACCTCCCAAAACATCAAAAAAACTTACTTTTTAACTGACCGGATCGCCAAGATCGAACCACGGAAACCATAATCGATCTCAATATCGCCAAGCGGAAGAGCAACAGCAGTATCATAAACAACGTGCCCTTTCCGGATAAATTGCGTGACAGCAGAAAGACCAGAAACATTATCGCTGGGAGCCGTCATATGAAGTTTCACACCCTCAATAAGCTGCCCAGTTTTCTGATCTGGAAAAGAAACCATCTGTTTACCAATCAACGTTATACCCATAAACCTAACCTCCTTTTAAATATACCAAAATGGGATAAGATAATGATAACAAAAAATATTCCATTTTGGTATATCAAAAATTACCAAATTGGTATATATTTTCTTGGGAAAATACCACAATGGTATAAAAAGGAGAGGAAAAATGTACAAAGAAACAATTCCTAAAAAATTAAAAAAAGCTAGAAAAGAAGCCGGATATACACAAAAACAAGTCGAACAAATAACCGAAATACCACAAAATAATATATGCAGATACGAAAAAGGAGAACGAGAACCAGATTTAGAAACGCTGTGCAGATTAATAGACTTTTATGAAGTAAGCGCAGATTGGATACTAGGAACAGGCATAAGAAAAGGGACCGGAAAACCAAAAGAAATGTTTTCCCAATCTCAAACATTTAAAGCAGGAACGAAAAAAAAGGAATAACTATTCGTTAAAGTTGTCTTTTGCGCATAGTTGATTGTGAGACAATCTATACCATTCCGATCATTACTCCATCAAAAATTTTCATAGGCAGCAAAAAAATAAGCAGCCATTTGAGCTCTGGAGCTGAAAGGTTCTGATTCCAGCAGTGTTCTAACTTCCTCCCGTGTGTAAAAATGGGCTTCAATTTCTTCATTGTCCGAGGTATGTCCTGATATTTCGCCTTCTGCCTCTACAAAGGCAATATAAGTGGTAGTGTCGGAAATGGCCACAGCTGCGTACGAAGGCGGCAATATTGCTTTTATCGATTTTACCCTTAATCCGGTTTCCTCATACAGCTCCCTACGGATACATTCTTCCAGAGTTTCATGCTTTTCCAGCATTCCTGCACAGAGGTTAAAAATTGTGCGGTTTACACCCATGCGGAATTCACGAAGAAGTAAGAGCTTTTTATTGCAGGTGGCAACAATGGATACACCGCTGGGAGCATTTCCCAAATCGTCTATACCGTTCAGCTCTCTTCTGCTGACTATTTCATATTTTTTTTCCCTTCCGGCTTTATTTTTGTAGGTAATCTCATAATTTTTGAGGTATTTTCCATCTTTTACTTTTTCAAATTTTAAAAATTCCAAACTGACGCTCCTTTTTTCATTTATTATCTCATTATTTAAGCTTTAGCTGCTCCTTCAGAGGCTTGCTGTTCTTTTTTCTGGTTATTTCCATAAGTCCCAAAGGCGTAATATCCACAACCATAATTTTTTGTTTGTCACTTTTTACCAAGCTCCGCATTTGCTGCAAGAGCATTTCCTGATGATCTTTAGATAGCATATTTACAAAATCCACAAGAATCATGCCTGAAAGGTTACGAAGGCGCATTTGCAGCGCAATTTCTGCCGCTGCCTCCATGTTGAGAAGGTAAGAACTCTCCTCCTTTTCTCCCTTTGCCCCCCTGCCTTCATATTTTCCGGAATTTACATCAATTACAGTCAGAGCTTCTGTGGGCTCAATCATCAAATATCCGCCCGACTTAAGCCATACGCGTTTGCCAAGAGCTTCGTCAAGCCGTGATTTTACGGAATAAAGTTTACTTAAAGGATATGTGCTATCCTGATAAAGCCGTACTGTTTTGTCCGGCTGCTTCTCTCGACAATAGGCAGAAATCTGTTCCCAAAGCGATTCCTGATCCGTGATAATCTCATCATATTCCCAGGGGTATACAAGAGAGTTCAGCACAGCAGCCCAGCCAGGCAGAGCTTCATGGAGACAGCTGAAGCAGGTTCTATAGGGAGCCTTTTTTAACAGATCGGCAAATTCTGTCCAAAGTCTGTAAAAGGCCGTCAGAAGCTCTTCTTCACTGCAATCTCCTGCCTGGGTACGTATAACTCCGCTTATGGGAATGGGAAGCTCCGCCCGGGGGATAAACCTGCTGCCTTCCAAAATCCCTTTTTCATTCAGAAGATGTAAAATCCTTTTCTTTTGTTCAACGGAAAGCTTGGAAGAAAAGCTGGCGTGGGCTGAAGGATCAAAGCTGAGGACAAAATACTCGTTAGGCAGGGAGACCCTTGCTGTAACAGCTGCCTGCTTCGTCTTCTGTGCTTCTGTAATAATCTGGACCAGAAGCTTCGGTTAAGCAGAAACGGAGCGCCAGCCTCTTTTCTGGAAAGAAAGCAGATTTCCCCATCGGCGATTTCCACAAAACAGGCTCCGATATTGGCAGAAATATTTTTGACCTTTCCCACATAGATAGATCCTATCCTGTTACGCTCTATGGGAAGAACCTGAGCGGCTAATATGCGGCTTTTCTGGAAAAGCATAGCCAGCATAAGATTTTCATACTTCGTAAATATCAGTTTTCCGTCCATAGCATATCGCCCTCCTTAAGAGTACTTTCGTTAACGGTATCCAGAGGAACAAAGCAAGGTTTATCCCGGGTGCCAGTATTAAAAAAAAGCTCCTCTCTATTTACCATAAGAGCGTTTCCCTGCATAGTTTGCCCATTTTGAGCAAAAAGAGCCTCTAAAATCTGGGAAGGTTTGACATTTCCGGCGCTTGAGGCGTCCACCAGCATATAAACGGAAGGCGACTTGAAAGGCTCATCCGCTTCCAGGCCGACTTTTACACCGGAATCTTCCTCCAAAAGAATCATCTTATAAATACCGGGACGCAAATCTATTTCTCGGATTCCTCTTTTGGTCTCCTTCGTAAAAGGAATGGTCTCCTGGGCCAGAAAGGCAGGCAGTGCGCTAAAAAGATCAAACTCTGGTTCTCTCCCCTTTCTGAATCTTACCGTATAAGCTGCGGCAGCTACGCTTGCCATAGCATTCTCAGCATTCTGGGGAAGCGCGCTTACGCCTGTGATTTCAATTCCGGGAACGCTGGCTTTATTTAGC
>ERZ1643251.4555-NODE-4555-length-11992-cov-5.489570_pt1 | contig 11992 bp, 17 predicted proteins | sample MGYA00579261_ERZ1643251 | MGnify/ENA primary metagenome ERZ1643251 (study PRJEB29033, sample SAMEA4952267) | chicken gut metagenome | biome: Broiler Chicken; feature: Gastrointestinal Tract; material: Caecum | place: Ireland | collected 2018 | study: Broiler... | reverse complement strand
AAAAAAGGGGTGTATTTGTCGATCTCAAATACCCCCCCCCCATGGAATATATAAAATTTGATTTACCCTTTATCTTAAAGGATTAAACAGAATACGTGCTTTTGTGAAAAAAAGTGCTATTTGTTAATATTTTGTTCTAATAGTTCTTTTAATGCATTCTTTAAATCATAAATATTTCTTGGACTCATAAATAAGATTACGGCATTCTTATGTTTTAAAAGTAACTCTGGTTCATTCATATGAATGAGATGTCCATTCTTTAATTTATTTAATATGATATTTTCATCGATGTTTGGATAATCTTCGTATCGATCTCCTCGATCTAGTGTGACTGGTAAAACATAAGCAACATCGGCTTGATTTAAACTTTCTGCAAACTCTTCTCCAAAATCACGAACACGAGCTAAGGTATGTGGTTGTAGTACGGCAACAATTTCTTTGTCTGGATACTTTTGACGAGCAGCTCGAATAGTAGATCGAACTTCGGTTGGATGATGCGCATAATCATCTACCAGTACGACATCACCAATCACTTCTTCATTGAAACGACGTTTGGCTCCTTTAAATGTTTTAAGCGCTTTGGCTACCTCTTTGGCTTCAAATCGTTCATAAGCACATATCGCAATCACCGCTAAACTATTTAGCAGCATATGTTTCCCATAGAACGGTAAATCAAAGTGTCCATAATAATTTCCTTCTACTTCTACATCAAAGTGAATTCCGGATTCATTATAAACAACGTCTTTTGCAAGAATATCATTATCATCGTCTAATCCATAAAAGAAGATTGGCTTTGTTACTTCTAAAGAATGCGTATAAGGGTCATCCCCACAAGCAATCACCATTTTTTCAGCTTTACTGGCATACTCACGATAAGCATCACGAACATCATCAATATCTTTATAATAATCGGTATGATCCAAATCAATATTGGTAATCACCGCATAAGTAGGTGTATATGCTAAAAAGTGACGTTGATATTCACAAGCTTCTAAAGCGAAGTATTTATTTTCTTTAGCCGCATAACCATGACCATCTCCAATGAGGTAGTTACACCCTGCTAACTCTGTTAAGACATGAGCAAGCATGGAAGTTGTCGTTGTTTTCCCATGACATCCAGCAATGGTAATCGTTTCAAACATTCTTGTTAGTTTTCCAACCATTTCTTCATAGTGATAAATCTTACAACCCAATTCCATCGCACGTTTTACTTCAACATGATCTTCATGAAAGGCATTTCCTTGAATGATAAATAAATCTTCACGAATATTGTTTTCATCAAATGGTAAAATAGGAATTCCTGCTTCTCGTAAAGCATCTTCTGTAAAGAAATGAGTTTCACGATCACTTCCTTGTACTTCATAACCTAAACTATGCATAACAAGCGCTAGTGAACTCATGCCAGTCCCTTTTATTCCGATAAAATGATACATATCCATAATCTCCTTTTCTTTTATATTTGTAAAAATTCAATAATGAAAGGTCCCAAAATCATTAATAAGATAAGGGGTACCACAAAAATAACAGATATAATACTAATTTTATTTGGTATTTTATTAATTTCACCCTTAATTTCTAAGGTTTGTTTATCACGTAAGAAATCAATTTGGTGATACATGGTTTCTAAAATACTATTTCCAAAGACATTCGTTTGCGTAATGTTTAGAATAATATTATTGACCGTTTCCGATGGAATCCTTTTTTTCATATCTTCTAAAGCTTCCAGTAAAGACTTTCCAAATTTGACTTCAACCAGCGCTTTTTTAAATTCTCGCGATAATTCAGAATCGACATTCATCACTGTAATCTCTAATGAATTTTCTAGGTTACGTCCCGATTCTAACGTTAATGTTAAAATTTCAAAGAAATATAAAGCATCATGATCCAACGTTCGAATACGTTCTTTTTTAGGTCTTGTAATAAATACATAATAGAATAAGTAATAATAGATTAACATAGCCATAGGTGCGGTTACATACCCTAGTTTAGTATTATAAAGTACCAGTAGAAAGACAATCAAGGCTGTTAAATAACGAAAATTATAGAATGTGATCGCATTCATTTTCGCACGATCGCCTAACATATCTAATTCGTCTTGTACGGCTTTAATACGACGATAACGATAGATTTTTCGTACAATATTATCTTTCATGTGATCACATCCTTACTTTCATAATCTTTCGAACAAAGTAAATATATACAAGATACATTAAAATCATAATAATCATGAGAACAATTCCCATTTTAGTGGTATATAATGGTACAAAATAAGTTGGATTTAATATACTAACAAACACAATGAATAAGATTGGAACTAAGAATAAAGCAATGACAACAATTTTAGAACTTCCTGTTAAAGACGCTAATTCTAGTTTTAATTTTTTCTTATTAAATAATGATTTTTCGATCGATGAGAATACTTTGATAATATTACCACCTGTTTTATTTAATATTGTTAAAGAAGCGGTTAAATAGGTAATTTCTTCTAATTGAACACGTTCGGCGAAACGTTTGAATACAACATCAATGGACAATCCAAACGAAATCTCTAGGTGCATCTTCTTAAATTCTTCACTAATCGGTCCATCTAATTCATGGGTAACCAAATCGATCGCTTGGGTAATACTTCGTCCCGATTTAAACGCATTATTCATGATAATAATGGCTTGTAACAAATCATTTTCTAAACGATTTCGATAAGCACGGTATTTATATTCATACACTAAATTTGGGAAAATAAACCCTACTAAGAACGGAAAGATCCATTCATAAACATGAAGAATTTCATATTGAATCGTTTTAGAGAAGATTGCAATCCCTAAAAAGAGAATTCCCATAATAAATTTAGTAGCGACAATATCCATCACGCGAGTATATTTCTTATCTAATATTCCCAAATACTTTTCATAGCGTTTTGCATATTTCGTACAGAAGACCGATTTACTAAGAAGATTTCCAATTTTATGATTCAATCGATCATAACGAATCTCCATATTATCTAAAACGGATAAGCTATTATCCTGTAAAGGTTCAACACTATAGCGACTAATTCTTTTTTCTAGTCTTACACTACGACGATAATAAAGAATACTACATAAAATACCAAGTAATATAATAAAGATTCCAATTTGTGTCGCAAATAAAATATTTTGATTATTTTCGATTACTTGAACATGAACGGTTTTTGTAACCGTATTTCCAGCACTATCACTAACCGTGTAAACTAAATCTTTAATTCCTAAAGTTGTAAAATCTAAATCTTCATAATTGGTCACTACTTGTTTTAAAAGGTCTCCATCTTGTTCATCATACGCTTGAATACCTTCTAATGGTTTTAAAGTAGATCCTTCTTCCATTTGAATTAAAGATTCTCCAACATCTAAGACAGGAGCTTCTTTATCAATTTGATAAATACCGGAAGCAATCTCTCTGGTTTCCGTTGCTGTTTCTGTAAAAATACGAATTTGATATTTTCCAGTATCCGTCATCGTAATGGTAACCGGACGATTATTATTTACGGGTATAGGGTCACTTGTTTGTCCATCTCGAATCACTTGATACTGATACTTAAGAACATTAGAAGCAGGAGTAAAAACGACCTGAACATCTTCATTCGTTGGTGTTTTGGTTTCCCATAAATTAAAACCTTCTTGATTGGTCATAATACCCCTCCTATCCAAAAATATCTTTTAATGTATCAATTCCATGTGCTTTTATGTGTTCATACACTTTTGGTACATAATCATGTAAAATGAATTCTCCCATAACTTCTCCATTTTTTGTAAGTCCTGTTTGACGGAAAGAGAAAATTTCTTTTAATTGAATCATATCTTTTTCAAAGCCAACGACTTCACAAATACTCGTTACTTTACGCTTTCCATCAGATAGACGTTCAACGTTAACCACTAAGTGAATAGCGTTTTCAATATATTCACGAATCGCAGGAATTGGGATTTCCATTCCAGCCATTAAAATCATCGTTTCCAAACGATTTAGAGCGTCAGCTGGAGAATTGGCATGCATCGTGGTTAAACTACCCGTATGTCCGGTATTCATTGCTTGTAACATATCAAAAGCTTCTTTTCCACGAACTTCTCCTACAATAATACGATCAGGGCGCATACGTAAAGAGTTGATAACTAAATCACGAATGGTTACTTCTCCCGTTCCTTCGTAATTGACAAGTCTGGTTTCCAAAGAAATGACGTGTTTTTGCTTCAAACGTAATTCGGCCGCATCTTCAATCGTAATAATACGTTCATCTTCATGAATGAAACTAGAAAGAACATTCAATAAAGTTGTTTTACCACTACCCGTTCCTCCACAGATAATAATATTTAATTTTGCTTGAATACAGGCTTCTAAGAAACGAGCCATATAAGGTGTTAAGGTACCGGTACGTAAAAAGTCATCAATCGTAGCTAATTCATCTTTAAACTTACGAATCGTAAGTACTGGTCCTTTGAGTGATAAAGGTGGTAATACTGCATTTAAACGAGAACCATCTTTTAATCTGGCATCCACCATTGGGTTAGCCGTATCAATTGTACGACCTAATGGTTGAATCATACGTTGAATGGTTCGAACAATGTGATCCTCATTAATAAAGGATACCGTATCATCCTTGATCACGTGACCATCGACTTCAATATAAATTTCATCTTTTCCATTGACCATAATTTCGGTAATGTTTTTATCTTCTAATAAATCCGTAATTGGTCCATATCCATTAATTTCATTATCAATCAGGTTATAAATATAACTACGTTCAATATTAGATAAATCATATCCTTCTAGTGTTTGATTAATCTGTTCGTGAATAAATTCATCCATCGTTCCATGGTGCAACACATTATGATCAATTAAATTTTGAATAATTTTATTTCGTAATTCATCTAATAATTCCTTATTTTCAAATGCATCATAATCACTTTTATAAACTTCTTTTGAAGTTTTATTATTTTGTAAAGCAAATTCATCTAAAAAGTTTTTCATTCCCTCACCTGCTTACTATTTTGTTCTTTCTCATCGTCTTTTAGTAAAGAAAGTGCGAGTTTTTTAAAATGATCCATACCTTTCTTATTCCCAAGACGAAATTTAGAATCTAATGTTGGAATCTTACCATCTAAAAGATAACGATGAATATTTTTGATATAAAAACTACTTGGTATCGTATAATCAATATTATCCTTAATAATATTTTTAATATCATATTTAGAAAAATAATGCGTACGATGATCGATCGATTCATTTAAAACAATTTTAAAATTCGTTCGATTCATATCTTTTAAGATAGCAACCATGGATTTCATATTTTTTAAATCCATAGGATCATTCGATAACAAATAAACAATCCAATCACTATGATCCATCGCATTTAACGTGTGTAAAGACATGTGATGAATAGTATCCATTAAAATAACATCATACATAGAAATGACTTTTCCTAAAATGAGTGGTAAGTAATCAGATGATATTTTACTTTCTAAACGGGGATCGCGAGGAGCAGCTAAGATATCAATGTGTTCCTGATAGTGTAACAAATAATCACTAATTTCTTTAAAGCGTCCATTTTCTATATCTTCTGATAAGTAAAATAAATCCTTAGACACCTCTAAATTTAAAGATAACGCAATCGCACTACTAGAAAGATCCATATCGATAATTAATACTTTCTTCTTCATAGTTGCGTACATTCCTGCCAGATTTAAAACCGTTGTTGTTTTTCCAACCCCACCCTTAGTAGAAGTGATGGTAATAACTTTTGCCCTTTTGATAGCCATATTTATCTACTCCTTTATGATTTTTATTGTTTCATTTTCTAAATAACCTTGATAACGCTTTTCTATTTTATACATTCGTTGATTCAATATAATACCAAATACATTTTTTTGACGAGTGGATAAGTGGACCTGAATATTGCCATTGGTCACTACGGTATCCAAGAATTCAATATTATCTATATTTTTACGAATCATGGTTTCTACTTGTTGTTGTACTTCTTCTTCTGGTGATTCTTGTTTTAATCCATACGTAATGGCTTCTTTTACGGTATTCTCTAATTTGCGTTCTTCCACTTTCATAAATCCGATATCAATCACAAAAACAAAGAGAATCAGTAATAGTGGTAACAACAGTAAAAAACCGACTAATACCTGTCCTTTACGATCCATTATAAATCACTCGTTTCGTTTCAATCGCAAAAGGATTATTAATAATTTGTCCTAAACCTGGAGTATAAACACGAACTCTTTTACTAATCGATACCGTCACATATTCTTCACCAGAATCGATATTTAAGGATAGATTATTCTTTGTCACATAATCATTCATTGCCTGAGCTTGATCATTTTGATACAGATCTACAACCGTATCCAAATCATTTTCCAAGGTGTATTTTTTATAGATAATATTTCCAAAATCAATAACCCCTAACACCAGCAACAATGCGACGGGCAATATAATAATAAACTCTACCAAAGCTTGTCCTTTATTCATCTTCATCACACTCGCCTATTATATAAAAATTATATCAAAAATTAAAACATCCTACAAGATCTTTCCCTATAAAAAGAGATAATAAAAAAAGGATTATGACATCCTTTACTCTTTATCGACACATTTTCCTTCACCAGGTGACTCACCTTCAACGTATACTTTATCGACTAATGAACAAGATGTTTTCGTCATCGCATCCGTCAAATATCCTCCTAATAGCTTCACAACACTTACCACAATTACACTAATAACTGCGATAATTAATAAATATTCTACAAGAGCTTGTCCTTTTTGATTTTTTCTCATGTTATCCCTCCGTACATGTAGTCTATGATTACTTTTAGTTTAACCTTTTTTTTAAAATTTGTCAATTACTTTTAGTTGTGTTATAGTTAAGTCGGTGATTTTATGCGTATTTTAATGGATCAAAAAGAACAAAATTTTACTCTTTGTACTAGCTTTAAAAAGCGTTTTATCGGGTTAATGGGAAAGAAAAACATTCAAGATATTTATGTGTTTCCGGGGTGTAACGGAATTCATACCTTTTTTATGAAAGAACCGATTGATGTGGTATTACTTAAAAAAGATGGAACAATCATTCAAAAGTTTCACAAAGTAAAACCATGGCGCATGATTCTTCCTAAAAAAGAGGTTTATTGGACAATCGAACTTCCCCAAAATACACTACAAGAAAAGGAATTACAATTTCTTCTGTAATTCCTTTTTTGATGCCTCCGCATCGTACATAGCCCAAATATACATCATATAATCTAAGATGACTTCTTGTTCTTCTAATTTTAATTCTTTCGTATTTTCTAGTATACTTAGTACTTCATGAATAAAATCATGCATAATGTCGATTCTTCGTTGTCTATAATAACTTTGAATATAAAAGTTTTGATGGTTTAGTTGAGCAAACATCATTTCTAAATAGATTGGAAAATATTCCGCAGCCAATTCATGAGTAGTAAAACAATAGACTTGATTTAAATAGTGAGCGAATTCATGGATTAATACAAACACATCTTCTATGGTGTTTTCTTTATGAATGAGGATTCCTCCATTATCGTAAATACCAGTTTCTTCTTTCAATATTGTTTCATCATAAATAAAATTTGTTTTCATTTTTTCTCTAATCAACCATTCCCATTCTGGATTAAGCGTGTGATAAAATGAAATCATTTGACCGATACCATTCTCTATTTGTGGAAAATCAATCTTCGTCGGTATGGAATCTATCATCACTTCTTTTAGAAAAGGAACGACAACTTCTGTTTTAATTCGATACATTTTTATTCTTGATACTCAAATTCAAAATCTAAAATTTGAACGGTATCTCCTTCTTGGGCACCTAATCGACGTAATTCATCATCCACACCCATACGACGTAATTTATTCGCAAAACGCACAGCAGCTTCATCACTCGTAAAACGAGTCATACGAAGAAGTTTTTCTATCTTTTCGCCACGAATGATCCAAGTATTTCCTTCATGCGTAATCGTAAATGGTTTTTCTTCTTTAAATTGATATAAAACATGACTTTCAAATTTTTCTGGTTCATATAATGGTTGTTTTTTTATCGTATCTAATAAATCAGCAAGACGAAGTAAAATCGGATCAATTCCCTCTCCCGTAATTCCTGACATTTCATAGATTTCAACATCCGTTACTTTCTTTTTAAAAGCTTCTAAATGTTCGTGTGCCTCAGGCATATCCATTTTATTCGCAATAATAATTTGTGGTTTTTCCATAATTTTAGGATTAAAAGCTTCTAACTCATGATTAATCGTTACATAATCTTCATAAGGATCTCTTCCTTCAAAGCCACTCATATCAATAATATGAGCTAGAACTCTCGTTCTTTCAATATGTCTTAAGAAACGGTCTCCTAAACCTTCTCCTTTACTGGCGCCTTCAATTAACCCTGGTAAGTCCGCAATCACAAAACTACGATGATCTTTGGTCATAGCGACTCCTAAATTCGGACGCAAAGTCGTAAAATGATACGCCGCAATTTTAGGTCTAGAAGCACTTACTTTAGAAATAAAGGTAGATTTCCCAACACTAGGCATTCCCACTAAACCAACATCGGCAAGTAATTTTAACTCTACTTTTACTCTACGTTCTTCTCCTGGTTCACCATTTTCCGCATACGCAGGAGCTGGATTTGATCGTGTGGCAAGGGCAATATTTCCTCGTCCCCCACGACCTCCTTTTGCAATAATTGCTTGTTCTTGGTGTTTGGTTAAATCCGCAACAATAAATCCTGATTCTTCATCGGTAACAACCGTTCCAACAGGTACTTTCACAATCACATCTTCACTATTTTTTCCGTGTTTTCCCTTTCCTTCGCCATTTACACCTTTTTTCCCTTTAATATGTTTACGAAGACGTAAATCTAATAAAGTATTAAGTCCTTCATCAGCTTCAAAGATAATATCACTACCTTTACCACCATTTCCTCCAAAAGGACCACCCATTTCTACATATTTTTCACGGCGAAAGGCCATACAACCATCGCCACCATCTCCAGCTTTAATATCTAATATCACTTCATCGACAAACATACTCGTCACCTCAAAACCATTATACACGAAAACAGCATAAAAAAAAAGGCACTAGGCCTTATTTAAAGCAATGATCTTACCAATAATAAAATTCCTTTGTTTCATCCACAACCATTCAAATTATGACATATCATTTTTTTCAAGTCTGGTATTCAATTCCCATAAAGCTGTTCTATTACTATCCCAATTTAAAAGTTCCATCGCTTCTTTATATGAAACCCATTTATATTCTTTATGTTCATCAGATAGTATAATATCTTGCCCCGTTGCATCCACACCAAAACTATACTCAGTAACAACATAAACTTCTGGTCCCCAGGTAAATTGACCGGTAATATTAACTACTGGTGTGGATGAGATTGCGGACAACTGAAAAAATTTTGCAGTTTCTGAAATTCCAGTTTCCTCATGCACTTCTCTAATTGCAGTTTCTAATGGTGTTTCATCATCTTCTCCACCCCCAGCAATTCCTTGCCAAATATTCATTTTTTTTCGAAAAAATATACAAAACTCATATTCTTGATCTTTTCCTTTTCTATAAGGAAATACTAAAACCTGTATTGGTTTTCTCATTATATATCCCTCCTGTTCATACCATGTTATTTCATGATAATCATATCATATAAATGATAATTTATCCATAGTTTTAATATGTAAATACTGCATAAAAAAAAAAGGCACTAGGCCTTATTTTCGATTAGAGAAAATTGTCGCTGCGATTAATAAAATAATAATTGCAATAACAACAATAATAACAATATTCATGTTTTGTGTTCCACTACCAGGTTTTTGTACAACTGCTAGAAAATTTACTACTTCACCTAATCTTAACAACATGTTAAGCACCTAACCCACTAAGTAACACCGCAAGTGGAATTAAATTATAGAAAAATTTCACCATCATCACTAAACAAATATTATTATCATTTTTAACATATATGATATTCAATAAAATGGCAAATACAAGATATGGAATCATATTCAACCATGTAATTGTTAAACTTAAATCATTATACATAATATTTACAAACGCATAAATAACACTACTAATTAATACATATAAAAAATTAGGTTTAATAATACTACGAATCGATTCTTTAAACAATAATTCTTCGGCAACAGCCGCAAAGATTAACGTTTTAAAAATTGTATAAATAGTATCTAAACTATAAATAGAATAAATGGCGGTCGTATTCCCATCAAAGCTTTCCATTTCTGGAAATATCTCCATTAATATCATTCCTACTACCATATAACAAATTAATAATCCAAAGGCATATCCAATCGAAATACCAATCTCTTTTCCGATCTTCTTTTTCTTTAAAGTATCAAAACTTTTAATAATTGAATCTTTATACAAGATAACCATCATTACTAAAAATAATAGATCCGCAACAAAAATAGTTGAAACATTATTTCCTAATAAAGAAGTAAAACAGTTCACATAAATAAAATAAACTAGAAACACTAGGATTGTTTTCAAAAAATTTATTATGTTTTTCTCTTTCATAATCTCCCTACTTTCTAATTTAATTATAACATAAACCAAAAAAAAGAAAAGAAAACTTTTCTCTCTTTACATTCATTGACACAAAAAAGTCCATAATATTGGACTCTTTTGAATCGCTTAATCGATCTAAGCGATTAGAAGAATCTTGCTAGCCATTTCCACATAATTCTTCTGGCCTCCTTCCCCTTATATACTTCACACTTTGAGTATATCACCAAATCATCAAAATATCAAGAGTATTTCACGCGAAAAAAGTAGATACAAATCACTTGCATCTACTTTGCCTTTTATTTTCAACGTTTTCTCTCTAAATTATTTTTCTAAATCAGGATATACACTTGCCTGTTTTTTGTCTTTACCTACACGTTCAAATTTAACATATCCATCAATTTTAGCATAAAGCGTATCATCTTTACCAATACCAACATTTACACCTGGATAAATTTTTGTTCCGCGTTGACGATATATAATAGATCCACCTGTTACAAATTCTCCATCACTAGCTTTTGCTCCTAAACGTTTAGATTCAGAATCACGACCATTCTTCGTAGATCCTTGTCCTTTTTTGTGGGCAAACATTTGAATGTCAAATTGTAATAACTTTAATAAGTTTTCCATGGATACACCTCCTTATTTTATGATTTTTATATTTTCCGTATATTGTGTTTCCAATTCTTCTAGTAAATCCAACATATTGGTTAGAAATACTTTTTCAACTGGATTTTCTTTTAATACTTTAATTTGTAATTCATCTTGTGTTTGTTTAAAATCAATCAAAGATGAATCATATTTCATAATTCCATTTACTGTGGTAATCACGGTACTGCTTACAGCAGCGCATACAATATCATTTCCATATTCGTCATAATCTGCATGACCAGAAATAGAAATTTCTCTGATTTTTCCTTTAGTATGAATAACTTTTACTTTAATCATATTATTTTACTGAAATTTCTTTAATTTCTACTTTTGTATATGGTTGACGATGACCTTGTTTTTTACGTGATTTTTTCTTTGGTAAGTATTTAAATACGATTGTTTTTTTACTTTTACCGTGTTTAACAACTTCACCAGTCACAGTCGCACCTTTTACAGTAGGTGTACCAACTTTACCATTAACCATTAATACTTTGTCAAAATCAACTTTTGATCCAGCTTCACTATCTAATTTTTCAACATAGATAACAGAACCTTTTTCAACATAGTATTGTTTTCCACCAGTTTCGATTACTGCTTTCATATTTTCCCTCCTTTAATCTCAGACTCGCCTAGAGTAAGGTACTTTCGTTTTAACCTTAGTTCGTGCGGTTGTAGAGAGGCTCTACACAATATAAAATTTTATCATAGAAGTGTTTATTTGTCAAACGTTTTGTGCAACAATTCACGTTCGGTAATATATTTATGATGAACATAAAAT
>ERZ1643251.4554-NODE-4554-length-11994-cov-4.727950_pt1 | contig 11994 bp, 13 predicted proteins | sample MGYA00579261_ERZ1643251 | MGnify/ENA primary metagenome ERZ1643251 (study PRJEB29033, sample SAMEA4952267) | chicken gut metagenome | biome: Broiler Chicken; feature: Gastrointestinal Tract; material: Caecum | place: Ireland | collected 2018 | study: Broiler... | reverse complement strand
GCCCTGTGTTGACCGCACTGGAAATTTCTCCTGCGGAAGCTCCCGCAGAGGATGTAGTATACTTTTCTTAAACGATGTGAGGAAACAACACTATGGATTGGAAAAAAGAAGCAAAAGAGTGGATTTCTGCTCTTGTTGTGGCAGTTGTGGTGGGTATTTTGCTCACCCAGTTTGTCATTGTCAGCGCAGTGGTGCCCACAGGCTCCATGCAAGACACCATTCAACCCGGTGACCGCATTATTGGATGGCGGCTAAATTATCTGTTTAGCGACCCTCAACGGGGGGATGTGGTTATTTTCAAATATCCCGATGATGAAACTCAACTGTTTGTAAAGCGAGTGATTGGACTGCCGGGAGAAACGGTGGAAATTGTGGATGGTGTCACCTACATCAACGGTACTCCCTTAGAGGAGGACTACATCAAAGAAGAACCTTTGGAAGACAGCGGCCCCTTCACTGTGCCAGAGGACAGCTATTTTATGATGGGGGATAATCGAAATCATTCTGCGGATAGTCGTTTTTGGAACAACACCTATGTAAAAGAAAATAAAATTTTGGGCAAGGTATTGTTCCGGTATTGGCCTATGCCTGCGTGGCTAGCATAATTTTTGTGTAACACATAGAACCAATAGCAAGAGGTGCGGCAATGGAAACAAATATACACCAAAATGGAATTACCCAAGGGGTCATTTGGAAACAGCTGCTTTTGTTCTTTTTCCCTATTTTATTTGGAACATTTTTTCAACAGCTTTATAATACTGCCGATGCTGTCATTGTGGGCAATATGGCAGGAAAACAGGCTCTTGCAGCGGTAGGTGGTTCTACGGCCACCATCATCAATCTGCTTGTGGGCTTTTTTGTGGGGCTTTCTTCTGGTGCCACAGTAATTATCTCCCAGTTTTTTGGAGCACAAGATGCACAACAGGTACGCCGTGCGGTACATACTTCCATTGCTTTGGCTTTGGTTGGCGGGCTTTTGTTGATGGTAATAGGCATTTTTGTGGGCCCCTATGCTTTGCGTTGGATGAATACCCCCTCGGATGTATTGCCCTTTGCCATTCAATACCTGCAAATTTATTTTCTAGGTACCATTCCCTCTTTGCTATACAACTTAGGCTCTGGTGTTTTACGAGCCATGGGAGATTCCAAACGACCTTTGTATTTTTTGATGATTGCCTGCATCACCAATATTATTTTGGATTTAATTTTAGTAGGTGGCTTTCGGATGGGAGTTGCAGGGGCTGCCATTGCAACTATTATCAGCCAAGTAGTCAGTGCCGCTTTAACTTTGTTTACCCTAATGCAATCGGGAACTGTGTATCAGGTACATCTACCCAGTATCAAAATTGAGATGGAAATGTTATCGGGAATTATCCGAATTGGTTTACCTGCTGGACTGCAATCTGTTATGTATTCCATTTCTAATATTTTGATTCAGGCTTCAGTAAACGGTTTCGGCACAGATGTAGTAGCTGCATGGACAGCATATAGCAAAATTGACAGCATTTTCTGGATGACCTTGGCCAGCTTTGGCATTGCCATTACCACCTTTGTGGGGCAAAACTTTGGTGCTGGAGAATATGCCCGAGTAAAAAAGGGTGTTGTTGTTTGTCTAAAAATGTCTTTTGGGGTAACTGTGGTGTTGTCGGTTGCTCTATATTTCTTTGGAAAATGGGTATGTTATCTATTTACCAACGACCCAGCTGTATTGGCATATGGCGAGCAAATTTTGAAGTATCTTGCCCCTTGGTATGTTAGCTATATTCTCATTGAAATTTTGTCTGGTGCTCTTCGTGGTGCTGGAGAAGTGGTTGTGCCCACCATTATTTGCTGTTTGGGTGTTTGTGCCATGCGAGTGTTGTGGCTATGGACTGCGGTACCGCTTTTTCCAAAACTGGAAACGGTAATGGCAAGTTATCCTATTACATGGAGTATTAGTTCGGTTTGTTTTGGCATTTACTATTTTAAAAGTGGATGGCTAGAAAAACGAACACAGAAACAGTCATCCTCCTCTACCTTTGAGGGCAGTTGCACATGAAACAAAAATCTATTTTGCATAGCCTGCTGTTTCCCTTTTGGGCAGTAGGAATTTTAAAATTAGAAACTATACTTCTTGACCCTTTTGTGGACTGGGCAAAAGGCCTTTCTTTTCCATTGCTCACTGCTGTTTTGTGCTTGTTGGCAAAAATTCTTTGTTTGGCAATTCCCGTTGCTTTTTTAGAGAGTGAACAGGAATGTCGGCTAAAATTGCGATTCCCTCCCCCCTCTTTTTGGAAAGGTGGCTGGATAGCAGTATTTATTCCCATGAGTATATTGGGCATTGCTATTCCCCTTGCCTTTCGAGGGTTTCGCATTTCTCTTATGAAAGATGCCTTTGTTGCGCCAAATAGTTTGTTTGCTGGAGTTGTTATGCTTCTCTGGGCAGTGGTGCTGCCTGCCATCTTGGAAGAATGGCTGTTCCGTCGGGAAATTTTATTTTGGCTTCGACCCTATGGAAGAGCAAAGGCAATTTTATTTTCTGCCCTGCTGTTTGGGGTTGTGCATGCCAGTTTTCCACAAATGTTGTCCGCTAGTGTTGGTGGTTTATTTTTGGGTGTGGCAGCCTTGCGATGGGGAGTAGGTGCCTCCATGTTTCTCCATGGAATGTATAACCTCTTGAACCTACTAATTTCATGGATTTGGTAATGGTTCTAGCCACTATTTTTATACAAAGGAGAATACCAGTGACCGATTACGAACTAATGGGCCTTGCATTGGAACAAGCAAAAAAAGCTGTCGCCTTGGGAGAAGTTCCTGTTGGTGCTGTGATAGCAAAGGACGGCGAACCCATTGCCTTTGGCTATAACACACGGGAAACAGAAAAAAATGCTACCCATCATGCCGAACTAATCGCCATTGACAGAGCTTGCAAAGCATTGGGTGGTTGGCGTCTATGGCAGTGTGAATTGTTTGTCACCTTGGAACCTTGCCCTATGTGCAGTGGAGCCATTATCAACAGTCGCCTAAAACGGGTGGTCTATGGCGCAGCAGATACCAAAGCTGGCTGTTGTGGGTCTATCACCAATTTGTTTGCAATGCCGTTTAATCACAAACCCATCATAGAAAGTGGGCTTAGGGAACAAGAAGCCGCCCAACTATTAAGCGAGTTTTTTCAGCAGTTGCGAGAGAAAAGAAAAAATTCCCCAAAAGGAGAACAACCATGGAAAAAGTCGTATTGATTACTGGTGGCAGCCGTGGAATTGGTGCTGCTTGTGTGAAAGCCTTTGTTCAAAAAGGCTATGGGGTGGCTTTCAGCTATCTGCACAATCAGCAAGCTGCTCTGTCTTTAGTAGAATCTTTGGCAGATTATGGAGATGTGCTGGCAGTACAGGGTGATGTTTCTTCCCCGCAACAAGTGGCAGCCATGTTACAACAAGTAGAGCAGCAACTGGGCTGTGTGGACATTCTTATCAACAACGCCGGTTTTGCACAACAAAAACTTTTTACAGATATTACTGTGGAAGAATGGCGAAAAATGTTGGCGGTACATTTGGACGGTGCATTTTATTGCTGTCAAGGGGTATTGCCTCATATGATTTCCCAAAAATGGGGGCGTATCATCAATATTAGTTCCATGTGGGGACAGGTTGGTGGAAGCTGCGAAGTGCATTATTCCGCTGCCAAAGCTGGGTTAATTGGTTTAACCAAAGCACTGGCACAGGAGGAAGGCCCCAGTGGAATTACAGTAAACTGTATCGCTCCGGGAGTCATTCAAACGGATATGATGGCAGGCTTTTCCCAAGAGGATTTACATCAACTTGCAGAAGAAACCCCTGTGTGTCGTTTGGGGCAGCCACAGGAAGTTGCATCCCTAGCTTTGTTTTTGGCACAGGAAGAATCTGGATTTATTACAGGGCAAGTTTTGGGAGTAAATGGAGGTATGGTAGTGTAAATCCGAAAGGAGTTACACTGATGGATACTTTATTGGAAATATTGTTAGAAGTTCTGTTAGAGCTCACGGTAGAAGGCTCCCAAAGCAAGAAAATTCCTGTTTTTATACGACACATTCTAAGAGTCATTGTTACTATTGTTTTTGTTGGTCTTGCTTTGGTGTTCGGCTGGATAGCATTTGCATTTGATGGACAATTTATCATCCGTGTGGTTTTTGCCATAGGCTGTGCTGGTTTGTTGCTGCTCTGGGTTCAGGTAGCAAAACACTGGATTTCCTCTAAATAAGAACACCTTTCCTTTTTTGTGCATATACTGGCACACAGAAGGAGAGGTGTTTTTGTATGGCAGAGATTTTTCAACAAGGGGTGGATGTTTCCCGATACCAAGGGCAAATTGACTGGAGAAAAGTCAAGGCTGCCGGACAACAATACGCCATCATACGGGCTGTGTCCAGCAGCAAAACTGGTCCCTATATTGACCCATTTTTTCAAGAAAATATACAGCAGGCACAAGCTGCCGGCCTTCGAGTAGGTGCCTATTACTACACCTACGCTCTCAATGAACAGCAAGCCATTGCAGAGTTGGAGCTGGTTCTAGAAGCCTTGCAGGGATTAAAGTTAGAATACCCTGTTTTTGTAGACATGGAAGATTCCAGCATTGCCGCTTTGGGTAGGCAAGCTGCCACCAATCTTGCCCGCTTTGCTTTGGTTGTGCTAGACCAAAAGGGCTGGTACAGCGGTTTATATACCTACACCAGCTTTGCCCAAAACAATCTGGATATGAGCCAATTACAGGAATGGCCCTTGTTTATTGCCGATTATCGGGGCTTTGTGGGGTATCCGGGGCGGTATGATATGTGGCAATTTTCCTCCACTGGGCGAGTGGACGGAATTTCTACCAATACAGACCTAAGTTATAGCTATACCGATTTTCTCCCTCGTATTATTGAGGGCGGTTATAACGGCTTTGAACCTTTGCCCACCATGATACCACTGAACAATACTCAGTTGGAGGTATTTGCTACCAATACAGAATATTTCAATGGCCCTGATGTAAACGATATCCAAGGGCGGCTTCCTCTTGGGTTCTATCCTGCCCTTACTCGCAGCACAGGCAGCTACAATGGCTTTGAATGGGTAACTTTCCTATTCAATGGGCAAGAGTATTGGACTGCTCTGTTGGATGACCGTACCCGTTTGGTAGCTGGAAATGATTGTTGCGCCCAGCTAGAGGAAGCTCTGTTACAACTGGAAGAAAAAGACGCCATTATGAATGCCACAGCCCAGCAACTGCGGCAACTTGCTGATGATTTGGAAAATGGCTAAAAAAGTAACATGCAAAAAACGGAAGGCGGCAAACCTTCCGTTTTTTCTTATAGTGTTATACCACTTGAAATAGGAAAAATTTCAAATAGTCTGTTTCCCCCACATTCCACAAAATGGGATGGTCTGGGGATTGTTGTCTTGCCTCAATTTGTCGCAAACTGCGGTTTGCATCTGCCGCAGCAGAAACCAACATTTTCTTAAACAGTTCCTCACTGGCAAAGTGGCTACAACTGGCAGTGGCAAGGTATCCCCCACGGGGTAGCAGCTTCATGGCACGATAGTTGATTTCTTTGTAACCTCGCATGGCATTTTGCGTAGTTTTGCGAGATTTGGTAAAAGCAGGAGGGTCAAGGATAATAAAATCATAGTCACAGCCCTCTTGCTCCAGTCGGGGCAGCAGGTCAAAGACATTTTCACACACAAAATCCATTTTACCCTCTAACCCATTGCGGATGGCATTTTTTCGTGCCATTTCCACAGCGGTTTGGCTTACATCTACAGCAGTTACATGGCTGGCTCCGCCGTATGCTGCATTGAGGGCAAAGCTGCCCGTGTGGGTAAAGCAATCCAATACCTTTTTACCTTTTGCAATTCGTGCCACTGCTTGACGGTTGTATTTTTGGTCAAGGAAAAATCCTGTTTTCTGCCCATTTTCAAAATCTACATGATAGAAAACGCCGTTTTCACAAATTTCCGTTTGGGTAGTACCAAAGTCGGCTTTTCCCTCTAAGGGATACCAACCTTTGTTTTCCTCTAGCCCTTCTCTTTGTCGCAATGCCACATCATTGCGCTCATAAACACCCCGAATGGTCTGCCCATCTTTTCGCAGAATATCCACCAACATGGGAAATAGGAAAAGCTTGATTTCCTCCATGCCCACCGAAAGAGTTTGGGTCACCAACACATCATGAAAGCGGTCTACTGTCAACCCGGGAAGGCTGTCTGCCTCACCAAATACAATACGACAGTTGGAAAGCTCTTGGGGAGCCAAAATTTCTTTGCGATACTTCCACGCATATTCCAACCGACGACGCCAAAAGGTTTCGTCCATGCGGTCATTGGCGTTGCGGCTTACCAATCGGATGCGGATTTTGCTGGAGGGACTGAAGAAGCCCGCTCCCAACCAACTTCCTTTTGTACTAAATACATCCACAATTTCCCCCGGCTGTGGAAGTGTTTCCGGTGTGGCAATAATTTCTGTATCATATACCCAAGGATGGCCCTGAAGCAAGGATTGTTCTGCCTTGCGGCTGATGGAAAATGCAGCCCATGGACGGGTTTGTTTCATGATAAAATCCTCTCTGTTATCGAAATAGTGTTGACTTTTAGTATAGCACAATTTGGCCTACTCTCAAATAGCAGGATGGAAAAACCCTTTTGAAATGTGCTACAATACAGGTAACTTAAAACAAAACGAGGTGCCAAGTATGGAAATTGAACGCAAATGGCTCACAGAGGGATGGCCTCAAGGCACTCCCCAGCGGATTTTAAAAATGGAACAAGGTTATATTGCTGTTGCCCCTGCTGTGCGGATTCGCAGTCATGAGGAAGCAGGAAAGCCCACCCAGTACATCCTCTGTTTTAAAGGACAGGGCGGGCTTTGTCGCAAAGAGATTGAAACCGAAATTTCCCCTGAGCTCTTTGAGCAACTGCGGGATTTTATTGGAAAACCCCTCATTCAAAAAGAGCAAAGACAATATGCTTTGCCAGATGGGTTGGTGTTGGAAGTCAACCTTGTGGATGCTGGACTTCCCAGTCAGTTCTACTATGCCGAAGTGGAATTTGACACACCAGAACAAGCAATGGAATGGAAACCGGATTCCTCTCTTGTTGGATATCTCACAAAGGAGGTCACCAACGAAAAAGGCCAAAGCATGGCAGAATATTGGAGCGAAACCAGATAATTGGATTTTTTATTCAACCCAGTGCCAAATCTAGTGCCATCATCAATACAAAGCCCACTAACACACCCATGGTGCCGGCAATCCCTTTTTCCGAAGAACAAGCGGTAGGGATAAGTTCTTCCGCAGTGACATAGACCATGGCACCTGCTGCAAATGCCAACAGCCAAGGCAACACCACTGCCGCAACCCCTGCAAGCAAAGCCGCTGCAATGGCTCCAATAGGTTCCACAATGCCAGAAACAATACCTGCCTGTAATGCCTTTCGGCGGCTCTGGGTTCGCTGTAATGTGGGCAATGCCACGGCGGCACCCTCTGGAATGTTTTGGATACCCACACCAAGGGCCAAAGCACCTGCCCCAGCCATTAAACCGGAACCAGAGAGCACAGCCAATGCAGCAGTCAATCCCACTGCCATTCCTTCTGGCAGATTGTGCAAAGTGATGGCAAAACTGCTCAAGGAATAGCCAGGTTTTGTTTTGCGAAGAATGGCATCCAACAACAGCAAAAAGGCCGCCCCTGCTCCAAAGCCTCCACAAGCAGCAATCCATCCCGGATACCCTTGTTGTTCTGCCCGTTCTGCCGCTGGCAACAGCAAGCTAAATACACTGGCTGCCAACATCACTCCCCCTGCAAATCCCATAGTAGCACGGTTTAAAGCAGAGTCGGCAGCTTGTTTATGGGCAATGCATCCCAAAACTGCTCCTGTACTGGTGCATAAAAATGGAAACAGTGTGGCAACAAGGGCGGCCCCTGTTGCCGTCAAAATTGCTTGCATCAAATCCCCTCCCTTTCTGCCTTGCCCAACACTTATAGCAAGGTTGCCTTAGTATATGGAAAGAGAGGGGAAATGGTGACTTTTCCCTAAATTTTAGAAGTGATTCTCTGCCAAAAAGCCACCCAAATCTTCCAAAATATCATGGGGCAGCATAGTGGTTTGTCCCTTTCGTTCTGCACATAGGTCAGCGGCTTTGCCATGCAAATACACGCCACAAATGGCAGCATCCAAAGGAGAAAGCCCACCGCATACCAAGCCTGTAATCATTCCTGCCAAAACATCGCCACTGCCACCTTTGGCAAGGCCGGGGTTGCCGGTAGGATTCTCAAATACTTGTCCATCTGGGCTGGCAATGATGGTATGGTGGCCCTTTAGTGCAATAATACACTGGTTTTCCCGGGCAAAGTCCAAGGCTGCCTGTACCCGATTTTGCTGAATTTCCTGTATGCTTTTTCCAGTGAGGGCAGACATCTCTCCCGGGTGGGGAGTTACAATCAAACCGCCCTTTTTTGGGTGAGGAAGGCTGCCACTTTTGCAGACATTCAAAGCATCTGCATCCAGTACTACACTGCATTCGCATTGTTCCACCAGATGATGCACCAGATAGGAAGTGTCCTCAGATTGGGTAAGCCCACAACCTGCAAGCAATGCCCGCCGATGGGGAAGCTGCTCTGCCAACAAATCAAGATTTTCTTTACTGGGGCCTCCTTGGGGGCAGGGCTTTAGTGGAAGCAAAGTGCACTCTGGTAAACGACTACAACAGGCGGAGATAACCTCCTCCACAGAGGCAAGCTGTACAATGCCTGCTCCACAGCGCATGGCCCCCTCTACGGCCAACAGTGCAGCTCCTCGATAGATTCGGCTACCACATAGACACAGTGCTGTGCCAAAGGTACCCTTGTGGCTACCAGTGGGCCGGTGCAGCATACGGGAAAAGATAAACGGGTCGTCCAATAGACGAAGTGCAGGAACCATCATAAAGCAAAACCTCCCTTTTGGGTATCATTGTTTCGCTCTCTTATCAAGAGCTTTCTTCTACCCGCATTATACCATGAACCCCTTTAAAAAAGATACAACCCACAGGCGAAAATTTCTTCTTTTGCCTTCCAAAAAAACAACCCTTTTTTCATACAAAACAACAAGGAGTGAACCCAACTATGACAGAAAAACAACAACTGGAAGATTGGATTGCACAAAGCAACCACATTGTATTTTTTGGTGGTGCAGGTGTAAGCACAGAAAGCGGTATCCCCGATTTTCGCAGCGTGGATGGACTGTATCACCAGCACTACCCTTGGCCACCGGAGGAAATTCTCAGTCACCATTTTTTCTTTTCCCACACAGAGGACTTTTACCGCTTTTACCGTGAAAAACTGATTGTCCATGCCAAGCCCAACCCCGCCCATCTACGATTGGCAGCACTGGAACAACAGGGAAAACTGGAAGCAGTGATTACCCAAAATATTGATGGACTGCACACAGCGGCTGGCAGCAAAAATGTGTTTGAGCTGCATGGCTCCATCTGGCGAAACCACTGCTTGGAGTGTGACCACAAAGTTTCTTTGAAGGAGGTAGAGTCCTCTGACACAAACATTCCCCATTGTCCTGTTTGTGGGGGTGTGGTAAAACCCGATGTAGTGCTTTACGAAGAAGGGCTTGACCAACAGGTAGTAGCATCTTCCATTGCCGCTTTACGGAAAGCAGATTTGCTTATTGTGGGGGGCACTTCTTTGGCTGTGTACCCTGCTGCCGGATTGTTGCAATATGCCCAGCCCAATCATCTTGTGGTTATCAATCGTGACCCCACCCCAGCCGACCGAGAAGCGGATTTAGTTATCCGTCAACCCATTGGGCAGGTTTTGGCACAAGGCTAACTGTATCCCATAATTTTTGTGCTTCTACCATAATAGATAAAGAACAAAAGCGCAAAAATCGCAACCTTTTGAACAAGAAAAGCAGATTATGCTCTAGCTATTTTGGGGTTGTGCTGATATGATAGAAGAAAAACAAATTGCACAGTTGGGCTGTTTTGTTAAAAAATAGCTGCTACTCAATGAACAGGAGGAAATGACAATGGCACATGAATTGAAAGATTTTCAAAAAAACCGTGATTTCTTAGTATGTGTAGACTCGGACGGCTGCGCCATGGACACCATGGATGTAAAACACGAAAAAGCCTTTTGTCCTTGTTTAATTCAAGTATTTGGCTTGCAAGAATATGCAGATTTTATTACTCCCTACTGGATGGATGTAAACCTGTTTAGTGCTACTCGTGGTGTAAACCGTTTTAAAGGTATGCTTATGACCTTTGAGGCACTGGAGAAAAAAGGGGTAGAAATTCCCCATCTGAAAGAAATTGCCCAGTGGGTAAACAATGCAAAAGAACTTTCCAACCCCAATTTGGAAGCAGAAATTGCTGCCGGAAACACCGCATTGAAAAAGGTTCTGGAATGGAGCTTTGCTGTAAACAAAACCATCCATGAACTTCCCCAAGACGACAAACCCTTTGCAGGGGTAGAAGAAGGGCTGAAGGCTGCCCATTTGGTAGCTGATACCGCTGTGGTATCCAGTGCAAATGCTGGTGCCATTCATTCCGAGTGGAATCGTCACGGATTGGCACAATACATGGATATTATGTTAGGCCAAGAAGTGGGCACAAAAGCCGCCTGTATCAAGGAATTGACCCAAGGCCGCTATGAGCCTACCAAGGTTTTGATGGTTGGAGATGCGCTGGGCGATTTGGATGCCGCACAGAAAAATGGAGTTTTATTCTATCCCATTTTGGTGGGCAAAGAGGAAGAAAGCTGGAAGCGTTTGGCAGAAGAAGCATTGCCCAAACTGCTCCATGGCACCTACCAAGGAGCTTACCAAGAGCAACTGATTCGAGAGCAGCGTTCCATCCTAAAATAAAAATTTTCGATATATCGGCAGACTTCCCCTTTTGGGGTAGTCTGCTTTTTCTTTTATTGTGGTGTGTATAAACCTTTGCCGAAAAAATCAATAGTAGTTTTGTACAAACATCTTGCACAACTTTTTACAGAAATTTTGACAACATTATCTTTAAAATTGTATTGATTTATGATAAAATTTTTGTATAAGTTGCTGCCGTGTCCCGATATTGCGGCAGAAAAGAGGTTATTGATTATGAACTACACCACCAACAATATTCGCAATGTCCTGATTGCAGGTCACGGCGGCGCAGGAAAAACCAGCTTGGCAGAAGCCTTGTTATATCTAACTGGCGGTTCTGACCGTTTGGGCCGCACTGAGGATGGAAATACCGTGTGTGACTTTGACCCTGAGGAGATTCGACGCCATGCATCTTTGGCATCTGCTTTGGCACCGGTAGAGTACGAGGGAGTAAAAATCAACCTGATTGACACTCCGGGATTGTTTGATTTTGAGGTGGGAGTATACGAGTCCATCCGTGCTGTGGAAAGTGTTTTGATTACCGTTTCCGCCCGTGATGGCTTGCAAGTAGGCGCAGAGAAAGCCTACGCTTTAGCCGAAAAATATGGCAAAAGCCGCATGATTTACCTTTCCAAGTTGAATGTAGAACATGCAGATTTCTATAAAGTGTTTGAGCAGCTAAAATTCAAGTTTGGCCCTTCCATCTGTCCTGTTATTGTTCCTGTACAACAGAATGATGGCAGTTTTGTGTACATCAACTTGCTTTCAATGAAAGCATTTTCCTATCAGCAAGGCAAACCTGTAGAGGTAGAAATCCCTGATATGGGCCACCGTCTGGAAGGTCTGCGAGAGGCCATGAGTGAGGCTGTTGCAGAAACAGATGAAGCTCTGATGGAAAAATTCTTTGAGGGTGAACCCTTTACCACCGAAGAACTCACCGAAGGTGTTCGACTGGGTGTAAAAACTGGTGCTATCACTCCTGTTGTATGTGGCAGTGCTCCCCAACTGGAGGGCATGGACATGGTTCTATTTGCCATCCGTAAACTATTGCCCAGTGCTGAGCGTGGTGGTAGTGAGATTGCCACAGATGCTGAGGGCAATCCCGTAGAGATTTCCTGCTCTTGCAACGTGCCTTCTCCTGTTACTGCCT
>ERZ1643251.4552-NODE-4552-length-11997-cov-6.068916_pt1 | contig 11997 bp, 14 predicted proteins | sample MGYA00579261_ERZ1643251 | MGnify/ENA primary metagenome ERZ1643251 (study PRJEB29033, sample SAMEA4952267) | chicken gut metagenome | biome: Broiler Chicken; feature: Gastrointestinal Tract; material: Caecum | place: Ireland | collected 2018 | study: Broiler... | reverse complement strand
ATCTTATTAGTAGCAATTTTTTCAACATCAGTGCTATTCATACTACCACTTCCTTCAGTTTTTTATTATACCATAAAAAAAGCACATTTCCGTGTGCTTTATCTATATTTCTATAAAACACTTATACTCATACTCAATATCATATTTTTTAGTGTATTTACTATTTAATCCTCTAGTAATAGTAAGGGTATCATTTATTAGACAACAAGGTGAATTGGAGTAACACTAACTCCCTGTCCAAAAGCCGTTGTCGCAAGTTCAACAGGACCTACTTGATCTAAAGAGAATAAGATTCCAGAAGCTTCTCCGTTCAAATCCACTCCTGTTTTCTTTCCAAAACCAAAATTTTTAATATACTTAAATAAAGTTTCTTTCCCGAGACGTTGTCCTAAAACAACAAAACCAGGGTTACATGAGTTTTCAACGACTTGTAAGAAAGTTTGCGTTCCATGTCCACCATGTTTCCAACATTTAATACGGGCATTTTCTACTTGAATCGATCCAGAGTCAGTAAATTGATCTTTATTAAGATCTACTTTATTTTCATTTAAAGCGGCAGCTAAGGTAATAATTTTAAAAGTAGAACCAGGTTCATAAGTAGCCCAAATAGGTAAATTACGACTCGTTATTTCCGTAGAATAATCTTGATAATTACTTGGGTCAAAATTAGGTCGTGAAGAAATTGCCAGAATCTCACCCGTATTAGGATCCATCGCAATTCCTAATGCTTGATCCGGATTATATTTCATGACCGCATTATCTAATTCACGTTCTAAAGACTTTTGAATTTCATTATTAATAGTTAAAGTCATATTAATTCCATCTTGAGGTTGTTCATACACCTCATTTAATTCGAGACGATTCCCCTTCGCATCACTAAAATATTTAATCGCCCCATACTCCCCTGTCAAATAAGAATCATACATGAGTTCTAAACCACTTAATCCTTGGTTATCAATTCCCACAAACCCTAAAGTATGAGACAAACTCTTTCCGCCTGGATAATTACGTTTTGATTCTTTCACTAAATATACCCCAGGTAATTTTAAATCATTAATTTTATCTGCTGTCTCATAATCTAATCTACGACCTTCCGGATGAACACGTTCCATAGAAGATTTTTTATTTACATGTTCTAACATGGCTTCTTTAGTAACGCCTAATATCTGAGAGAGTTTCTCTGCCGTTTCCTCTTCATCTTCAATTTGATTAGGAATTAAGACTAAAGACGTTGTCGTAAGATTATTCGCTAGTACTTCGCCATTTCGATCATAAATAATGCCACGATTTCCTTCGATTGGTAAATTACGACTCCACAAATTAGCCGCATAACCATTTAATTTTTTATAATCAAATACTTGCGTATAGAATACTTTCGCAATAATCACTAAAAATAGAATAGCAACGATAACAAGTACAATTTGTATACGATTATGTATGTGTTTATAAAACATGTAATCACCCTATTTATATATATGAAAAAAGACACAAAAAAAGTACAAGCAGTGCTTATACATTTTTTTAAATGATATACAATCCATTATCTCCTTTTTGTAACATTTCAGGTTTAATCATATTTTTCACTTCTTTTTGTTATCTATTTTTTAAAATAATCTTTTCTTTCTCCAAGAGCATCTAAATCCTCTAAGTCAGTTCTTTTCATTCCTAAATCATAATAATATTTTGATTTTTCTAAATTTCCTATCATTTCATAATCATCAACAAGTTCAATATAAGCATATATAGAATTACGATTCTCTTTAATCAAATCTAATATTATCTGTTCTCCCAATTCATAATTTCCTAATTTAAATAAACTATGCACTTTACACCTTAAACTATTTTCATATGTATTATCATCCAATTCTAATATACTAACTAGTCTATCTAAGTAATTGTTTGTAATGTTTAAATCATAATCTTCTATTTTTAAATTTAGTATTTCTTCTTCGAAATCACCAATAACATTTATCATAAAATCACTAATAAGATTAGCGTCATCTATTTGTTTGATGGTATGAAGTTTGTTTTTAGTAGCATAGTCAAGTATATAGTTCATAATCTCTAAATAATCATCAATTATATTTTTAATACTTAAATTCTTTTTATTATCATAAATATTTAATAATTTTTTATTAATTTTAGTAGCTCTTACTTTTTTAGTATGAATATAATTATCATGATATGTAAATGGATCAATAAAATTATGTTTTTCCATATATTTAACATCATCAGAATTAAGGATTTTGGTTTCTTCTTTTGTTTTATTTAAACAACATTTTTTATATTTAAGTCCAGAACCACATGGACAAGGTTGATTTCTACCAATTTTCATATTACCACTCAATCTCCTCTGTATAATCTTCATAATGTAAATCAGAGATTGAACAATTCTTTTCTTTACATAGTTTTTCAATATCTATTTTCATTTTTAAGTAATCTTCATAATCACCATAATTATATATTGCATCCATAGTATGCATAAATTCTTTTTCTCTTTGTTTTTTGTTCATTTTAGCATAATCAATAGATATCATTTCAAACCATTGTGGAATAAATATACTATCACTTACTACTGATTCAAGTAATCCTTTTTTTATTTTATTAAATTTTATTTCTGTAAGCATATTTTCTAAAGAATGTAATACTAATGAATAGAAGTAGTTAACCATATTAATATATGGATTATATACATCATTAACTTTTTTATCAACTTTTCTTATAAAATGCTTAATTAAAACCATATCTAAAAATAAATCAGGTAATAGATAATTAAAACAAAAACATAGATTATTATCAGTGATATCTTTCTTTTTAAACTTAAACCATTCTCTAGTATAATCATTTAACTCATTATCAATAAGTATTGCTCCTCTTTGTCCTTGATATGCATGCCTTACATCATATAAAAAGCCATATAAATGATTTTGCATAGTGTATTCTCCATCGCTAGAAGGATCACCATGTATTAAATAATTTATTGAATCATACAAAAAATCTAAATCATTATAATCACCATAAATTGTAACACCTGCATAATTTTCAGTTAATTCTACTTTTAACATACTATCTTACTCCTTAACTTATTTTATTAATTTCATCTAAACTTATTGGCGCATGTGTTAAAACAATAAAACCTATTTCTTCATAAAATTTAACTGGTTTTCTGTCATGATTACCACGGATTAATGTTTTTTTACCATTTAATCTATTAAATATATTTTTAATTACTTCATCACCAGATAAACAAAAATCTCCTAAATGATATATTGGTTCTTCAAGATTTATCTTTATTATTTGACTTTCATCCACACCATCATCTAACAAATAGCCTTCAAATAAGTCAAACAATGTTGATTTGCCACATCTTCTTATTCCAGTTACAACTTTAATTAATTCCTTATCTTTAAAATTTTTTAATATTTTAAATATTCTTCTCTTTACATCATATTTCATCACCAATTTAATTCTATATCAATTTTGCATAAATGTCATTTTTTTGCAACCATAATGCAAAAAGTTATTATTTTTAGACATTTTTTGCAACCATATTTTTTGCATATGTGTAACAATTATATTCATAATCAACATCATATTTTTGGGAGTAACACTAACTCCCTATTCAAAAAATGTTGTCGTAAAATAACTCGCCAATACTTCCATATTATTTTAATAGATTACTAATATCCATTTTCTGATATAAAACTCTAACAATAGTAATTATTTTTTCATCTTCGTTTATATGATAAAACATAAGAAAATTTTCTACTCTATAACTTCTATATTCATTTTTTAATGTACCTGTTGTCTGATAAACGGGGTTCCCATACGGAAACTGTAAAATGTAATCAAGACTATTCATAAATAAACTTCGAAGTTTCTTTGATGCACTGATATTTTTTAAATGATGAGAAATATGGTAAATAATATGATCGATATCTTCTTTCGCAATAGGTAAAAATTCTATTTTATACATAAATACTACCCTATCATATCATTCATACTCTCTAAAATTTCTTCTTTAGAATATCTTTTAGAAGTATTACTCATCTCGGCTTCTGCTTCTTTTAGTTTTTCATAAACTGTGTCTTCAAAAGTATTGGAACGGACTTCAAATGGTAATCTTTGTTCTCTTAATACTGCTTTAATAAACATATTGATGGCAGTAGAAACATTCATACCAACACTGTTGCAAAATTGTTCAAAGCTTTTTTTGTCATTAGCATCAACACGAACACTTAAATTTAAAGTTTCCATCATATTCCTCCATTTCTAATTTTATTATATGTTGTTTCAGTATATAAGTCAACACAATGTACTACAAAAAGCATATATGGTGTTATATTATACAGTTCTATAATAAATAGTGTTGGTGAGCAAAAATTCACTGACACTATTTATTATAAAACCAATTTAAACATTTAAAAGCTAGAGTTATGCTTATTAAAGGCTTACTTAATCCAATTGTTGCATAATAAAAGAAGGCCATTTTTTGACCCTCTTAACCAGTTCATTTATCATTAGTTTTTGGTTCCACCAACACTACTTGACAAAGAACCCCCAATCATTTCTGTTAATGGATTTACCAAACACTTTTCCCGATTGGAAAATTCAATTGGAACTCCCATAGCATCTCCAATCGCAAACCCTATCACTCCATCAAGAACCTTCGACATAAAAACACCTTATTTAATTGTTAAAATCATATCTTCTAAATAAACATCGTTAAAGAAATCTTGAATGATTAACTCATTGATCCACTCATCAATTTTTTCTTGTTCTGGCTTTTCAATCTTCCTATAAATAATTCTTGCATACATGCCCAATTTCGCGATGATTCCATCTTCAATTTGTTCCAAACTAATATTTTTTTCTACTTTATAAAATGCATTAATCAATGATTTAATAATAACAAACGCCTGTTTATAATTTTTATAATTAATATAATCTTTTATTTTTAGCATATAATCGACAATTAAATTGTCAACACTCATATTCATAATCAAAAGATTATACAAATGATTATAATAATAACCTTCTTTTTGTACTGGAATATACTTATTAAACTTTTTATTAAATGTTTCTATATCATTGAAAATTAGTCTTGTTTTTGATATTCTTTCAAGGATATATTCTTTTAATTCATCAGATGGTATTTTTAAAATAATATCATGTAAATCATAATCAACATATTCGATTTCTGGTAATAATTCGATTTCTTTAATATCGTTGTTGTCAATGGCAAGTAAAGTGGCATATTCATGCTTACATGGGTAAGAACAAGGGCAATCACATTCCATTTCAACACCATCTTTTTTTTCAATTATTTTAACCTGATACTCATCTATACCATTATCACTTGAAACTTGAGAATAATATGTATTATTATTTTTATAAACAGCAATGACATTTTTATTTTTATAGTAATTAATACCTCGTTTGAGTATTTGATATTCAAATTCATTCTTCATTTGATCTGCTAGTTTTATTCGTTTTTGTTCAACTTCTTCATAATATTTATTTGTATCAATTTCTAACTTCATTTTATAAACCACCTTTCTAACAAAAGTATTCTTTATAAAATATTATAATACACTTTTTTTTAAAAATTTATAAATGATAATGTACAATCGCCGATTTCATTTCTTTTAAAACGGCTTTTTTAATGTCATTTCCAACTGATAAATCAAAACTATGATAATAGCTTTTAAAGACGATATATCCTTTAAACATCAATAAAGTAGTACTAATATAGATTGGTAAGTTTTGAGGATCCATAATCTCGTCCAAATTTGCACGAATCCCCTTTACCATATATAGTTTTCCATCGTCTGATAATATTTTTGTGTATTCGCGATCAAATCCCACGACAAAGAAATTTGTACTAGTGACTGCATTTTTAAATTCTTTGACTTCCTCTAGTTCTTCTGATGTGAAATGATTAGGATTTTCTTTTATGAAATCATCAATGATTTCTTTGTGTTCCCATAAATATTGGTCAATAGCATCTAACTCATCAACATCTAACCCTTCTTGTTTGTATATCTTTTTCATTTCTGGACGTATCTTATATTTTTGATTAATATAATCTAGCACCGCAAAATAAAGTTTATAATAATGGTCCGCAGCCTTTTTACATAAATGAGCATTATTTTGAGGGATGTGATAGAATTCTTTATCTAAATCATTAGCTTCCTCTTGTTGTTGTTCGTACTCATTTGGAGTAAAACCATTCATCGCCGCACAAGGAATTTCATCAAGTGCCTCATTTATGATATTAGATAATTTTTCATCCAATAATATAGAAAGATCATATCTCTTATTTAACACTCTCTCTTCATCAATGATGCGGAATAAAACTTCTTTGTCTAATCTTTTGTTTATTTCATCACACATCTTTTTAACTTTACTTCTTCTAATCGGAAACCCATAATAAAAGATATCAAAATCATCACGGAAATCATTTGCTAAAGCGCCAGCAATACCGTATTGTTTTCGTGCTTCTTCTAATTCATCTAATATACCATAATAATCTCTATAATAAACAAATTCTTCTTCTTGTTTTGAGAAATCAAAATATTGATTATAAAATCCACAATAAAAATGAAATAAGGGTGAACCCATAAGATCATTTACTCCATGATCATCAATCTTATAAAGACTTGTAATCAGAGAGATTAAAGCTTTCGATAATAAAACCGCATTAGTTCTCACTTTACTAATCATAAAGATAATAACATCTTCAAATCCACTTTTATTATTCTTTTTATAACTCTTTAAAGCATTTTCGACATTTTGCCTTTGTTCTTCAAACACTTCAAAGGTAACTCTACTAAAGATACACTTATCATTTAAGCTATTGATCTCCCATTCATATTTTTCAATATCTTCTATACTCAATTCTCTATTACGTGCATACTTTAAAAAATCAAGTTCTTTTCTTGTACAAATATGATATAAGTAATCTTCTTGGTTGTATTCTTTTATAATTTCTTCTAACATTTTCTTTCGTGAAATACGATCATAATCTTTTGGATCATATACAATTCTTAAATACGTTTCATATAATAATAATTTTGGTAATTTAATAAATTCATCTTTTAATTTCATCATTTTTACTCCTTACTTCATTTTATAAATCGTTTATTACAGTTCTATTCAAAGAATATCACTTATTCCTTCTAACTTAACCCTTTTAATTCTTCATATCTCTCTACTAAAGAATCACGATAATCTATTTTATTCATGTATTGTTCATACTCTTTTATCCATTCTTTTTTTAAATCCAATTCGTCTAATTTATTCAATAAAATATATTCTTTAATTTCTTTATCACTTTCTATATAGTTTTTATGAAAATAGTTTATCCCCATTTCAAATTCGTTTAAAAGAAGATTGATTTCTAAAATACATTCTACATAATTATTGATGTTTACCTCTATTTCATACGCTATAGAATTGTTTTTTGTTTTCAACAAGCGATTTTTTAATTGAATGACCTCTTCTTTTAATATTTCTAGTGCATCTTCTTTCATATCTACTGTTTTTAGATTGGATATAAACTTCGAACACATATCATATGATAACTGATATGGATCTTTATCAACAGATAACAAGTTAACACATTTTTTTAAGTTTTCTTTTGTATACCCACAGTACAAAATTCTTTTCATTAACGTATCATAATAGTCACTTTGTGAAACTCCTAATGCTCTAAAAGTTTCCCAATTAACAAATAATAATCGAGCCGAACCAATACTTAAGCGTTTAAAGATTTCTATTAATAATACAGTAGCTATCCCACCATTTGGTGAATTCGGCGAAATATGATTTAACTCTTTATAATATCTTTTAACTTTAAATCTCCAAGCACTTCTTTCTTTTTTAGAAATTATTTTGTTTGGAATTATATAATACCCTTTATCAACACATTCTAAAAAATAAGTAATTTTCTTTTGTAAATCTATGAAAGAAACTTCTTTTTTTGCTTTCTTTTTTTTAGTTTGTGCATCTCGAATGAAATCATCAATGTTATATTCTTCTTTTTTACTCTTTGGAATTCTTTTATATCATTCAACAATAATTTCTGTTAATTCTAATTTATTATATTTTTCAATTTCTTTTCTTACATTTTTTACTAACATAAACATCCACCCATCTTAATAATAATACAAAAGAGAGAAATGTGCAACAGAATGCAAACTTTTGACAAAAATCACATTTTTTTGCACTCGTTAAAATTATACTAATTCTTTCTTGTTATATCGAATATAAGTTCCAATCCCAAATAATAAGGTAATCACTAAACTTATCACAACGAAAGAAACTTGAAGTTCTACATTCGTAATAACATGTCTGATGTCCGCAAGTGTATATACCGTAAAGTATTTCAAGAATTCTGTTACTTCATTTATTTCTGATAAAATTTGTAAAAAATAACTAATAAATACAATTCCTAAACTTATTCCTAGCATCTTTTTCGTCTTATGAGTAAAAGTAGATAAGAATAAATTGAGTGCAAAAAGAGGAAGACTTGAAAATAATGGTGTTATACTTAGTAACAAATATTGTTTCTCATTAAAATCTCCACTTAATCTTAAAAGAATGTAATTAAATATTCCAACCATGACAACCATCAATACAATATAAATTGTACCACATACAATCTTACTAGATAGAATATGGTTTCTTGTGATTGGTAAACTGTTTAAATATTCAATGGTTTTATCATCTTCTTCTTTTACCAATAAATTAGAACCTAGTATGGATGCATACACTCCAGTTATGAGCAAAACAAAGACAAAACCTTCTGTTTTTAACCATCCATAAAAAGAATCAATGGAACTAATATCCATATTAAAAGCTTTTAAAATCTCCTCAGGAAACAACTCCATAAATTCGTCCATCATTTGAATATTATCATGATTCATAATCGATGGATATATAAGAGCGACAAGCAAAAACAACAAAACTAATATGCTGGTCCATATCATAAAACTTTTTCCATTTATTTTTAATTCTCTTTTTAACATAATATCCCCTACTTATAATATTCTAAGAACAAATCTTCTATCGTTACTTCTTCTACTAATAATTTATTGATTTTAAATGGTGAAAGGAGATTCATCATTTCATTAGGTTTTAAATGATTCACAAATTTAATGGTTGTTCCTTGTTCCATAATCACTTTTAAATTTAATGTTTTCTTTATTTTTTCTATTTCTTCAGAATCAATAGTAAGATAAGTGAGACTATTTTGTTTCATATCTTCTATTCTTTCTTCTTTTATAATTCTTCCCTCTTTAATCATTCCAATACGATCACAAATTTTCGATACTTCACTTAAAATATGAGTAGAATATAAAATGGTTGTTCCTTTCTTTTTTTCTTCTAAAAGCAATTGATAAAATACTTGTTGCATAATAGGATCTAGTCCACTCGTTGGTTCATCTAAAATCAGAATTTTGGGTTCATGCATAAAAGCTAAAATAATGCCTAACTTTTTTGCATTTCCTAATGATAAATCTTCTATTTTTTTCGACTCATCTAATTTTAGTAATTGAACCAGTTCTTTCCTTCTTGCATGAATATCTCTTTTGTAAAAAGATTCATGAAAATCTAACATTTCTTTTACCGTTAAGTCTTCATACAAAAAGATTTCACTAGGTAAATAGCCAATTTCTTCTTTTAAAACAATATCATCTTTATTAAACTCTTTACCATCAATTTTAATCGTTCCACTCGTCTTATTAATCAAATGCATAACCGTTCTTATTGTTGTTGATTTGCCACTGCCATTAGGACCAATAAACCCGAAAATCTCACCTTTATTTAATTGAATAGAAACATCTTCAATTCCTCTTATTTTTCCATAGTATTTTTTTAAGTGTTTTACTTCTAATACTGGATTTTCTCTTTTCATTTTGCACTCCTTACTCTACGTTTTCATCGTATCATAAAACGTTTACTTTATCAATCTATTTTTAATTACTCAGACTATTTAAATGGGTTCAATCATAAGTGTTTAAAAAAATTATGTCTTTCAACTTTTTTCTTTTATAAAAGAATCACATAAAAAAGTACATCTCTGTACTTTTTACAAACCAAGTTTTTGAATAATATGATTTCTAACTTCTATCGATGGTTTTTCGTTATTTTCGTCGTTTGTAATCATAATTCCATCTTCTGTATAAGCATGTTCACCATGAAGTAAAATGTCGAGTGCCATTTTATTTAAGTCTATATTAATAAAATCTTTTAAATCATCTTTAGAAATCCATTTTACAACGTGTTTAGCATTCTCTTCTTCTGTGATTGTTTCTCGGTTTTCACTGGTTAAATGTCCATACACAAAATTGAGATATGCATAACGGTTAACACCTTTATAACCAGCATAGAAATGATTTACAACAACAAAGTTACTTACGAAATCGATTTCTACATCTTGATATCCCGTTTCTTCATAAACTTCACGAATACAAGCTTCTTCTGGTGCTTCGTTTTCTTCAATACCACCCATGACAAAACTTTTACAATTTCTGCCCTTTGCATCTTCGCATAAATATTGATCGTCTTGATGATGTTTTATGACACCAACAACACTATATCTTCTTTGTGTTTCTTTATCTTCTCTTGGTGTTTCTTCTCCTTTTCCATAGAAATATGGTGCGACGACTTGCTTGATTGGTAAATGATGTTCTTTTGCATAAATATAGTCTTTTTCAATATGTGCCGGTATAAAAAATCTTGTGTTTTCTCCTTCTTGTACCATGATTTCTAGTTTTTCATGAGTTACAGGATTTAATGCATAACCATCTACTTGTTTACCAACTATCAATGCGGTAGCTCCATATACTAATTCTGGTCTTTCCATTTCTACTTCTACCAATTCGCCATTACTTAATGTGACATTCATTTTGTATTTCATATTATCCCTCCTTAATATGTCGCAATTTTAAAGATATGACTCTTATCAAACTGGATATGATTACTATCCTCATGTTTTATTATATTAATAGGTTGTTATAAAGTCAAGTTATTTTTATTTGTATTTGATATAACATAAAGTTATATACGAAAGCCAATTCGAATTTACTATATGCATACTTTTTAATTCATATTATCTCTTTAAAAATAAAGTATATTTTTATAATCTACCGTCATCATATATAAAAACTGTTTGGATCTCAAACAGTTTTTATCTTATCTTCTTATGATTTAATTTCTTTAGAACGTTTTATTGTTTATCTTTTTTACAACAAACTAACACACCATCTTGATTTTTTCCAAATTTTTTCCAAGTATCTTTTTGAACAATTTCGAATCCGCATGATTGAAACAAAGATAAAGTATGACCGCGATTTGTTTCAAAACCATCATATAAAGCCTCTATTCCATGAGAGAAAGCATATTCTTTTAACAATTCCAATCCCTTTTTTGCATATCCTTTCCCTCTATGGCAAGCCTCAATTACAATTCCACATTCATATCTTTGATCTTCTACATTATAGTTATAATCCACATATCCAACATATTGATTAAGATCAAGATCTTTAAGATAAGCAAAAAAACAATTTTTCTGTTCTCTTTTCTTCTTTTTTGCTTCCCAGTTTTCTTCAGGAAAGTCAATACAGCCTGTATTGTAATGATATCCTTGATAGGTCACTTCATAACCAGCATTATAATTCATCGTTTCTGGATCACTTAATAATTTTTGTTCATAATTATATTCTTCTATTGTTGGTTCTACTAATAATAAATTCATGATTTGTATTCTCCTTGAATCGTTTCCACTTCGATTCCTACTACCCCATACTTTTTTATTTTAGCTTTAGGGTAATATTGTTCCATATCCTCAGGATGAGCCTCTTCACCATCTTCATACCCTAATACTTTAGGATCAAAATTCTGATAAAGTTCTTGAAAACTAGGATAAATATAGAAATTCTTTACTTTTGTTAATAAAGTTTCTCCCGACTCTATATTCGTAAAAGAAAT
>ERZ1643251.4551-NODE-4551-length-11997-cov-45.841149_pt1 | contig 11997 bp, 16 predicted proteins | sample MGYA00579261_ERZ1643251 | MGnify/ENA primary metagenome ERZ1643251 (study PRJEB29033, sample SAMEA4952267) | chicken gut metagenome | biome: Broiler Chicken; feature: Gastrointestinal Tract; material: Caecum | place: Ireland | collected 2018 | study: Broiler... | reverse complement strand
CTACTGGGGTTGGTAAAACTGAAGTTGCTAGAACTTTAGCTTATGAATTATTTGATGATGAAAGACACATGATTAGAATTGATATGAGTGAATATATGGAAAGTCATTCTGTAGCTAGATTAATTGGATCTCCTCCAGGATACGTTGGATATGATGATGGTGGCCAATTAACCGAAGCAGTTAGAAGAAATCCTTATAGTATTGTTTTATTTGATGAAATAGAGAAAGCTCATAAAGATGTATTTAATATCTTATTACAAATATTAGATGATGGTCGAATTACTGATTCACAAGGTAGAACAGTTGATTTTAAAAATACTATTATTATTATGACATCTAATTTAGGTAGTGAATACATTCTAGAAAATGTAGAAAATTCTCATGAATTAGTTATGAATGAATTAAGACAAACATTTAAGCCAGAATTTATTAACCGTATAGATGAAATAATAGTATTTAAATCATTAGATAAAAATGTTATTTATGAAATCTTAGATAAAATTATTAAAGATATTGAAAAAAGATTAAGTGATAAACAATTAAAAATAGTTTTAACTGATAAAGCTAAAAATTATATTGTGGAAAACTCTTATGATTCTAGATATGGAGCTCGTCCAATTAAACGATTTGTAACTAAAACTGTGGAAAATTTAATTGCTAATGAAATTATCAACAATGAAGTAAAATATAATTCTACAATTACAATTGATGTTGATGATAATTTATACATACAAAAAATAGACTAATGTCTATTTTTTTATATATTCTAATGCTTTCATAATTGCTAATTTACCATAAGGATACATTAAAGATCCTTGTAAATAAGCTATATATGGTTCTCTTATTGGACCATCACATGATAATTCAATTGAAGATCCTTGTGTAAATGTCCCTGCTGCCATTATAACTTCATCTTGATAACCTGGCATAGCCCAAGGTATTGGCTCAACATATGAATCAATCGGTGAACCAGCTTGAATACCTTGACAAAATTTAATTAATTTGTCTTTATCATGAAAAATAATATTTTGAACAATATCTGCTCTTTCTTCATCATATTTAGGCTCTACTTCATAACCTAAACTTTCAAACACTTTACTAGCTAAAATAGCTGTTTTCAAACTACTAGCCACAACACTAGGAGCAAAAAATAATCCTTGTAATATATATTTATTAACACCTAAACTAGGGCCTACTTCTTTACCTTCTCCTGGTAAAGTTAAACGTTCACCGACTAACTTAATTAAATCTTTTCTACCAACCACATAAGCACCATTAGGAGCAATTCCTCCACCTAAATTTTTAATTAAAGATCCTACTACAATATCCGCACCTACTTCAATTGGCTCTTTAGTTGACACAAACTCACAATAACAATTATCTATCATAATTATTACTTCTTTATCAATATTTTTAATAAATTTTATAATTTTTTCTAACTTATCAATTGTAATACTTTTTCTAGTAGAATATCCTTTTGATCTTTGAATTTCAATAACTTTTATCTTTTTATTTTTTAATACTTCTTCTATTTTTTTATAATCGAAATCATTATCAATTAAATCAATTTGTTCATAATTAACATTAAATGATTTTAAAGAACTAGGGTTATCTACAATACCTATTACTTCATCTAAAGTATCATATGGTTTACCAGTAATACTAAGTAAAACATCATTAGGTCTAAGAAGTGCAAATAAAGTAACAGTTAAAGCATGACTTCCTGATATAAACTGATTTCTAACAATAGCATCTTCTGCTTTAAATATATTAGCATAAATACTTTCAATAGTGTCTCTACCACTATCATTGTAACCGTAACCAGTAGTTGAATTAAAATGTGTTTCTGATACACTATTTTCTTGAAAAGCTTTTAAAACTTTTTCACTATTATAAAAACATATATCATCAATTAATTTAAATTGCTCTAAACAATCATGCTCTAATTCATCAATCATTTTTAACACCACCATCGACTCTTATTATTGTACTATTAATATAAGTATCATTTATTAAATAATTTACTACATTAGCTATTTCTTCTGGATTAGCAAATCGATTTAATAATATTTTGTTTAAGTGTTTATTTTTAAATTCAATATCCATATCTTTATTCATATCAGTATCAACCCAACCACATGCTATAGCATTAACTGTTACATATGGTGCATATATATTAGCGAAATTATGAGTAATTGAATTTAATCCCGCTTTAGATGCATCATAATCCAAACTTTCCTTATAATATGTATCAATACCATTAGTAGAAGAAATATTTATTATTTTACCTTTTTTATTTTTAAACATATATTCACCAATATATTTACTAGTTAAAAAAGGACCTATTAAATTAATATCTAATATTCTTTTAAAATTATCCACAGTTTTATCTTCTAAAATAGTATCAATAGCTATTCCTGCATTATTAATTAATACATCAATTGAATCAAATTTGGAAATTGTATTATCTAGTAATTTTATTACCTCTTCTTCTTTTGATACATCACTTTTTAAAACTAACACATTAGTATATTTTTCTAATTCTTCCTTAGTTTGTAAAGCATTTTTATCATCGTTTACATAAGTTAAAACTAAATTATGTTTAGCTTTAGCTAAGACTAAAGCAATATCCTTTCCTATTCCTCTAGTTCCTCCTGTTATAACTATAGTCATCCATCCACCTCACTTATATTATACATTATTCTAAATAAAAATCCTAGATATCTAGGATTCTTTTATTTCGTCAATATATTTATTAACTTTACTAGCCCAACTTTTATCAGCAGCATATTTAGAATTCATTTCTTCAGCAGTTGTTAAACCTTTTCGCACATAATTTTTAGCAATATTATCAATAAATCCTTTAATTCCTTCATCTAAAGTGTCATATTTCATATAAGATCCACCATTACATGATGGGCCTCCAACTTGACCACCAACATTATTACATTTCTTAACTAACGTACTACAATTCCATTTACATCCTGTTTCATGCATTGAAATTGCTACCGCTAAATAAGGATCGACACCTTTTTCTAAAGAATATGTAACATATAGTTCCCCTTTATTTTCTAAATCAGAATTTAAGAATCTATTAATTTTATCAATCAATTGTTGTTCTGTTAATCCATCATATACTATTTCTTCTACTTCTTCAGTAACTTGAACAGTAGATTCCGCTAATAAATTTTGTTTAGGCTCTATTATAGTTGGCTTTTCTACAGTTACATTCATAAAATTACTTACTACAAATAACCCAAGAAAAACGCACAGCTTTGTTTTCAAAATTTTTTCACCTCTTCATAAAAATTTGGGAAAACGTTTTTAATTTTACCATATTTTTATGATTTAGTCAAATTGAGTCGCTCAATTACAAATTGTAAATTTTTAGAAGAATTTTTTCCTTCCTTTAAAATATCATAATTTTCATAAACTTTTTTTACATTTAATCCTAATTTTGTACATATATTTTTAACCTCATCTATACTAAAAATTCTAAATATATGCTCATCATTATACACTTTATTATCCACTTCAAAAATAATTTTACTTTTTTCAATCTTCAAATCTTTATCATAATTCCAAATCATTGTTCTTTTAATATTATCGTAACAATCAACTTTTTCTCCTGAAGACTGTGGATTATGTAAATCTAATATAATTTTTCCATTAGGCTCTAATATTTGCTTTAAATTTTTTAAACATAATTCTAACTCATCAATATTTCTTAAATGATTAATTACAGCAAACATTGATATTATCACGTTATATTTTTTATCAATTTTTATATTTAGCATATTTTGGTGATATAAACTACCATTTATTCTTGTTTTAGCTATTTCTAACATTTCTTCATTTAAATCTAATCCGTCTATATCATAATTATTTAATAAAGAGGCATGAATTCCCGTTCCACATCCAATATCAATTATTCTATCATTTTTATCAATAAAGTTTTTTAAAAAATCAACTTCTTTTTTATAATTTTTTTTATTATAAAATTTATCATAGTATTTAGCAAATTCTTTATATTCCATAAAATCACCTTAATATTAATTTTATTATATATTTTTATAAAAAAAATACAAGTTAAGTTTTGTATTTCATTAATATTTTTAACGTTGATCACTTATTGTTGCTGTACTATTACTAGATTCTAAAGCAGAAAGTGGATCATATGGTGTTCCCGTTGTAGTTCCTGCAAGTAATGCAATATCTACTGCATTTTCTGGTATACCCCAAGAATTTCCAGAAAACAAAAATACTGCTCGATCAACAACATATCCACGAGTATTATACACGACATTATCCATAATAGTTCCCATAGAATTAGGATTTAAATAAGCTGATTGTCTTAAAGTATGAAAAATATTATTCCTTACTAATAAATTTATTATATTAAGTTGTGCTACAAATCCTCTATTTACTACCCAAGTTGAAGAATCTCCTGCTTGATTTGGGCCATAAATCTGACAATTTATAATTTGATTTCCATTTCCTCCAATTTGGATAAATTCAACTGGATATGGTTGATCACTAGTCATTGTAAGTCCATCAAGCGTAATATTATCATTATTACATAAAAATGGTACAATTGGGGCTTGTAGTAAAATTAATGATCCTGCTCTACCTTTTATTGTTAATCCAGATATATTCAACGCAATTTGTTGTGTTATAGGATAAATACCTTGTAAAACATTTATAATTCCATTAGGTTCAGCTACAGCTAAAGCTTCATCTATTGTTTGAAAAGGCCTAGCCTGACTTCCATCACCATTTGGTGCAGCAGTAGATTGAACAAATAAATTGTATGGATTAGGTTCTACAGTTCCTGTTGGACCGGTTGGACCTTGTGGACCAGTAGCTCCTGTAGGACCTATAGTTCCTGCTGCGCCAGTTGGGCCTGTTGGGCCTATTACTCCAATTCCACTTGGACCAGTTGGGCCAGTGGCTCCTGTTGCTCCTATAGAGCCAGTACTACCTGTAGGTCCGGTTGGACCTATTATTCCAATTCCAGCTGGACCTGTCGGACCAGTAGGACCTATAGAGCCATTACTACCTGCAGGTCCAGTTGGACCTGTTGGACCCTGAGGTCCCGGAACATGATATATACGCATACACGGCATATTATTTATTTTATTACATTCATTTCTTTTATTATAATTCATATAATATAAAACCTCCATTATATATCTTTTATATTATATGTTAATAAAAATTTATTAGTTCATTATAAAAATAATATTTCCATTATTTTCATACAAAAAAATTCATAATTTCTTATGAATTTACAATACAAACTGGGGCGCAATAAGGGATTCGAACCCTTGCATAACGGAACCACAATCCGCCGTGTTAACCCCTTCACCAATTGCGCCATATATCAACAAAAATATTTGACACATATAATATTAACAAATTTTTTATACTTTTGCAACACTTTTTAATTATTTTATTTAAATATAGTTATTTTACCCAAACTAAATGCCTATATACACATACTATAAATTGGGAGGAAAAACTATGTACAATTATAATTATCCACCAAATTTTTACTTTGATGGAGATAATTTAAGAAATTATCAAAAAAATAATTATTATCAAAATGATAATTTATTTAATCCTTATGAAGGATTAATACGAGGAAATTTATTTAAAAATATATATGATCCATATAAAAATCAAAAACCATATGCTATAAAACCTATGAATGATCAAGCTAAAATGTTAACTGATATTGATAGTTTAGAATTTGCTTTAATTGATTTAAATCTTTATTTGGATGTTTATCCAGATGATAAGAATGCAATTGAATTATTTAATAAATATCGTAATGAACAAAATGAATTATTGCATGCCTATCAAAATGAATATGGACCAATTTTATTAAATAGTGATTCTTTAAACAATATGCCTTGGATGTGGGATAATAAACCATGGCCATGGGAAAATTAAGGAGGATTTTATGTGGAGATATGAAAAAAAATTAGAATACCCTATAAATATTAATAAAAAAGATTTAAGTTTAGCTAAAAGTATGATGGCTCAATATGGTGGACCTGATTCTGAATTAGGAGCTGCTTTAAGATATTTAAATCAAAGATATACAATGCCTGATGAAAAAGGATTTGCTTTATTAACTGATATAGGAACTGAGGAATTAGCTCATTTTGAAATGATAGCTACTATGATTCAACAATTAATGAAAGGTGCTACATTAAATGAATTAAAAGAAAATGGATTAATAGGTTATTATACACAACATAAAGATGCTAATTTCCCAATAGATACTAGTGGTGTGCCTTTTACCAGTGCATACATTGAAGCTACAGGTGATTACTGGGCAGATTTAGAAAGTGATATGGCTGCTGAACAACGTGCACGAGTAACTTATGAAAAATTAATGAATCAAACTAATGATCCAGATGTTTTAGGTCCTTTATCATTTTTAAGACAAAGAGAAGTTGTACATTATAATAGGTTTAAAGAATTAAGAGATTATTATTTAAATAAATTTAATAATTAAAAAGACATCAATTATGATATCTTTTTCTTTTTTCAAAAATTTTTTCTTCTTTATCGTAAAAAGGATTTAAACTTTTTAATAATCCAATATTACCTATTGTTTTAAAATAACTTCTTCTTTCAATTAAATCATTTTCTAATAAATCATCATTAACTGCTAAAAAGAAATTAATTAGCTCATCAGCGAATTGATAATCACTTAAAAATTTATCGTATAAATCATTAAAACTTATATCATTCTTTAAAAATTCTTGAATTAAATATTTATACCTACTCTTAAGTGATCTATTATTTTTACATTCGGTGATAATACTTTCATAAACATTTGAAAAAATATATTTATAAAATATTAATATTTTTTGCTGATCATTATCAAAATGTTCATCTATTTTTTCTTTAAACATATCTATAATTTCATATTCATCTTCACAATCACTATTTTGTGAACAATCATACAAATCAATAAAATCTTGAATCATTTTTTCAGTTTCTAACAACATGTTTGGATTAATACAATTTGTAAAATTTAATATTTCAAATGGATTTATTTCCATAATAACATCTAATTTATCTTGAGTAATAATTTCTTCCATACAATTATTTTTTAAAATATAGCTTCTATTTAAATACTCACAAAAACAAGCAATTGCTTGAAATACATAAGGATTATTTTCTAAATCTTTAAAGTCTTCAATTATTTCATTATAATTTTTTTCTTCTAGTAAAGATTGTTCTTCATAATCAAGATCCATACCTTTTTCTGTATAGTACAAATTTATCTTATAAAAAGTACTAACAATAATCAATATCATAATTTTTTTATAATATGATTTATTTTCTAATAAATTTGTATATTTTATTTGATCAAATAATTCTTCATATTTACTTGAATCAGTAGTTAAAAACTTCAATAATTCATCAGTTAACTTATCTATATCTTCCCCATAAATATTTTCAATAGTATTTATAGTTAATTCTAAAACATCATAACATGCATCATATATAGTATTTACCATCCCCCACAAACTCCTTTACTTAAGTATATTATTTAATATATGGTTAAAACTAATTTTGATATCAGGAAATACTTCAATATCATTTAGTTCATCAAATGAAAACCAAGCACAGCGATCTATTTCATCATCTTCTATCACATTATCTTGATTTAAAGGAATCCCAACATAAGTAATATCTACATGTAATGATCCATCTTTACCTCTATTGCGTTGAATTCCTAAAGGTCTTATAAAATCGTCTTCTCTAGGAAATCTATCACCAATTAATTTAACTCTTACACCTGTTTCTTCATAAGTTTCTCTTAAAGCTGTTTCTTCTGGTGTTTCATTTTTTTCAATATGGCCACCCGGTTGAACCCAACGATTGAACTTTTTATGATGACATAATAAAATTTTAGAATCTACTGGATTTACAACAAATACAGAAGCACAAAATTCTCTTTCCATAACTTCACATCCTTACAAAACAATTATAACATATTTTGTACAAAAATATTCATTTATTTTTGTACACTTATCGCCTACATAAGTTATTACGTGAGATAAAAAATATAGTTACTTTTGTGTTATTTTAATTATAAAGATGGAGGTAGTATGTATGTATTTTAAAAGATTGAAAGATTTAAGAATCGATAATGATTATTTGCAAAAGGATATTGCAAATATATTAAATATATCACAACAGTATTATTCAAAATACGAATTAGGCAATTTTACAATCCCAACTGAACATCTTATTACATTAGCTAAATTTTATAATGTAAGCATTGATTATATTGTTGGTTTATCAGATGAAAAAAAATCACGAAAGAAATCGTGATTTTATTTATCTATCAAATGAATATTATCTAATAATACCCCAGTACCTTCAACAACACAAGTTAAAGGGCTTTCAGCTACAAATACCGGAACTTTTAATTCATGAGCTAATAATTGGTCAAATCCATCAATTAATGCTCCACCACCTGTTATAACAATACCTTTATCAATAATATCAGCTGCTAATTCTGGTGGAGTTTGCTCCAATACATTTTTAGCGGTATGAATTATAATATAAACACTTTCTCTTAATGCTTCTTCTACTTCATCTGAACACATTGTAATTGTATGAGGTAATCCTGTTACTAAATCTCTTCCTCTTACTTCCATTTTATCATTTTTATTACCACTATAAACTGTACCTATACTCATTTTAATTTCTTCAGCAGTTCTGTCGCCTATTAATAATTTATATTTATCTTTAATATATTTCATAATATCACTATCAAATACATTACCTGCTATTTTAATTGAAGAACTTGTAACAATACCACCTAATGATAAAACAGCTATATCAGTAGTTCCACCACCAATATCAATTACCATATTCCCACTTGGTTTAGATATATCCATTCCTGCTCCAACAGCTGCAACTTTAGGTTCTTCTTCAATAAATACTTTTTTAGCTCCGGTTCTTTCTGCTGCTTCTTTAATTGCATTTTTTTCTACCTGAGTAATATTTGAAGGGCAACATATTAATATTCTAGGACGTGATAAAAAACTTTTTCCATTTATTTTTCTTATAAAATGATTTAGCATAATTTCTGTTATCTCAAAATCAGCAATAACACCATCTTTCATTGGCCTTATAGCAACTACTGATCCAGGCGTTCTTCCTAACATTTCTCTTGCTTCGCTACCAACAGCAAGAGGTTTTTTAGTTTCTGAATCCATAGCAACAACAGATGGCTCATTTAATACTATTCCTTGTCCTTTAACATATATTAATACATTAGCTGTTCCTAAATCTATTCCAATATCTTTTGCAAACATTTTATCACTCTCATTTCTTAATTTATTATATCATGTTTTTACCATTTTTTTACATTAAATACTTTCTTTTAGTTGATTGTCCACCTCTTATATGTCTAACATCTGTATGATATTTTAATATCTTTTCAACTTCTAAATAAAGACTATTATCTATATCTAATAAACGTTCATGTAAATCTTTATGAACTGTACTTTTACTGACATTAAAAATAAGCGCCATTTCTCTTACAGTACTACCTGTTTTAATCATATAATTAGCTTCCTCTAAAACTCTTTTAATAATGTTTTTATTCAATATAAACACCTCTAATTAAATATATCTATTAATTAAATAAATATACCTAAAAAAGAGTTGTTACAACTCTCCTAATTGTTTATCATAATAATCTTCTGGATTAACATTTTTACTATTATGAATTAACTCAAAATGAAGATGGTTGCCTAAATCAGTCGAAATATTAGATTGTCCACTTTTACCAATTATTTGACCTTGTAAAACATTATCGCCTTCAACTACTAATGTTTCACTTAAGCTTTGATAAACACTTATTAAATTGTTTTCATGTGTAACTTCAATTATTTTACCTAATAAATTATTCTCTTCTACTTTAGTTACTTTACCATCTAATATTGAAACAACATCAAATGTTTCTTTACTTTGATAATCAACACCACTATTTGGAATATAAGTATTTTCATAATAGATTAATGAATTTTTTTGTTCTTCTTCTGTTCCTTGATAATCATAAAAATGTCTAGCAATAATAATATCATTACTTAAATAAGGTCGAGATATAATATTTTTTGTATTAACAACTGGTACCTCATCTTCAATTATAACATCATCAACATAAGTTGAATTATCATCTAATTTAGAAGGACTAGAAATCATTTCTAACATATAAATTGTTCCAATAATAGTTACAAAAGATAAAGCATATAAAGCATAAATAACCGGTTTTTTTAATCTTCTTTTCATATTTTTCACCTCTAAAATAAGTTTGCTCAAATATGAAAATTTTATACATTAAATTTTTTTAATTTCGACTCCTTGATAATAATATTTCAATATTTCATCATATTTATATCCATTTAAAGCCATTGCCTGCGCTCCATATTGACTCATTCCTACACCATGACCATATCCTTTAGTTGTAATATAAATTTTATTATTATCTAATTTTATTGTAAAATGATTTGATTTTAATTTTAAATTAGTTACAACTGTATTACCTTCCAATGTAACACCATTTATTTTTAATTTTTTAACTCTTCCTGTACTAGTAGTATCTAATAATTCAATATTTAGTGTTTCACTATAATTTAAATTTAATTTATTATAAAATTCTTCTAAGCTAAATGTATAATTTACTTCATAAACTGGAGAAATTGAATCCCAAGTTGACTCTACACTTCTTAAATAAGGTACTTTACTAGTAAATACTTCTTCACTATTTTCAGTATATCCAACACTAGTTGAAAAAAACATTGCATCAACTACTTTACCATTATATTCCAAATATTCATTAAATGTTTCCATAACAGCTTGTTTTATTTTATTAATATTATTAGTATAATCATCTTTCCATACTTCTTGTAAATGTTCATCATCTAAATAAACTTGATTCATAACGGTATCTACAACATCGTATTCTTTATCTTTATTGTATTCAATTTTTTTCATGACATAACTTCTAGCAGCAACTGCTTGAGCTTTTAAAGCTTCTAATTCAAATGATACTGGCATTTCACCAGCTAAAACACCTACAATATAATCTTCAAAAGGTACTTTTATTATTTCATCATCTTGTTTTACTCTTACCATCATATTAGATGTATATTTAAATTTTATTTCTTCATCTTTTATGAATAAATTAACAATGATATAAGGAATAAAAATAATTATGCATGTTAAAAGCAGTATTTTTTTCATAATATCATCTCCATTATTAAAATACTGCTATCTATATTAAATTATACTACTGAAATAAAGAAATCGTAAAAAAAGTTAACGACTAAATACGACAAAGCCATTGCAAGAAACATATATAATATTCTTGATTGATAATATCTATTTTTTTTAAAAACATTATTTATATTTATACTATCTAAAGCAAGAATTGAAAATGGTAAAATAATTAAATATAAAATTGTTTTAATTGTCATAATTATCTATCATTTCTACTCTTCTTATATGTTTTTCTTCATTTGAAAAATCAGTAGTTAAAAAAGTATCAATTATTTCTTTATAATTAGTAATATTTTCGCTTAATGCAATAACATTAGCATTATTATGAGATCTTGCTAAAAAAGCTTCTTCTTTAGTAGTTACCTTAGCGCATCTTACTTTTTTTACCTTATTACAAGCTATGCTCATACCTATTCCTGTTCCACAAATTAATATACCTAAATCAATTTTATTATCTCTTACACTTTCACCTATTTTATAAGCATATTGTGGATAATCTACACTTTCTATTGAATTAGTTCCATAATCTATTATTTGATATCTATTATTTAAATAGTTTTTAATTTTTTCTTTTAAAATAACGCCTCGATGATCACTTGCTATTCCTATTTTCATTTTGAATCTTCCTCTCATAATAAAGTCAAGTATTTTCTATACAAAACTTTATAATTTTTT
>ERZ1643251.4549-NODE-4549-length-12001-cov-9.206429_pt1 | contig 12001 bp, 12 predicted proteins | sample MGYA00579261_ERZ1643251 | MGnify/ENA primary metagenome ERZ1643251 (study PRJEB29033, sample SAMEA4952267) | chicken gut metagenome | biome: Broiler Chicken; feature: Gastrointestinal Tract; material: Caecum | place: Ireland | collected 2018 | study: Broiler... | reverse complement strand
TCATAATCATTTAATTTCAAATTCATTTGAATATATATCAATATATCCATTATCATAGACTGGTTTTACTATTCTATATATTCCATTAGATAATTTTCCATAATATTTTTCTATATCTAATTTTAGAGTTAACTGATTATCTTCGTTTACTTCATAAGCTATATCAATCCAAGACAAATCATCAGATACATATTCTAAATCTTCCCATTCATTATCAATTTTTTGTTGAACTCTAAATTCTACTCCCCAACCATAATGTTCCTCATTATTGTCTGTAATTATGATTGAAATACTTTCTGGACTTATTGTGGTATTATCGACTTCTATTATAACATTTTCTGGACTGCGATTATTTTTCTCATTTGCTAATAAATTTTCTTCAAATTTCATTTCATATATTTTCATTTCTTCTTCAAAATCATAATAATCCATAGACCAACTACCTATTTTTATGTCGTCAAATCCTGCTAATGTATGGAAATCTATTACTTTATAACCAAGTCCAAAGTATTCTATTGTTCCTCCATCATTAATAATTCCTGCTGGATTTTGTATACAGAAAATAGGTTTTTCTTGTTTCTGTACTCTATTATAGTCTACTATAAAAAATACTACTCCTAAAACAACTATAATTCCTATGATAATAAATAATATTTTTAATACTTTTTTCATAAACATCACCATTCCACATTCTATTATTATTTTCTTCTACTATATCATTAATTTCTTTAAGCTTTTCTTCTTCCTATACCTATCTTCCTCTAAACTCATCCTATTTAACTGTCAAAATTTGCGTACCCTGACATTACTCCTTAAATTGCTTGATAATACTGCATTTAGAGTCTATTGTAGGTGTCAAAGTCGCATATTTGAGCATATTTCAAAAGTTCATGTTTTCCTTTATATATAAAAGTTTTCTTGTTTTTGCGGTTATAATATATAACCTCTTATTGTTTATTTTCTCTTTTGTTTAGCTTTTTAGTATTTAATAAAAGTTCATCAAAATCTGATACATAAATTCTATCTTGTATTATTCTATATTTTTCGAATTCTGTTTCTGCATGAAGTTTTGCCATCTCTGCTGAAATTTTTCCGTTGTCTTTTAAAACTTCATGATCCCATAATTTTAAAAATCCATTTAATCTTTCTTCCCAATCTGCCATTGTCATTGGAATATGTCTCATTGCTTGCATTTCTGCTAAATCTAAATACGCAGATACCATTCTTTCTAATTGACCTATTTCAGTTTCTGATAAATAATTTTTAGCAATAACAACATCATATTTATGTATTTTACTATCAGGAGCGCCTTCCCATGACGTTAATCCCATATGTTCTTTTTTATGGTCTGCTCTATTGTATATGATTTCTGCTGCTGTATTTCCGCGATACTGCATAATGAAGTTTATTTTGAACACTAGTAAAAAATCTAATTGTTGCTTTTGCAGTTTTATCATAATCTATTGAAGTTGCATATATATCAGTAATTTTTTGATAGAATTTTCTTTCTGACATTCTTATTTCTCTTATTCGTTCTAATTGCTCTTCAAAATATTTTTCTGTTAGGATGGAACCTCCATTTTCCAAACGTTCATCATCCATTACCCAACCTTTTATAGTGTAATCTTTTACGATTTGATTTGCCCACTTTCTAAATTGCACTGCCCTTTCATTATTAACTTTAAAACCAACGGCTATTATCATTTGTAAATTATAATGAGCAACATTCCTCGAAACTTCTCTGTTGCCTTCTTTTTGAACTATTAGGAAATTCCTAATAGTTGAATTTTTTTCAAGTTCATTATCTTTATATATATTTGAAATGTGTTCATTTATTGTTGCCACATTTACTCCATATAAAGTTGCAAGCATTTTTTGAGTCAGCCATATATTTTCATCTTCATATCTAACTTCAATCGATTCCGGATTGTCTCCTATTGCTGCTACATAAGTTAAATATTCAGCTGCACTGGAACGAATTGTAATTTCACCTTTCTTTCTATTCATTCAATATCACTCCATTCCATTTAATTTTTATAAATTATATATCTGATGATGAGACAATTTAATTTATATTTAAACTTATCTACATAACTTGTAATTTATTATTAAACAATTGAGAAAACAATTAATAAAATTCCTACTATTACAAAAATTCCACCCCATATTCTAAGAATAATTTTCATTTTAGGATTTTTTAATAATTTATCTGGAATTCTAGGGCTTTTAAGTCTCATAAAAAATTGAGGAACTAAAATCATAAAAATTGCAACTATTGTAATTAAAATTCCTGTAATTAACATACAATATACCTCCTATACAAATTACTAGTTATCTTTTTATTTCTTTTTTAAATCTTTTGAATAATATATCAAATCCGTACAAACTAAATCTCCATCTTTAATTTCTTCATTATAGTTATCTACAAAAAAATTCTTAATTGTTTTTTCATACTTATTAAAACCTTGTTTTACACAGAATGGAATGTTATTTTCTGTTGTTCCCACAATCATCTTATTATATCTTGTTTTATAATTATCTACTAAATACTTAATCATCTTTTTGGCATAACCTTTTTCTCTGTAATTTTCTTTTGTTACTATATTTTTTAATTCTATTGTATCGTTATCTTTCTTTATAGTTACAGCAATACAAGCTGGTTCATCATTATATGTCAATACAAATAACTCTCCATCAGATAAATACTTATTAATCATCTCTTTGCTTGGATCTGCTTCAAGAAGTAAATCTAAATATTTTTCTTTATTATCTCTTTCTTTTTTTATATTTACCAAATGCTTTACTGGTAAAAACTCAAAACCTTCTGGTAATTTTGCTATTGCTTTATTGGGGTTATAATATCTAATTTCCTCAGAAAATATACATCCACAATATTTTTGCATATATAAACCTAATTCTCTCGCCTTTGCTTGACCTTCTCTAAATCCAACTCTAAAATCTCTATACAAAAATTCTACGCCATATTTTTTAGCCATAAAATCAGCAACTTCTTTTAATGCCTCATGATTTTGATAAGGACTTACTAATAAAGTTGTAGAAATTGTATCAAATCCATTTTCTTTAGCATATTTTGCTGTTTGTTCTAATCTTACAGGATAACAATAATCTTTACATCTTGAATTTAAGTTGTTTATTGTATTTTTACAAAACTCTCTTAATCCATAATTTTCTTCAAATATAGCTTCTACATTTATACTTTTGGTATATTCTTTTAAACAATCTCTTCTTGCCTTATACTCCATATATGGATGTATATTAGGATTAAACCAATATACTGTTGGTTCTATTCCTTCATTTCTAAGACTATCTATGCAATACACACTACATGGTGCACAGCAAGTATGTAATAATAATTTCATTTTTTTTGCTCCTTTTTATATAAGTTACATTTAATTAGTTTATCCCAAATATGGATAACCCATGTGTTCATATGCGGCAGGCATTGCCATTCTTCCTCTAGGTGTTCTTGTTATAAATCCTATTTGAATTAAATATGGTTCATATACATCTTCTATTGTATCAACTTCATCGCCTAAAGTCGTAGCTATTGTTTCAATTCCTACTGCTCTACCTTGATATTGATTTATTAATATTTCTAAAATTTTTCTATCTGTTTCGTCTAGTCCAAGTTCATCTATTTCAAGTTGATTTAATGCATGTTTTGCTATTTTTAATGTAATCTCTCCATCTCCTAAAACAGATGCATAATCTCTAACTCTTTTTAATAATCTATTTGCTATTCTTGGAGTTCCTCTTGATCTTCTAGCTATTTCTAAAGCTGCATCTTTATCTAATTTTACATCTAAAATTCTTGCAGATCTTTCTACAATTGTTTGTAAATCCTCTGGCTTATATAATTCTAATTTTTGTACAATACCAAATCTATCTCTTAATGGTGTTGTAAGAGAACCTGCTTTTGTTGTTGCTCCTATTAATGTGAATTTTGGTAAATCAATTCTTATTGATTTTGCACTTGGTCCTTTTCCTATAACTATGTCTAAAGTATAATCTTCTAACGCTGGATAAAGTATTTCTTCCACATTTTTGCTTAATCTATGAATTTCATCAATAAATAAAACATCAAATTCTTGTAAGTTTGTCAAAATTGCAGCTAATTCTCCTGGCTTTTCTATTGCTGGTCCTGATGTAATTTTTATGTTTGATTTCATTTCATTTGCAATTATATTTGCAATTGTAGTTTTTCCTAGACCTGGTGGTCCATAAAATAAGCAGTGGTCTAATGGTTCTTTTCTTTTTTTGGCTGCTTCTATATATATTTTCATATTTTCTTTTACTTTTGTCTGGCCTATATATTCTTCTAATGTTTGCGGTCTTAATGAATTTTCTAGTTTTTCTTCTTGAATATTTTCAAGCTCTGGTCTAATGCTAAAATTCTCCTCCATGTTTATCATTCCTTTTATCTTTTTTGTACTTGAATTATATCAAATTTAGACTTTGTTTGCAATGAAATTCGACCAAATATATACATTGACTTTTATATTTTTTATATATATAATATTTTTAGAAATTTTGTCGTTTTCGGGAGGAATAATAATGGCTAATAGACGTGGTAGAAGTCGTAATAAACCAAAAAAAGATAAAAAAATTAGTTGGTCATTTATTGCAAAATTTGCAATAATATTGTGCATTTTATTTTTAGCAACAATCTTCTCTATTTTAAATATGGGAAGTACAAAAATAATAAATAATGTTTATATAAACGATATCTCGGTATCGGCTCTTTCAAATGATGAAGCAAGAACAAAATTACAAGACACATTTAACGAACAATTATCAAAAGAAATCAAGGTTAAATTCGAAGATTATGAAGCTGTTATCCTACCTGCTGAAATAAATTATTCATATGATATATCTTCTGCACTTGAAGAAGCATATTCAGTTGGAAGAACAGGTAATATTATTACAAATAATTTGAACATTTTACTTTCTATGTTCAAGAAAAAAAATATTGATGCTCCGGTAAGTTATGATACGGAAAAACTAGATAATATAATAGAAAATATTAGTGTTGAAATTCCTGGTCTTGTAGTTGAACCTACATATTATACTAGTGATGATGAATTAATTATAACTAAAGGAACTTCAGGAAACTCACTTAATAAAGATAAATGTAAAGAGCTTATTATCTCAGCCATTAAAACTGGTCAAGAAAGTATTGATTTACCAGTAAGTGTTAAAGAACCAGATGCAGTTGACATTACTAAAATACATGACGAAATATATTCAGAGCCACAAAATGCATCTGTCACTAAAGAACCTTATTCTGTTACAGTTGAGAAAAAAGGAGTTGATTTTGGTATTTCTATTGAGGAAGCTCAAAATCTAGTTAATAATTCTGAAAATCAACAAATTACTATTCCTCTAGTATATAAAGATGCTGAAATAACTGTTGCAGATTTAGGAGAAGATATTTTTGGTACAACTTTATCAAGACATTCTACAAAATATGATTCTACAAATGTTAATAGAGCTACAAATCTTGAAATTGCAGCTAGTAAAATTAATGGAATAGTTTTAGCTCCTGGTGAAGTATTTTCATTTAATAAAGTTGTTGGTGAACGTACTGCAAAAAACGGTTTTAAAGAAGCTATAATATATTCTGATGGAGAACTTGATTATGGAATTGGTGGAGGTATCTGTCAAATTTCATCTAATTTATATTATAGTGTTTTACTTGCAAATCTTGAAATAGTTGAAAGAAAAAACCACAGTATGACTGTTAATTATTTACCTATTGGGTGTGATGCAACAGTATCTTATGGTAGTGTAGATTTTCAATTTAAAAACTCAAGATCTTATCCAATAAAAATTGTTGCTACTGTTAATTCTGGTATTGTTACAATTTCAATTTGTGGGGTTAAAGAAGAAAAAGAATATGATGTTGATATAGTTGTTGAGACAATTCAAAAAGATGATTATGAAACTGTATATCAAAAAGATACTTCAATTCCTGCTGGTACAGAAGTTGTTAAACAATCAGGAAAAGAAGGATATAAATGTTCTACATACAGAGTTCTTTCTTTAAATGGTAACGAAGTTTCAAAAACTTTATTATCAACAGATACATATAAACCTCAAGAAAGAATTATTTTAACAAATAAATAAAGCCTAAGTTATATTTTTAAAGTTTTCAAAATATTATTAATCAACAAAGGAAAGGACATTTATTTTGAGAACTTTAAAAATTTTGTTTTTTAATACTTTAATTTTATTAATTAGCTCTATTTTCTTACAAATTATAGGTTTATTTTTTAATATTTATATTTCTAAAACTATTGGTGAAGAAGCTGTTGGAGTTTTTTCTCTTGTAATGTCTGTATATACTTTTGGAATAACTCTTGCTTCTGCTGGAATTAATATTTCTGCAACAAGAATAGTTTCAGAAGAACTTGCTTGTAAGAATGAAATTGGTGCAAAAAAAGCTGCAAAAAGATGTATTTTTTTTAGTCTTATTTTTGGTATTTGTGCAAGTACAATCTTTTTTATTTTTGCTGATTTTATTACTTTAAAATGTCTTCATGGACGAATTAGTAAAAATGTTATTTATTTAATTTGTATTGCATTACCATTTATATCTATGTCTTCTGCTGTTAATGGATATTTTACAGCAGTTAGAAGAGTTTACAAAAATGCTTTTGCAAAATTTTTTGAAGAATTAGTTAAAATTGTATGTACTACATTTTTATTAAGTTCTATTATGCCAAGTGGAATTGATTATGCTTGCTATGCTTTAATTTTAGCTGATGTAATTTCAGAAGTTCTTTCTTTTTTATATCTTTATATACTTTATAAATTTGACAAAAGAAAAAATTTGCTAGAATCTCGATATAAGGATTTAGATTCTTATAATAAACGAATTTTAAGAATTACTATACCAGTTGCTTTAACTTCATATTTGCGTTCTGGATTATCTACTGTAAAGCAACTTATCATTCCTTCAAGTTTACAAAAAAGTGGAATGAATGCATCTAATTCTTTGATTTCATATGGAATTGTTAATGGAATGGCTATGCCTGTAATAATGTTTCCTGTTGTTTTAGTTACAAGTTTTAGTGGGCTTTTAGTTCCTGAGTTTTCTAGATATTATGTTCAAAAAAACTATAAAAAGATAAGAAGTGTTTCATTTCTTATTCTAGGTGGTACTTTGATTTTTTCTGTTTTTATAAGTTTTTTTATTTTTGTTTTTTCTAATAATTTAGCAAAAATAATATATAATAACTTAGAAATTGCAAAGTATTTGAGGATTTTATCTCCTTTAATTGTTATTATGTATTTAGATATTGTTATTGATGGGATTTTAAAAGGCTTAGATGCTCAAGTTAGTGTTATGGCAATTAATATTTTTGATTGCATTATTAGCATTAGTTTTATATATTTTCTAGTCCCTATACTAGGTTTTAGTGGTTATATTATTTCTATTTTTATTAGTGAAATTATAGATTTTTCTTTAAGTGGAGCTAAACTTTTTAGCATTTTAAAACGAGATAGTCTTTAATTACTATCTCGTTTTAGTTTAATTACCACATTTCAATTATTGCATGTAGAATCTTATCATCTTCACTTTTTATTGCAACTATATTTTTATTATTCTCATATGCATATTTACATTTTACTGTTTCGCCTAATTTAATTTCTTTTTTGTATGAAATTCTAAGATTATCAAAATGTTTTTCTCTATAAACTTCTTCTGGTAATGCTTCATTTGCTAAGTCAACATAGTTTAAATTATGCATATGATTATTTACATCTATATCTGCTCTTTTTACTTTATATTGTGTTTCTGACATATAATTTTGTGGTTCTTTTATTTTATCAAAACCTTCATTTTCAAATACAGTTTTGTTCAATTCCGGATTATAACTTTCAAGTATATTTCCTTCTACTCTAACAATTTTACTTTGTTCAACATCAACAAGTACCCATTTTGATATTGCTTGTGCCATTATATTTCCTTTTTCATCACATACTTCAAAGTCACGGTATGCATAACATCTTACAGCATTTTTTGACCAAGTTTTTACTATGATTTTTTCTGCATATTTAGGTCTTTTTATAACTTTTAGTTTCCAATCTAATAATATCCAACTTAAGTGATTTTTTGGTATATCTAAAAGTCCATATCCTGCCATATTTGAGTGTATTCCACCAATATCTTCAAAATCTCCTAATAATGCTTTGTTTGTTATTTCGTTGTTTATACTTATTTCTGATAATTTTACATTGTATTTGTTTTCTACTATCATATTGTCCCAACTCTCCTGTTCTATTATTATGTATTAATATCCTGGTTTTTCTAATAATCTAAACATGTTCTTTTTATATTTTTCTACACCTGGTTGATCAAAAGGATTTACACCTAATATTAATCCTGACATCGCACATGCTTTTTCAAAGAAGTATATTAAGTGTCCAAGTGTTTCTTCTGTTAAATTTGGTAATTGTAATATTATATTTGGTACATCTCCAGCAACATGTGCTTCTACAGTTCCTTCTAATGCTTTTTTGTTGACATAGTCCAATGTTTTTCCTGCTAAATAATTTAATCCGTCTAGATTATCTTCTTCTTCTTTCATTTCTATATCATTTTGTGATTTTTCTATTCTTATCACTGTTTCAAATAAGTTTCTTCTTCCTTCTTGTATATATTGTCCCATTGAGTGTAAGTCTGTTGTGAAGTCAACTCCTGCTGGGAATATTCCCAATTGGTCTTTTCCTTCACTTTCTCCAAATAATTGTTTCCACCATTCAGTAAAATAATGCATTTTTGGTTCATAATTTACTAAAATTTCTGTATTTTTATATAATTTATATAAAATATTTCTAACTACTGCATATTGATAACATGCATTATATTTTAAGTTTGGATCTTCATATTTTAATTGAGCTGTTCTTGCACCTTCCATTAATTTATCTATATTTATTCCTGCTACTGCTATAGGTAATAGTCCAACAGCTGTTAATACAGAATATCTTCCACCTATATTGTCTGGAATTACAAATGTTTCATATCCTTCGGCATCTGCAAGAGTTTTTAAAGCTCCTTTTTCTTTGTCTGTTGTTACATATATTCTACTTCTTGCTTCATCTATTCCATATCTATTTTCTAGAATTTCTCTAAAAATTCTAAATGCTATTGCTGGTTCTGTAGTTGTTCCAGATTTTGATATTACATTTACTGAAAAATCTTTTGGTCCAAGAACCTCTATTAAATCATTTATGTAATTCGGACTCAAATTGTTTCCAACATATAATATTTGTGGAAATTTTCTTTCTTCTTCAGGAAGCATATTATAAAATGTATTTGTTAAGCTTTCTATGACTGCTCTTGCACCTAAATATGAACCACCTATTCCTATTACAACCAAAACTTCTGAGTCTTCTTGTATTCTTTTTGCTGCTTGTTTAATTCTTTTGAACTCAATTTTATCATATTTGCTTGGTAGTTCTAGCCATCCAACAAAGTCTTTTTCATCACTTGCTCTTCTATGTAGTTCTTGATGAATTTGCTCTACTTTTTCTTTGTATTTCATTACTGCTTTTTGCTCAACACCTGAATATTTTAAATTTAATTTTAGATTTAACATATTTTTCTCTCCTGTATTTTTTATTTAGGTTTTATGGTTTTACCTATAAACCTTTTATTCTTCTTCTCGTAGTTCATCTATTATTTCTTTATAATTTGTTGCAATTAATATTGCAGTTCCTGCAACTAATATGTTTGCACCTGCTTTTTTTACTCTTGGTGCAGTTTTTAAATTAATTCCACCATCAACTTCTATGTCGATTTCTAAGTTCTTTTTTTCTATATATGTTTTTAATTCTGATATTTTTGCCAACATATCAGTTATTAATGTCTGTCCGCCTTTTCCTGGCTCTACAGTCATTATTAAACACATATGTACATATGGTAAGTATTCATATACTTCTTCTATTTTAGTTTCTGGCTTTATTGCTATTCCTACTCTTGAGCCCTTTTCTTTTATATGTTGTATATGTTTCATTACTTCTTCTTTGTCTTTACATGCTTCTAAATGAAATGTTATTATATTAGGCTCTACTGCTGAAAATACTTCTATTCCAGTTTCCACATCTTCTACCATTAAGTGGATATCCATTGGTAAGTTTGATATTCTTCTTATATAACTACTATATTCTAACATATCTTTATATGTGTCTTTTTGTACAAATTTCCCGTCCATTACATCTATGTGAAAATAATCTGTTTTTGCTTTTTCTAGTGCAAAAAATGTTTCTGCTTCTTTACCTTTTTCTATAGATAAGATTGATGTTGATATTTCTACCATCTCTCTTCCTCCTTTTCTTTTTTTATTTTACTATTACATAAAAAAAATAGCAAGTGTTTTTGCTATTTTTACCATCTATGTTTTTCTTTGTCTTTTAGTTCTTCATATATTTTACAATAATTTTCATATCTTTCTTGAGAAATTTTACCTTCCTTAATTGCATTTTTTATTCCGCATTTTTCTTCTTTTATATGTGTACAACCTACAAACTCACAATTTGCTATTTGTGGTTTGAATTCTCTAAAACATTCTGCTAAATTGGTTGTTTCAATTTCCGTAATTTCGAAGCTAGAAAAACCTGGTGTATCTGCAATATATGTATTTTCTTCTATTTCATATAATTTAATGTCTGTTGTGGTATTTTTTCCTTTCTTATTTTTTTTGCTAACTTCTCCTTCTTCTGTTTTATTTGTGCCAAATATTGCATTAATTATACTTGATTTTCCAACACCTGAATTTCCAGAAAATACGCTTGTTTTATTTTTTAAAACTTGTTTTACATCATCTACTCCAATTTTTTCTTTTGCACTTGTAATTATTGTTTTATATCCAACTTTTGTATACAATTCTTTTATTTGCTCACAATCGGCCAAGTCGATTTTATTAATTATTATTACAGGTTCTATATTCAAAAACTCTGCATATGCTAATTGTTTATCTAACATTAATAAATCTGGCTTTGGGTGTTTTGCAGACACAATAAATACAATTTGGTCTATGTTTGAAACTTTGGGTCTTTTTAATGAATTTTTTCTTGGTAAAATGTTTTCTATGACTGCTTGTTGAGAATTGTCTAATAAACTGAACTCAACCCCATCACCTACTAATGGAGTAATATCATCATTTTTAAATTTTCCTCTAGCATATGCTTCATATATGTTCTGTTTTGATTTTATTTTATATGTATTTGATATATTTCCTATAATTAATCCTTCCATAATTCTCCTTTATTAAAATTTGTCACAGGGACGGTCCTTGTCGACAATTTTTTGTTGACAAGGTAGTCCCTATGACATTTCAGACATGATTCAATATTCAACTCCACACAATTCAAATGTGACACCATAAAAAACTCCGACAGCTTCTTTGTACGATGTAACTCCAATGAGTTTAGCATCCATTTTTTTCAACATTGCAAGAAATTTGACATATGTTTCCGGTCTAAGACCTTGCACAAGACAAATTCTGCCCTGTTGTACAAAGTGTTTTTCATCCATCGATGAATCTTGTTCAATCACTTCTGTTTTAAGAAAGTTTACAATGCGGTCTTTGGGCTTTTCCCGTTGATATTTGTCCATATCTGCCTTTCCCTACATCTTCAAATTCTGAAGATTTCGTTCCCTTTTAGGGCATTGTATAATTTTTACATTTGTATTTTACTACATTTTCAAGAATTTGTCAAAAAGTAACCTGCATCAATTGTTAAAATTATTTTTGTTGTTTGTATTGACATATACTCTATTTGGATGTATACTTTTGTTATTGATTCCATTATTTTTATTCATTTATTTTTATACTATTTTTAATTCTTAAATTTTTCTTATTAAATCTATTCTGGAAGGAGGTGCTATCGTTATGGATAAGTTTGATTTAATTTTGCAAGAAATACGAAATATAAATTCTAAATTTGAGCAAATAGATAAGCGCTTTGAACA
>ERZ1643251.4548-NODE-4548-length-12002-cov-5.016155_pt1 | contig 12002 bp, 11 predicted proteins | sample MGYA00579261_ERZ1643251 | MGnify/ENA primary metagenome ERZ1643251 (study PRJEB29033, sample SAMEA4952267) | chicken gut metagenome | biome: Broiler Chicken; feature: Gastrointestinal Tract; material: Caecum | place: Ireland | collected 2018 | study: Broiler... | reverse complement strand
AAAGAAGTCCCTCGCCGGGACGAGGCGATTCCCGATCCCATCGAAATCCAGATTCCGACGGGCTTTAAAGCCCGGCCGCGGAAGTCACCGCGCGACGACAGGATTGCCCTCTGCATCCAGCAGGGGGGTGAGCCCGCCCGCATTGCCCTGCTGCACGAAAAGATAGTGGACGCCCGTTTCCTTATCCACGAGGATCATCCGCGTGCCGGTAAAAAGGCCCGATTCTTCATATACGGTTTCAAACCTGTTTTCCTTCTCCATAGTATCCTTTCTTAAGGCCTCCCTCGGCCATGTGTCCTTAAACCTGCGCCGCTATTTTCCAACGCAGAACTTTGCAAAAATGCGCTCGATGAGATCAGCCGCAGCGGTGCGCCCCGTGATCTCCCCCAGCGCGTTAAGCGCCTCGCGCAGGTCGGTTGCAACCAGCTCAAGCTCCGCGCCAGCGGCCATTTCGCGCGCCTGCGCCACGGACGCGGCCGCGCGCTGCAGCGCCTCGATATGCCGGGCGTTGGTCACAAGCGCACTCTCCGCCTCGGGCGCCACGGAAGCTGCGATAGCCTGGCGCAGCGCCGCGAGCCCTTCGCCTGTCTGCGCGCTCACGGTCATAACAGAGAGCCCAAAATCCGCGAGCGCATCCGGCTTCCAAAGGGCAGGGAGATCGCTTTTGTTGCATACGGCGATCCGCGGCCGCGCCGCAGTTTCCGCAAGCAGCGCAAAATCCTCCTCGGAAAGGGGCGCCCCAAGATCAAAGCAGATAAGAAGCAGGTCGGCCCGCTCCGCGGCGCTGCGCGCCCGGGCAACGCCAATGCGCTCCACCGGGTCTTCCGCCGCGCGGATGCCCGCCGTGTCAAACAGCGTAACGGGCACGCCCTCCATGGAAACGGTTTCCTCCAACACATCCCGCGTTGTACCTGCATATTGGGTCACGATGGCGCGCTCCACGCCCGAAAGCGCATTGAGCAGCGAAGATTTCCCCGCATTGGGCCTGCCCAGGAGCGCAACGCGCGCCCCTTCACGCAGCACGCGCCCCGAAAGCCCCGCGCCGATGAGCGCGCGAAGCTCCGCCTCCGCGGAAGCAAGCGCATGGGGCAGGGCAGAGGTCACATCTTCCTCCAGCTCCTCCGGATAATCGATTGCCGCTTCCAGGCCGGAGAGCGCATCAAGAAGCTGCCCCTCCACGGCCGCGATGCGCCGGCTGAGCCCGCCTTCAAGCTGGGAAAGGGCGCTCTTTGCGCCCCGCTCCGCACCCGCGTTGATCAGATCCATCACGGCTTCAGCCTGTGCAAGGTCGAGCTTGCCCGCAAGGAACGCGCGCTCGGTGAATTCGCCCGGCCGCGCGCTGCGCGCATGGCGGCCCAGCAGCGCCAGCACCCGCCGCACGGATGCCTGCCCGCCATGGAGGTAGAGCTCCGCCATATCTTCGCCCGTATAGGAGCGCGGGGCGGGGAAGAAGGCCGCCATGGCCTGATCGAGCGTTTCGCCCGTTTCATCCACCACGCGGCCATAGGCCATCTCCCGCGCCGCGCCGCGCCCGGTAAAAACCGTGTGCAGAAGCGCCCCGGCGCCCGCGCCGGAAAGGCGCACCACCGCGATCGCCCCGCCCACGGGCGTTGCAAGGGCATAGATGAGATCGTTCACGAAAGGTCCAGCTCCATTTTTCGATCGGATTCCAGGTATTTGTTTTCCCCGAGCGGGATTTCACGGAAGCCGCATGCCGCATAAAGATGCAGCGCCGCGGTGAGCTTGTGGTTGGTGTAAAGCAGGATGCGCTTTGCGCCCCGCTCCCGCGCAAAGGCGATGGCGCGCTCCATGAGGAGCCGCCCAAGCTTCTGTCCCCGAAAGCGCGCCGTAACGGCGAGCTTGGCAAGCTCAAATACGCCCTCCCCGGCCGGGATCATCGAAACCGTGCCCACCGGCACGCCGCCGAGGAGCACGAAAAAAATCTGCCCGCCTCCGCGCAGCACCACGCCTTCCGGATCGTTCAAGATGCGCTCATCCTCCGGCTCCACGGAAACATATTCCCGCAGCCATTCATAGGAAAGGCTCTGATACGCCGCTTTGTATTCGGGCTTATAGCGTACAAGCTCCGGCGTCATCGTGCTGCAAGATGCTTGCGCGCAAGCTCCGTAAGCCATGCAAACGGCTCCGGCCACCCTGTGCGCTCGGGATGGAACTGGAAGGCCATGATCCGCCCGTTTTCATGCTCGATGGCCTCGATCACCCCTTCGGGAGAGGTGGCGGTTACTTTGAAGCCCTTGCCCGGCGTTTTCACGGCTTGATGATGATAGCTCGCAACGCCCGGCCGCCCTTTGAGCATCGTTGCGGCAAACGTGCCTTCCACAGGCACGATCGGATGCAGCGCCACGCCGAACGGCGTTACGCGGTGGTTCTCCTTGTAGCCCGCTTCCGCGAGGTCGAGCACGGTTTTCCCGCCATAAACATAGTTGAGGAACTGGCAGCCGCGGCAGATGCCGAGCATCGGCAGCTCCCGCTCGTTTGCCGCATGGAACAGGCGGGTTTCAAAATCATCCCTCAGATCGCAGACGTTTGCGGCCTCGCCCTTATCGTCCTTGTCATACGCGCCGCGCGCAGGGTTGATATCCCCGCCGCCGCAGAAGAGCACGCCATCCAGGATGTCCCAATCATCAAACGTGTAGGGCAGGATGACGGCTGTGGCGCCCACGGCATGCAGGGCGTTGCTGTAGGTGTCATGCAGGTGGTAGTGATTGCCGATGTTGTTATCCGCAGGATCGCGTTTGTAGCAGGTCATGCCGATGAGAGGTTTTTTTTCCATATTGCTGTTGTACTCCTCCGTATTTGTTTATTGTTCAGCCGTCCCCGGCTGTAAAGGTAAGCGCATCATCGCCCGCCGTCTGCGCCGGCAAGCTCCACGAGCCAGCGGAACGGCGCGAGCCAATCCATCTGTTCCGGATGGCTCTGGATGCCCAGGATGCGCCCGTTTTCATGTTCGAAGGCCTCGATTACGCCGGCGGGGGACCAGGCGGTTGCCCGGAGCCCGCGCCCAAGCGTTTTGACGGCTTGATGATGGCAGCTGCACACGCCCGCATGCCCTGCAAGCAGGCGCTCGGCCAGCGAGCCGCGCTCCGCCCGAACGGGGTGGAGCCCCTCGATGCCAAACGGCTCTACGCGGTGTTCCTCCGCAATGCCTGCCGCGTGAAGATCGCGCACGAGCGTGCCGCCCAGCGCGCAGTTGATGAGCTGGCAACCGCGGCAGATGCCAAGGATTGGCAGGCCGCATGCATCGGCCCCGCGGAAAAGCGCAAGCTCAAAAGCGTCCCTTGCAGGATCCACGCATTTTACCTCGCCCGGGTCGTTTTCGTTGCCCGCAAGCGCCGGGGCAATATCATCCCCGCCGCTTAGGAGCACGCCGTCAAGCGCATCCCATGCGTCAAAGGAGTAGGGCAGCAGCACCGGGATGCCACCCGCCCGGCTGATCATGTTGGGGTATGCTTCCGTTAAGCAGTAATTGAAGCCGGGTTCATCCCGCACGTCGATCGGTTCGTTCCGGTAAATGGAAATGCCAATGAGCGGCCGCGTTTTCATCCGCGTAATCCTCCAATATCCTTTGCGATCTTTTGCAGCCGTTCCGGCTCGTTATCCCTGGGGTGACAGGCGCAGTGCAGCATGAGCGCCCGCTTGATTTCGCCCACGCGCGGCGAAGCGGGGAGGTCCAGCCATTCCATGATGTCCGCCCCCGTGCAGCGCAGCTGCGCAGCGCAAAGCGGCGCGCCTTCCTGCTGCATGCGCGCAAGCACCGCCCGCCAGCGCGCGGCGCTTTTTACTTCGCCCGCAATCCGGCCGGAGCCGTGCACATCCGCCTCGCGCAGGTCTGCAAGCGCCAGCGTAAACGCCGCGCCCCAAAGCGCAAAGCGGCGGCGCAGCGTGGTTTCCTTTGCGTTCCCGTTTAAATCGTACATATGGCAGCGCACGAGCGCAACCACTTCCTCCTGCACGGCATTGGGGTATTTGAGGCGGCGCAGGATGCCCGCTGCAAGTTCCGCGCCCGCCGCATCGTGGCCGAGCATGCGCCCGGTTTCCCGCACCATAACGGGCTTTCCAACATCGTGCAATAGCGCGGCAAGGCGCGCCGTGCGCGTGGGCTTGGCGCACGCGCAGGCGCGAAGCATGTGCTCCTCCACGTCATGCGCATGGTATTCCGCCCGCTGGGCAATGCCCGCGCCTGCCGCCACCTCCGGCAGCAGGGCCTCGAGCGCACCCGCTTCGCGCAAAAGGTATAGCCCCGCAAGCACACGCCCGCTCCCCAGCCCATAGCGTATATCCGAAAGGAGGATCTTGTCAAGCTCCTCCCTAAGGCGCTCGGCGGAAATATCCCGCACGCCGGCAACGTTGGCTCTCGCGGCGGCAAGCGTGCGTCCTTCCACGGAAAATCCGAGCTCCGCAGCAAAGCGCGCCATGCGCAGGATGCGCAGGCCATCGTCGCTTAAAATCACGCCGGGATCCGGGGAAGTAGCGCGGATCGCGCGCGCGGAAAGGTCGGCGAAGCCGCCCGTTGGGTCCACGATTTGTCCGCTTAAAATATCGTAATAGAGGGCATTTACGGTGAAATCCCGCCGGAAGGCATCCTCCTCAAGGCTTTGGGTAAAGCGCACGCCCTCCGGGCGATGCGCGCCGCCTGCGCCATAGCGTTCCGCGCGAAACGCCGCATATTCAAAGCGCCATGCACCGAGCGCAAGATCGAGCGTGCCGAAAAACGCGCCTTTTTCCGTGCAGCCGATGCCGTGCGCCGCGCAGAGCGCCCGCACATCCTCCATGCGCATGGCGGATGTGATGTCCATATCGTGCACCGGCAGGCCGAGGAGCGCGTTGCGCACCATGCCGCCCACAGCATAGAGCGGAAAGCCCGCATCGGCAAAGAGGCGGGCGAGGGTAGTAAGTTCGTTTGGGATGGAAATGGATGCTTGCATGCTTTTCTCCTGGGAATTCATGGGATGTGCGGCGCATCCTGCGCACAAAGCACGGCTGCGGCAAGCGCCTGGAACGCCGGGCCGTTTTCCCTGGGCGTTCCGGAAAGCGCCGCTGCGCGGCGCATGATCTCGCGCAGCACCTCCACCTCCTGCTGAAGGAAAAGCTCGCACAAGTAGCGCTTCATGCGGCCGTTATTATAACGCGCAAGGGCCGTGGTAAGCAATGCCGCGCGCTCCGCATAGGCGCTATACCAGGGTGCAAACCCGCTTTCCCGAACGCTTTTGCAGGTGCGCTCCTTGGCATGGCCCGTGTTAAGGTCCCGAAAATCGCCCATATTGCCGAGCTTTTTGCATGGGAATTCCGCGCAGGTCCCGCAGTGGGCAAGGCCCTTCTCCGGGCAGCAGCGGTGCACCTTGCAGGGTTCCGTGTAATATCCATCGGCGGTGCAGCCCGCACAGCGGCTTTTGCCTTGCGTGCGGTAGCGGCTGCACAATGCGCAGGGCATGCCGCAATACCCATAGGGTAACGCTTCGCGCTTTTCCATATGCTTGTCCCTTCCAAAATGCAGGTGCGGGCGCGCCAAACGGCGCGCCCGCACGCGGTTGTTATGCTTCGCTTTGCGGCGGTTCCGCCTCGCCCTTTTGCGCTGCGGCCTCTTCCGGCTCCTCTTCATCATGCGGCACAAGCGCAACCGAAACCACGCGCGTGCCTTCATCCACGCGCATGAGGCGCACGCCCTGCGTATTGCGCGCGGTCACGCTGATCTGCTCCACCGGCAGGCGGATGATGGTGCCGTCATCGCGGATGAGCATGATGTCCTCCGAGCCATCGCACAGCTTCATGCAGGCAAGCTCGCCCGTTTTCTCCGTGATGGCAGTGGCGATCACGCCCTTGCCGCCGCGGCTTTGCACGCGGTATTGCGCTTCCGGCGTGCGCTTGCCCATGCCGCGCTCCGTGATGGAAAGCACCGTTGCGCCCGGCAGGATACGGTTGACATCCACGACCTCGTCCCCCTCGTCCAGCAGGATGCTGCGCACGCCCGTTGCGGTGCGGCCCATGGGGCGCACATCCTCCTCATGGAAGCGGATGCACTTGCCGTGCCGCGTGCCCACGAGGAATTCATCATCCCCGCTTGAGAGCATCACGCCGATGAGCTCATCCCCTTCGCGCAGGCCCAGCGCGATGAGGCCGCCTTTGCGGATGTTTTCAAATTCCTCCACGGGCGTTTTCTTGATGACGCCCCCGCGCGTTGCAAACACCAGGTATTCGCCCTTTTCGCCCGCCGTTAAGGGGAACATGGCGGTGATCTTTTCGCCGCCCTGCAATTGCAGCAGGTTCACGATGGCCGTTCCCTTCGCGGTGCGCCCGGCCTCCGGGATGTTGTAGCACTTGAGCTGGAACGCACGCCCGGTGTTGGTGAAGAACAGGATGTTGGAGTGGGTGGAGGTTGCAAACAGGTGCTCCACAAAATCCTCCTCCCGCGTGGTCTGCCCCACTACGCCCTTGCCGCCGCGGTTTTGCGCGCGGTAGGTATCCAGTGCGATGCGCTTGCAGTAGCCCAGGTGCGTGAGGGTCACGGCCATCTCCTCTTCCTGGATGATGTCATCGAGGTCGATGTCGTCCGTGGCGAGGGTGATCTCCGTGCGGCGGGGGTCGGCATATTTGCGACGGACCTCCAGGATCTCCTCCTTGATGATGCCAAGCAGCAGCCCTTCATCGGCCAGGATGGCTTCATAATGGGCAACGGTTTTCACAAGCTCGGCGTGCTCATCCAGGATCTTATCGCGCTCAAGGCCCGTGAGGCGGGCAAGGCGCATATCGAGGATCGCCTGGGACTGCTTTTCCGAAAGGCCGAAGCGCTCACACAGGCGCTCCTTGGCAACGGGGGTGGAGGGGGATTTCTTGATGATCTCCACAACCTCATCGATGTTGTCCAGCGCGATGATGAGGCCTTCGAGGATGTGCAGGCGCTCCTTGGCACGATCGAGGTCGTACTGCGTCCTGCGCGTTACGACTTCCTCCTGGAAGGAGAGGTAATGGGCAAGCATCTCGCGCAGGTTGAGCACCTTGGGCTCGCCATCCACAAGCGCCAGCATGATGACGCCGAAGGTGTCCTGCATCTGGGTATGCTTATAAAGCTGGTTTAGCACCACGTTGGCGTTTACGTCTTTTTTAAGCTCGATCACGATGCGCATGCCGTTGCGGTCGGATTCATCGCGCAAATCGGAAATGCCCTCCACGCGCTTATCGTGCACAAGCTCCGCGATCTTTTCCACCAGGCGCGCCTTGTTCACCTGATAGGGGATCTCGGTTACCACGATGCGGCTCTTGCCGCCGTGCATCTCCTCGATTTCCGCCTTGGCGCGCACAACGATGCGGCCACGCCCTGTGCGGTATGCCTGGCGGATGCCCGCCGTGCCCATGATGGTGGCGCCGGTGGGGAAATCCGGGCCAGGGATATAGGCCATGAGCTCCTCCACGGAAATATCCCGGTTGTCGATCATGGCGGCATATGCATCGATCACCTCGCCCAGGTTGTGCGGCGGGATATTCGTGGCCATGCCCACCGCGATGCCGCCCGAGCCGTTCACAAGCAGGTTCGGGAAGCGGCAGGGGAGAACCTTGGGCTGCATGAGCGTTTCATCGAAGTTGGGGCCGAAATCCACGGTGTTCTTGTTGATGTCGGCGAGCATCTCCTCGGAAATGCGGGAAAGGCGCGCCTCGGTATAACGCATGGCGGCAGCGCTGTCGCCATCCACGGAGCCGAAGTTGCCCTGCCCTTCCACGAGCATGTAGCGGGTGTTGAAATCCTGCGCAAGGCGCACCATGGCGTCGTAAACGGAGGAATCGCCGTGCGGGTGGTATTTGCCGAGCACATCGCCTACGATGCGCGCGCTTTTGTGGAACGGCTTATCGGCCGTAAAGCCCTGCTCGTCCATGGAATAGAGGATGCGCCGGTGCACGGGCTTGAGCCCATCGCGCACATCGGGCAGCGCGCGGTCGATGATGACGGCCATCGCATAGGAAATAAAGGATTTTTGCATCTCCTCCTCGATGTTGAGGGGGTAGATGCGGTGGGTGTTTGGGGTTTCACTCATACTCTGTTCCTACCTCGTTTCCGTGCTCAGACGTCCAGGTCTGCCACAAGCTTGCTGTTCTGCTCGATGAATTCGCGCCGCGGCTCCACCTTGTCGCCCATGAGGGTGGTGAAAATTTCATCCGCGCGCATGGCGTCCTCCAGGCGCACCTGCCAGAGGATGCGGTGCTCCGGGTCCATGGTGGTTTCCCAGAGCTGGTCGGCGTTCATCTCGCCCAACCCCTTATAGCGGTTGATCTGCGGCTTGGGGTCGCGGCCGATCTCGTTCAGGATGTTGTTGAGTTCATCATCCGAATAGGCATACCACACGTTCTTGCCGCGGGCGATCTTGTAAAGCGGCGGCTGCGCAGCATAGACATAGCCCTTTTCGAGCAGCGGGCGCATATGGCGGAAGAAGAAGGTCAGCATTAGGATGCGGATATGCGCGCCATCCACGTCGGCATCCGTCATGCAGACGATCTTGTGGTAACGCAGCTTGGATTCGTCAAAATCGCTGTCGATGCCTGCGCCGAACGCCGTGATCATGGATTTGATGGCGTCGCTTGCAAGGATGCGGTCCAGCCGTGCCTTTTCCACGTTTAGGATCTTGCCCCTAAGCGGCAATATGGCCTGGAACGCCGGGTTGCGCCCCTGCTTCGCGCTGCCGCCTGCGCTGTCGCCTTCCACGAGGAAGATCTCGCACTTGGCGGGGTCTTTCTCCGAGCAATCCGCGAGCTTGCCGGGAAGCGCCGTGGTGTCAAGCGCCGTTTTGCGCCGCGTGAGCTCGCGCGCCCTTCTTGCGGCATCGCGCGCGCGCGCAGCGGTCACGCATTTTTCAACGATGGATTTGGCCTCCTGCGGGTGCTCCTCCAGGTAGGTGGCAAGGCCGCTCGATACGGCGTTATCCACCATGGTGCGAATGTAAGCGTTGCCGAGCTTGGTTTTGGTCTGCCCCTCAAACTGCGGCTCCACCAGCTTTACGCTGATGATGGCGGTGAGGCCTTCGCGCACATCCTCGCCCTTTAAGCCCTCATCCGTTTCCTTGATGTATTTGTATTTTTTCGCATAATCGTTCACCACGCGCGTAAGCGCCGTGCGGAATCCCACCAGATGGCTGCCGCCCTCGGTGGTGTTGATGTTGTTTGCAAAGGTGAACACGTTCTCGTTGTAATCGTCGTTATACTGCATCGCAACCTCAAGCGATGCGAATTCCTGCTTTTCGGGCACATTCCGCCGGGCTTCGATGTAGATGGGCTCGGGGTGGAGCACATCCTTGTTGCGGTTGATGTGCTGCACAAAGGAGACGATGCCGCCTTCATAGCAGAAGGATTTCTGCAGCGGGGTTTCGGGCCGCTCATCGGTAACGGTGATGCGCACGCCGCGGTTTAGGAACGCAAGCTCGCGCATGCGGTTCACCATGGTGTCGAAATGGTAGTTGACCTCATCGAAGATCTGGTCGTTGGCAAGGAAGGTGACGCGCGTGCCGCTTTCATTGCCTTCATAGGTGCCAACCGCCGCCACGGGCGCAAGCGGATCGCCGTTGCGGTATTCCTGGCGGTAGATGGTATTATCCCGGCGCACTTCCACGTTGAGCCAGGTTGAAAGCGCGTTAACCACCGAAAGGCCAACGCCGTGCAGGCCGCCGGAAACCTTGTAGCCGCTGCCGCCGAATTTGCCGCCCGCATGCAGCACCGTGAGCGCGACCTCAAGGGCGCTCTTGTGCAGTTTGGGATGCTCATCCACCGGGATGCCGCGGCCATTGTCCGTAACGGTCAAGGAATTGTCCTTGTGGATGTTGATCTCAATGTGGTTGCAGAATCCGCCCATGGCTTCATCGATGGCGTTGTCCACCAGCTCCTTGACCAGGTGGTGCAGCCCGCGCACATCGGTTGAGCCGATGTACATGCCGGGGCGGCGCTTGACCGCCTCCAGGCCTTCGAGGACCTGGATCTGCGAAGCGTCGTAATCGTTATGGTTGCTCATCGTGCTATCCTTTCACCGCCCCGGGTGGGGCGAAACTTAATCTCGTTCCTGCTTTTTCCCATGCGCGCCTGCGCACCCGTTTGCCGCCGGCAAAAGGCCGCCGAAGGCGCCATCCCGCTTGCAGAGCGTGGCCGTAGCGATGGGGGAGGACCAAACGGAAAGCCCGCCATCCTCCCGCGCAAGCAGCAGGTAGGATTTCTGCGGCGCATCCGAAACTGTGCGGATGCGCTCCTTTCCAATGGCCGCATCGATGGCGCGGCGCGTATCCCGCGAGCGCAGGGCCGTTTCCCGGCTCACGATGGCGATCACATCGGAAAGATCCACCATCACATCCCCGCCAATATGCATCAACTCCATGCAAAGGGCCTCCGTTTCTATTTTTGCCAAATTCTGCCGTTTCCATGACGGCAAAGCGCAGCCTTCAACCGCTGTATGCTTCAAGCCGGCCGCCTTTGCACGCATAGGCCGGTATGTCCTGCATGCCCGCCCGGATCAGACCCGCAAGGGAAGTGCAGGTAAGGAAGCACTGGCACCCTCGCATGGCCTCAAGCAGCGCCCGCTGGCGCGGCTCATCCAGCTCTGAAAGCACATCATCCAAAAGCAGCACGGGCGGCTCGCCGGTTTCCCGCGCGAGGAGCGCAAGCTCGGAAAGCTTGAGCGAAAGCGCGGCCGTGCGCTGCTGCCCCTGGGAACCGAACACGCGCACGGGCGCATCCCCAAGGCGCACGGAAAGGTCATCCCGGTGAGGGCCTACGCCCGTGAACCCGCGGCGCATATCCTCCAGCGCCGAAGCATAAAGCGCTTCCTCGAGCGCTGCGCGCATATCTCCGCCATAGCGCGCAACATCCACGCTGGGCGCATAGGAAAGCGCAAGTTGTTCCCGCCCGCCGGAGATGCTGCGGTGCAGATCCCGCGCAATGGTGGAGAGCATATCCACAAATTCTTCGCGCATGCGCATCACGTCCGCACCCGCGGCGGCAAGCTGCTCATCCCAGGCGTAAAGCTGCGCGCGCATGGCGCCCTGTTCCTGCCCCGGTGCGCCCCGCAAAAGGGCGTTGCGCTGCTTGAGCGCCGCATTATACTGCTGGAGCCTGTAATAATACTTTGGGCGCAGCTGGCTCAGCTCCATATCGATAAACCGCCGCCGCTCCGCCGGCGCGCCCTTGACAAGGGCAAGATCCTCCGGGGAGAACATCACCACGTTGAGCACGCCCATCAGCTCGCCGCTGCGCTGCGCCTGCAGCCTGTCGATGAACACCTGCTTGCGCTCGCCGGCGCGCAGCTTCATTTCGATCTGCCGCGCACCGGCCTGGGATTGCAGCATAAGCCCGACGTAGCCGCCGGCCATGCCATGGCGGATGAGCTCCGCATCCCGCGGCGTGCGATGCGAGCGGCCAAATGCACAAAAAAATATAGCCTCCACTGCGTTGGTTTTACCCTGCGCGTTTTCGCCAACGATCACGTTGAGGCCGGGGCGCGGCTTCCAATCAAGCGCCTCATAGTTGCGGAAATCATTCAGTTTGAGGCGCTCAACCCGCATAAAATCCCCCTTTGGACGATTCAATTTAGTATACCATAATGCGGCTGATTTTTCAAGGTTGCTTATTAATATAAGAAGAAAAGCTCGATTTTTCCTTTCGGTTGTGCCGGCTGGCAGGGGAGGATGGCGGGGCATTGTGCGGCGGTGGTTCCGGCGGGCGTGGTGGTGCAAAGCGCCGGCCAGCGGGGCGAGCATGGCGGGGCGTTATGTGGCAGTTGGTTTTTACAGATGTGGTGGCACAAGCGCGCAAGGGGCAGCTCCGAGGTGCGCGGTGATGCGAATCGGGCGGCAAATGCGGTGGTTTGAGGGGGTGTGGTGGCGCAAGCGCCGGCTGGTGGGCGAGCATGGCGGGGCGTTATGCGGCGGTGGTTTCGGCGGGCGCGGTGGCGCAAGCGCCGGCTAAGGGCGGTGATTGGAGAAGGGTTTTTGGGGCTGCAAGGATTGAGAGTACCGCAG
>ERZ1643251.4539-NODE-4539-length-12017-cov-5.362481_pt1 | contig 12017 bp, 10 predicted proteins | sample MGYA00579261_ERZ1643251 | MGnify/ENA primary metagenome ERZ1643251 (study PRJEB29033, sample SAMEA4952267) | chicken gut metagenome | biome: Broiler Chicken; feature: Gastrointestinal Tract; material: Caecum | place: Ireland | collected 2018 | study: Broiler... | reverse complement strand
AGCAAGGGACTGAAAATCCCTGTGTCGATGGTTCGATTCCATTCGGAGCCACCATAATGAATTGAAAGCTGGAGTATCCGGCTTTTCTTCTACCCTGAGCTTTTATACAATAAAACCATACAAAAATGTATGGTTTTTTTATAATTTTATTTTCTTAAAAAAAGAATTGACTCTTTTAGATATTAATGGATAAGCATTTAATAATCTTAAATGAATACGACGGTGTTTTTTAATTTTTTCTTTCATAATATTACGAATATCATCTGTTTTATCTTTTGCTTTTGAGCTAGCAATTAAAGTTCTAAAGTGAATTAGTACTTGGAATGATAAAATCATATCAATGAGGAATACGGTTACTAGAATAACACATATAATTGTTAATATATTTTCTGAAATTTGTGAAAGAAAATAAAGAAAAAATGGGTTCGTAACATAAAAAATTAAAATTCCCAACAATCCAAATGGAATCATTGTCTTTAAACAAATTCTTCCATTTATATTAAACATTTCATTGGAATAATCCCACCATCTAGCATGAAATAATTTTTCTAATACATAACTTGTCATATATTCTAAAAAAGAACAGATAAGTATGCAAGAAATAAATACAAACAAATAATTTTGAACTGGAATTAAGTGTAAGAAAAAGGTAATAAATAATGCTCCAAATCCATAAATAGGACAGTAAGGTCCAATAAAGAATCCACGGTTTACAATTTGTTTTTTTGATAAAAAATTTCCCACGATATCAACGATCCACCCTAAAAATGAATATATCATAAACATGAGAAAAATAATTTCTACATTCTTCATACTAACACCATATTTCTATATTACCAATTATACATGTTTTTTCTTACTATTACAATATTGTCTAAAATAGAAAATTATGTATTTATTTGTCAAAACTATCAAAATTGTATATAATGAAATAGAAAATTAAAATCGAGAAAGGAGTAAGATTTTAATTAGCGCCTGAACCAAATAGGTTGACGAGGATTAGTAGTATCGAAAGATTCGGCGGATTCTACTACGGTGAGTGGTCATCGTAAAATATATGACAAAAAGTAAAATCAAAATTACAACAAAACATATATTACACCACGAAAGGAAGGTTATATGTGCGGAATTGTTGGATACATTGGTAGTAAAGAAAAAACCATCAATGTATTATTAAAAGGACTAGAACGTCTTGAATATCGTGGATATGACTCGGCTGGTATCGCATATTTAGATCAAAATCAAATTCAATTAATTAAAAAATCTGGAAAATTAAACTGTTTAGAAAAAAGTGTAGATCGGAATTTATTGACAGAAATGGGAATTGGTCATACAAGATGGGCTACACATGGAGAAGCCAATGAGATCAATGCCCATCCACATAGACATGGTAAAATTGTTGCGGTTCATAATGGAATTATTGAAAATATGAATGCATTAAAAAAAGAATTAGAAGAAAAAGGTATTTCATTTGTTTCAGATACGGATACAGAAGTATTTGTCGCACTTTTAAATGATGCATTTGAAAAATATCAAGATATGAAAAAAGCAATGGAATATACAATGAGTAAAGTAGAAGGATCTTATGCGATTGTTTGTTTTAATGAGGATGATAAAGAACATTTATATGTTATGAAGAAAGACTCTCCTTTATTAATAGGAGTGGGAATGGGTGAGATGTTTGTCGCAAGTGATTATCAGGCATTTCGTGAATTTACAAAAAAGTATGTATTATTAGATGATTTTGAATATGGAATTATTGGTAAGAACGCATGGCATATTTATAAAGACGGAAAAGAAGTAGAAAAGAAATTAGAAGTGTTAGATGAGCAAGATATTTTGTCAAATAAAGAAGGATATGACTGCTATATGCATAAAGAAATTTACGATATACCAGAAGTACTTACTAATTTGTTGACATTTTATGAAACCAAAGAAACACATTCTATACCGGATTACTGTAAGTACAATAAAATTCAAATTGTCGCTTGTGGTAGTGCTTATCATGCCGGATGTGTTGGGAAAAATTTATTTGCTCATTTTGCACATTTTCCCGTAGAAATTGAATACGCAAGTGAATATCGTTATCAACCAATTTTAGCAGATGAACATACATTAGTAATTTTTGTTTCTCAATCTGGTGAGACGGCAGATACGATTCACTGTGCCAAGAAAATAAAAGAAATGCACATTGACAGTTTAGCAATTGTCAACGTTTACAATTCGACTTTGTCAAGATTGACAGATTATGTATATTATATGAGAGCTGGAGAAGAAAGAGCAGTTGCAACAACCAAAGGATATAGTAGTCAAATTGCCCTTTTTATTGTCATTTTAAGAGAGTGGATGAAAGCAAAGAATACTTGGACAGTATCATTAGAAGAACAATATCAAGAAGGAAAACGAAAAATGTTACAAGTCATCCAACCATGTTTCAAAAACTTTGAACATTTCTTATGGATTTCAAATATTATTTCAAAACCAATGAACTTTTTTATCGGTCGTCAAAGTGATTATGCATTATCTTTAGAAGCTTCTTTAAAATTAAAAGAAGTATCTTATTTAAATAGTAGTGCTTATGCGGCAGGGGAATTGAAACATGGTACCATTTCTTTAGTAGAAAAAGGGACGCCTGTCTTTGCAATTGCAACAGATACAAAGACATATGAGAAAACAAAAAGTAATTTAATGGAAGTAAAAGCAAGAGGTGCTTATGTGATTTTGACAACACTAGATACAGTAGATCAAGAAATCGATGTAGACGAAAAGATTATTGTGCCTGATGTAGGAGCTCTATTTCAACCAATCATTACCATCATTCCATTTCAATTACTAAGTTATCAGGTTGCAAAATCACTTGATTTGGATATCGATCATCCTCGTAATTTAGCAAAGTCGGTAACAGTTGAGTAAAAAAATGTAAAACAAAAGAAATTAAGGACGAATCGTTTCTTAATTTCTTTTCTTGTGTTATAATAAAATTAGGAAAATAGGTAGAATATGCATGATTCTATCCACATCCTAAAAAGAAGGGAGCTAATATGTTAAAGACAAAAGTTGGTTATAGTGTTTTAAAAGACACTTATGCTTCAGGTGAAGCGACAGCAAAGATGGCTAGCGAAGGGATGAGCCCAAAAGTAGGACTTTTATTTACTTCTGTATTACAAGATCAAAACGATATTATGAAGGGAGTAAAAAGTGTTACTAGTGCCCCAGTTGTTGGATGTACAAGTAGTGGAGCAGTTATGGTTCCAGATGGAATTATTTCATCAGAAGATGGATTTTCTGGAATGATGATGTTTGATGATCCAGACTTAACAGTTGGAGTTGCTTGTCATGAGGCAGGAACAGATGCAAGACAAATTGGACGTCAAGTTGCTGTAGAAGCAGTAAAAAATGCAGGTAGTACAAAAGTACCATCTTATTTCTACATGGTAGCAAGTCCAAAAGAAGAAGAAGACTATTTAAAAGGAATTCAAGATGTAATCGGACGTGTACCATTCTTTGGTGGTAGTGCAGCTGATGACACAGTAGAAGGAAAATGGTCAATCTTCTGCAATGATAAAGTATTTAGCGATGGAGTAGCTGTTGTATTCTTCTATACAAATAAGAAATTTGTAACAGAATATACAGGTGCTTATAATGAAACTGGTAAATACGGTATCATTAACAAAATTGAAGGAAAGAGAACAATCGCAGAAATCGATGGAGTACCATCATTAGAAAAATACATGGATTGGACAGGAAAGAAAGAAGATGAAGTTGCTGGAGGTAACTTACTTGCTGCTTCTATCTTAAATCCACTTGGTGTAAAAGATCCAATCGGAAATGTAACTCTAATTCGTCACCCTATGTCATCAACAGATGATCATAAGATTAATGTAGGAAACCATTTAGCAGTAGGAACATGTGCTATGTTAATGGAAGCTACAGTAGATGAATTAATTAACTCTACTGGAAATGCTCTAAAAGCAGTTAACAATGAATTAGGAAAGAAAAAAGCTGCTGGATATTTCTTAGTACACTGTGGTGGAAGAAAATTAGGAATTGGAGATCGTATTGACGAAGTTCATAAACAATTAGTAAAAGAAGCAAATGGAGTACCATTTATTACTATTTTCACATTCGGAGAATACGGATACCGTGATCACAGTGCAAATAGCTGTGGAGGATTAATGTTATCATTCACAGGTATGAGTGAAGACTAAAAGGAGGAATCTATGAAGAACTTAGTTGCTGGAGAATTTAAAGACGCAAGTAATGGAGCAGTAATTGAAGTATATAACCCTGCTACCAATGAACTTTTGGATACAGTTCCAAATGCAACTGCAGAAGATGTAGATGCTTGTGTAAAAAAAGCTGTAGAAGCACAAAAAGCATGGGCAAAAATGCCACTACATGAACGTGGAAGAATTATTGAAAAATTTGCTGATTTAGTAGAAGAAAATGCAGAAGATTTAGCAACGCTACTTTGTAAAGAAACAGGAAAACCAATTCGTGAAGCACGTGCTGAAATTGGAAATACAAGAACATTTGCATACGGATATGTTGAAAAAGCAAAACACATGTATGGAAATGTAATCCCTGCCGGAACAGAAGCAGGACAAGAAAAAACAATTCAAATTACACAACAAGAACCACTTGGTGTTGTCGCATGTATTATTCCATTTAACTTCCCATGTGATTTATTTGGTCAAAAAGTACCATCTGCACTTGTTATGGGAAATGCAGTTATTGTAAAACCATCAAGTACAAATCCACTTACATTACATAAATACTGTGAACTATTAAAAATTGCAGGAATTCCAGATGGAGTAATCAATATTTTATCTGGTAGTGGAGAAATTTGTGGAAATGCTCTTTCTGCACATCCTGGAGTACACTTAATTAGTTTAACAGGAAGTACAAAAGTTGGTATGGAAACAATGAAAACTGCAAGTCAAAACTTATCTCACGTTATGCTTGAATTAGGAGGAAATGATGCTTTCTTATTCTTAGAAGATGGAGATATGGATAAAGCCATTGAAGAAACTGTATGGGGAAGACTTTACAATACAGGACAAGTATGTTGTGCTAGTAAGAGATTCTTAATTCATAACAGTAGAAAACAAGAATTTATCGATAAAATGAAAGCAAAAATTGCTTCTATGAAAGTTGGTAACCCATTAGATCCAGAAACAGAAATCGGATGCTTAATCAGTGAAAAAGCTGCAATTGGAGTAGAACAACAAGTAAACGAAACAGTTGCTGCAGGAGCTACGATTGTATGTGGAGGACATCGTAATGGTGCTTTCTATGAACCAACAATTCTTGATAATGTAACAAGAGATATGGAAGTAGCAAAAGATATGGAAATCTTTGGACCTGTTATCCCAGTGATTGGATTCGATACAGTAGAAGAAGCCATTGAAATTGCAAACCAATCTAACTATGGTCTTTGTGGATGTGTATTCACAGAAGATATGAAGATGGCTTTCAAAGTTTGTAATGCATTAGAATGTGGTGGAGCAGTTATCAATGGAGCAAGTTTCTATCGTGCTGCTGAAATGCCATTCGGTGGATGGAAACACAGTGGAATCGGAAACGAAGGTATTTCTACTACATTAAAAGAAATGTCAAGAACAAAAACAATTGTTTTGAAAAATATTTTAGACTAAAAGATGTATTCGTACATCTTTTTTTATTAAAATAAAGTATGGTATAATAATTAAGGTGATCATATGGGAAAATATACGGAACTTTATGAGACAATAAAGATAGAACAATTAGATTCTGATTATTTAAGAAAAATGATAGATTTTTACGTATTAGAAAAACCACTTTCATATCATGATTTTTATGCTTCTCTATTAAATCCTGATCATCATTCACAAGATCAAAGAAATCAAGAGGAACAAAAGAAGCTGTATGAGGATATTTTTCAAAAATGGCGTAAAAGTATTTCTTCTCTTAGTAAAAAAACATTGAAATTTCCTATAGATCTTACATATAAAAAAGAAGAACTAGTCACTTTATACCAAGCACTAAAAGGTATTTCTAATTATGAGGAGATGAAACGAGATAAAGTAGTATCACAATACTTCTTTCAAGAAATATTAGGAATCCAAAATAGTAAATGGTGCCATTTAGAAAGTCGTAAAATAAATTGTAAGAAAGGGTTAGTTGTCCCTGTTAATCATCGTCTTTATTTGAATTGTAAAAATAGTGATATTGATTTTATTATTCGTCGCTTATTAGAAAAATTTGATGAAAGATCATTATTATATAATTTGAAATTTGATACCAGTCAAATTGCGAGAGATGATAAAATTATTATTTATACCGATACTTTTCATCTTTTGGATTATATTCAAATATTAAAAGAGTTTGAAAGAGATTACCCAGAAGTGATGAAAAGAACTATAAAGCCTCCAATGTTAGTAGGTAGAGTTGATCCATGGATTGGCTATGGAGATGAACCAGAATATGAAGCAGAATCATACAATGACTTAAGAGCCCGTCTTTTTTATGATACGATTACGAATGAAACATTAAATCGTATTTTGAATGACAAAGAAGCATTACGCGATATGGCTTACTATTTTATTGAGGTAAAAAAAATAGTACCAATCTCTACTTCTGACAAATTAGAAACCTATCGTACTTTGATTCCAAAAATGATCAAGGAAATCAATCAATATCTTACAACTCCTTCTTATCACAGTGATGCATTAGAAGAAATATTAAAAACATTACCACATTTTATTACAAATTACTTAAAAGATAATCCATATTATTTTGATAATTTAATGGAACAAATTCAAATGAAATTAGACCATTATCACATCTCTTCAAAAAAGTTGTGCTTTAATTTAGATACAATAGAAAAGTTTAAATTATATGAACAACAAGATGTAACAAGTAATTTAGATTTTGTTCAAAATTTGAATATATCAATTACTCCAAATTATTTTGAAACAGATGATGGGAGATATCAAAGTATTCAAAATATTTTATATTTAAACTTTATTCGTTTTATGCAGCCAGATGGAACATTTTTAAAACGTGGTGGTATTCGTATTCAAGCGTATCTATTTTTAGAAGATATAGTAGATACTTATTTTACAAAAAAGAAAATACTATATTCTGATATATATAGAAAAGAAATTCGTGGAAATGCCGGAAAAGTATATTTACCAGGAACTGGAAATATAGCTACATGGGAATTTACTGAATTTTTAGGAGATACCTTATTATCAAAACAAATCTCTTTTTGTCATGAGAAAAAAAGTGTAAGAGAATGTATGAATGAATTAGAAGAATATCTTCCAGAATCTGGTATTATTTATACAAAGTATCATCTTCGAATTAATCTATTAGATTTTTTAATAGAATCATTTAAACAAGAAGATTTTAGAGAATATAAAGATATTATCGATTGGTTTTTTGAACATACAGGAAATAATCCAGGTTTCTTTTCTCTGATACAAGAAGAAAAAACAGAGGAAAATGAATTGTTTACAAAATTAAAATTAGACACATTGGTATTTTGAATGGGATATTTCACTTCCCATTCTTTTTTTTATACATATAATAAACTAGATAAAATGAAATTAGGTGAAAGTATGACATTAGACGAACTTTCTGTAGGAGAGAGTGGAATTGTAAAGAAAATAGAAACAGATGATAATATGACCCGTCGTTTCATTGATATTGGACTTGTAGAAGGAACAAAAGTAACAAGTTTATATCGTAGTTATTTGAAAGATCCAACTGCATATTTTATTCGTGGTGCTGTTATAGCACTTAGAAAAAAGGATGCGAAAAAAATTTATATAATAAGAGGCAATCATGAAGATGTATTATAAACAGGGGTATCAAAAAAAGAATACACAAGAAAAAATCATTGGTTTAGCTGGAAATCCCAATGTTGGAAAAAGTACTATTTTTAATGAACTAACAGGTTTAAAACAACATACAGGAAATTGGACGGGAAAGACTGTTGAAAATGCTTATGGATATTACGGATATCATGATACGAATTATAAAATCTATGATTTACCTGGTACTTATTCTTTAATCACACATTCCAAAGAAGAAGAACATGCCAGAGATTTTATCTGCTTTGATCATTATGACGCGATTATTGTTGTATGTGATGCATTGTGTTTAGAAAGAAATTTAAATCTCGTATTACAAATATTAGAAGTAACTGACCAAGTCGTCGTTTGTGTCAATTTATTAGATGAAGCGAAAAAAAGAGGAATAGAAATTGATTTAGAACAGTTATCCACAGAATTGCAAGTTCCTGTAATCGGAACTTGTGCTCGAGATAAAATCGGTCTTAATGAATTAGTAAAACAAATCGAAGAAATGGGAACAACTCCAATAAAAGAATCTATTCAAACTAAGTATAAAGAACAAATAGAAGATGCTATTGTAAAAGTAGAGAACCATTTAACTCCATTTTTCCCCAAGAATTTATCCACACGTTTTTTTGCCCTAAAGATGATAGAAAATGATCAAGATATATTAAATCGTTTAGAAGAAGTAACCAATTTTCGCTTAGAAGCTCATCCAGCACTCTCTAGTATCATTATTGAACAACGAGAACAATTAAAACAATCTGGAATTTTATATCATTTCTTAAAAAATGATACTGCAAAAACAATCATTCACCATGCTGAAACAATTTGCCAAAAAGTAGTTCATAATCCTCAATCAAACATGAAAAAACACCAGACATTAGAAAAGATATTGAAAAGTCCTTGGACTGGAATTCCAATTATGTTAGCTTTTTTATTTCTTATCTTTTGGATTACAATGGTAGGTGCTAATTATCCATCTCAGTTATTATTTCAATTTTTTTCTTGGTTAGAACAATGGTTAAGATACGGTTTTGAATTGTTCTCTTTCCCATCTTGGATAACAGGAATTATGATTGACGGTGCTTATCAAACAGTAACTTGGGTTATATCAGTCATGTTACCACCAATGGCTATTTTCTTCCCATTATTTACATTACTAGAAGACTTTGGGCTTTTACCCCGAATTGCATTTCAATTAGATAAACAATTCGCCAAATGTAAAGCCTGTGGGAAACAAGCTTTAACGATGTGTATGGGATTCGGATGTAATGCTGTAGGTGTCACTGGAACTCGTATTATAGATTCTCCACGAGAACGGCTTATCGCCATTATCACAAATAATTTTGTACCATGTAATGGTAGATTTCCTACTATGGTTTCTATCATTACTATGTTTTTTGTTGGATTTAGACCAGGATTACAAAATTCTATCTCTAATGCATTGATTTTAACTGGAATTATTCTATTTGGAATTCTTATGACCTTGATTGTATCAAATGGACTTTCAAATACAATATTGAAAGGAATGCCATCTTCTTTTGTTTTGGAATTACCACCATTTCGTAAACCACAAATTGGTAAAGTACTAATTCATTCTCTTTTTAATCGTACTTTATTTGTGTTAGGAAGAGCAATTACAGTTGCACTTCCAGCAGGAATTGTAATATGGCTTCTTACGAACTTAACTATAGATGGTGTATCTATCATTCAAATATGTGCTGATTTTATAGATCCATTTGCTCGTATGATTGGCTTAGATGGTGTCATCTTGATGGCTTTTATATTAGGATTTCCAGCCAACGAGATTGTCGTTCCCATCATGATCATGATTTATTTATCGAAAACAAGTATGACAGATATTAGCAATCTATCACTATTAAAACAAATATTAGTAGACAATGGATGGACTATCACAACTGCAATTTGCACAATTCTTTTTTCACTATTACATTTTCCATGTTCTACTACCTGTCTTACAATAAAAAAAGAAACTGGGAGTCTAAAATGGATGTTATTTACAATACTTCTAACAACAAGTATTGCAATTATGACTTGTTTTATCATATCTCATCTTCTCAATCTTTTTATTTAAGTATCTATCAGATACTTTTTTTATGAAGTGCTTGACATCTGTGATAAAAAGTTGTATAACTGTATTAGTTAATTAATACAAGTGAGGTGATGTGTTTGTGGCAATTTGATAATGATAAACCAATCTATAAACAACTTGTAGAAAAACTAGAAATATGGATTATCAACGGTACTTATCCACCAGGTAGTAAGCTTCCATCTGTAAGAGAACTAGCAGAAGAGAGTGGTGTAAATCCCAATACGATGCAACGAGCATTACAAGAATTGGAAACAAAAGGATTTGTCTATACCAAACGTACGAGTGGTCGATATGTAACGGAAGATCAAAAGAAAATAGAAGAAGGAAAATTAGTATTAGCCCATGAGAGAATTCATACTTTTCTAACAGAAATGAATGAAATTGGCATACCATTAAAACAAGTAATTGATTATATCAGAAAAGAGGAGAAAAAATGAGTTTAGTAGAATGCAAACATGTAACCAAAAAATATGGTGTCAAAGTTGCGTTAGATGATGTCAATCTAACCATTGAAAAAGGAAAAATCATCGGTTTGTTAGGACCAAATGGAAGTGGTAAAACAACATTGATTAAGTTATTAAATGACTTATTAGTTCCGAACTCTGGTGAAATTTTAATTCAAGGAAATCATCCAGGAGTTGAAACAAAGAAGATTATTTCTTATTTACCAGAGAGAACATATTTAAATTTCAATATGAAAATAAAAGAAGTAATTCAATATTTTAAAGATTTCTACGAAGATTTTCGTGAAGATGTTGCGTATGAATTATTAAAAAAATTAGATATTAATTCAGATGATAAATTAAAAACTTTATCAAAAGGAATGAAAGAAAAAGTTCAATTGATATTAGTCATGAGTCGTAAAGCACAATTATATATTTTAGATGAACCAATTGGTGGAGTAGATCCTGCTGCTCGAGATTATATCTTAGATACAATTTTAAAAAACTTTAATGAAGATGCATCGATTATTATTTCAACACATTTAATTTCTGATATTGAAAAAATATTAGATGAAGTTATTTTTATCAAAAAAGGAAAGATTGTATTACATGAATCAAGTGATCAATTAAGAGATGAAAGTGGTAAAAGTATCGATGGATATTTTAGGGAGGAATTTAAATGCTAGGAAAGGTATTAAAATATGATTTAAAACGTCTAGGACAGTCATTAATGCCATTATATATCATTACTCTTATTTTAAGTATTATCGTCTTAGGAGGTAGTTATTTAACAGATATCAACCAATTATTTACAATTGCTTATGGTACAGTATTTTTCTTCTTTATCTTACTCTTAATGGCAGTAGGAATTGGAACATTCTTTATATCAATCCAAAAATTTTATCAAAATTTATTAAAAGATGAAGGATATTTAACCAATACATTACCAGTTACCAAAAATACATTAATTCTTTCTAAAATCTTATCATCTTGTATCTTCATGGCAATCAGTCTTGTCGTAATTGCATTATCACTATGTATCGCCTTTGCGAAATTTGAAATCTGGACGATTGTTCCTAAAATATTTGAATTAGGTCTATTTAGTAAGATGATGGGAATGAAAGAACCACTTGCAACAATTGTAATGGTTTTCATGATCATTATTTCCTATGTAGTACAACTATTATTTTTCTATTTTGCAATTGCACTTGGTCAAAGACACAATACGAATCGATTATTATATAGCTTTGTATATGGATTAGTTTTATATTCTATTCAACAAGTGATTTCATTAATCTTCCTAGGCGTATTTATATTAGTAAATCCAGATGTAGTTGCTATGTTAAATAATCAAGTATCTCCATCTGTATCGATCTTAGGTGTGATTTATGTAGGATCTATGATTATCAGCATTGTAATTGGACTGATATATTATTTTGGAACAGTATATATCTTTAAGAAAAAATTAAATTTAGAATAAACTTAAGGCAATCTTAAGTTTTTTTCTGGAAAGTTATGTGTCATAAAGATGCATTATAATGTTTAAAAAGAGTGTTATACAAAAAAGACATGAGAAAAAATCATGTCTTTTGTATATTTCTATAGTGAAATGATTAA
>ERZ1643251.4538-NODE-4538-length-12023-cov-6.504345_pt1 | contig 12023 bp, 14 predicted proteins | sample MGYA00579261_ERZ1643251 | MGnify/ENA primary metagenome ERZ1643251 (study PRJEB29033, sample SAMEA4952267) | chicken gut metagenome | biome: Broiler Chicken; feature: Gastrointestinal Tract; material: Caecum | place: Ireland | collected 2018 | study: Broiler... | reverse complement strand
TTCTTTTACAGGGCATAGACCAAGCAAATTTTCATTTGGATATAATGAAAATAGTGTTGAGTGTATAAAATTAAAAGCATTACTAATTAATGAAATAGAAAAATTATATTTATTAGGTTACAAAACTTTTCTTACTGGTTGTGCTATGGGGGTTGATATGTGGGGAGCTGAAATAGTTTTAGATTTAAAAAAGAAATTTGATGAATCTTATTTGCGGGCAAAAAATATTAATAGTCAGTCCCTTAATGCTATAATCAATCTTTTAGAAACTAATTGTTATCAAAGTAATTTTGACTCTTCTAATTATAAAATTAATGATGGATATAGAGAACCGTTAATAGAATCAAATTACAAGGTTTTAAATTTAATAACTCCAAGAACGCCTTTCTTTATTGGTGGAAGTGCGGGATTAAATTTATCATGTCAAACTTTATTAGGGGGAGCAAATTATCAAGATAGTAAAAATCTATTAAATAAAAATATTCGCTTTGGTCCGCGGGAAAGAGCTATGGCTTATATTTTGAATGGAATGAGTCTGTTAGGATTGAGAGTTTTTGGATCAACTAAATTAGGTTTTTCAACAGAAATGCTTAGTGGAATAAGATCAACGGCTTTAATGAATTTACCTGTAACGTATATTTTTACGCATGATAGTGTTTATAATAGCGAAGAAGGACCAATAAGAATAAGCGTTGAACAATTATCTTTTTTAAGAGCAATACCTAATCTAACAGTATATCGTCCAGCTGATATTATGGAGTTACTTGGAAGTTGGGAAGTTATTTTACAAAATGCTAAGCCAAGTGCTTTATTAATAACTACTAATAGTGTTCCAAAATTACCAGGATCAAATGCTAAACTAGTTAGAAATGGTGGATATATTATTAAAAAAGAAGTTAATAGATTAGATGGAATTATAATTGCTACCGGTAGTGAAGTTATAAGTGCTATGCAAATAGCTTATGATTTACAAAAAAACAATTTAGATTTAAGAGTTATATCGATGCCATCAGTTGAAGCCTTTTTAGCAATGGGTAATGATTATCAAAAAGCTCTTTTGCCAAGCAATATAAAAACAGCGGTTATAGAAGCTGGTAAATGTGATGTTTGGTATCGTTTTGCAACAAATGGTGATTTTATTTTAAACATAAATGATTTTGCTTATTCTGGGAATCCTTTAGAAGTTCTTCAAAAAATGGAATTTGATTATGATAATTTAAAATTGAAAATTGAGTCTTTAATGAAATAATTCGACAAATTATGCGCATCTTCTTTGTTATATTAATAACGAGGTGGTAAAGATGCGTATTTTTTATATATTTCAAATAAAGAAAGATTTGGAAAAAATAACAAAAAGTAATCCTTATTTACTTTTTCATACATTAGAAACAATTTATTATCGTGAACCTGATGATATAAAGCTTGGTTATATATTTTTAAAGCAAGTAATTGAGCCAATTCAGATTAAAGAACTCGATATTGCTCTTTTTAAACGTTATAAAGATAATTATTTTTATATGAAATATCGAAATACTCATAGTATGCACGATGTATATCGTAAAGAAAATACAACTTTAATTTTAAATAAAACATATTTAAAATTAGAAACTAATGTTGTTAAACCACGATTTTTAGAGGAATTACAAAAAAATCACAGTTTATTTGTCTGTGATTTTGAAGAAAAAGATTATTTTTGGCTTGACTCTTTAGAACCAATGCCATTATAAAATATTGGTTTATTACATAGATCAAATTTTGCCGAATTAGAATTAGTTAGCATATCATAAAGTAATGCTGCTTTTATTTCTTCTTGATAAAATAAGCTTTCTTTGTCTACTTTGGTTGGTAATAAGAAGTTTTTTCGATTTATATTTAAATATTTTTTGCCCTTTAGAGAAAATCCCAAGATATGAATGTAAGATGGTTTTAAAATACTATCTTTTTTTTGATGATTTAAAAAGATATGAATCAGCATTCTTTTTAAACGATTATAAGTATAACGTTTGCTTTTTAATGAATTAACTAATTCTTCAAATGTATTACATTTAGTAATTTCTTTTTTTAATTTATAATCAAGACCTTCTGTAACATCAATTATTTTATCTAAATTATCTTCTAATAAAATTTTGTATTTTAAAAAAGAAAATAATTTTTTATCGTCAATTTTTTGCCATTTGTTAATAGCGTCAATTGGAAGATAGGAAGATATATCTTGATTATTTTGCTTTTTATTTCGGATATTTGAAGCACTTATAATATTATCGTCTGATAATAAATCATGATAATTATTAGTTCTTTTAATTGCAGTAGCTTTGATATTATAATTATATTTTAGTATAGTTTTAATATAGCTAATTGCTAAAATATCATTTGGTAAAATAGTGGTGGTAACATTTAATTTGCTATTTAATCTAGTAGGGTAATTGTCTTTTTTATTGGTGTTTTTTAATGAAAAATCACTATCTAATTGTGTTTTCGCAAGTTGATAAAATCTTTCTAAATCAGTTGTTTCGCTTCCAAAAACTATTTCTTCAACACCTAAAGCGTTTAGTAAAAAAATACTACCAAAAGCAAATTGATCTGCTGATTGAGTTCCAAATAGTGTAGGTAGTTCGATAACTACATCAACACCGTATTTTAAAGCTAATTTCGTTTTATCTTCTTTATTTAATACACTAATATCGCCACGTTCTAAAAAATAACCATTTAAAGCTAAAATAATAATAGAATCTGGATAAAGTTCTTTTATTTTACTAAGATGGTAGATATGTCCATTATGAAAAGGATTATATTCAGCAATAATACCAATTTTTTTCATGTTTTCACCTGTTAAATAGTTTATCATAGATTGAATTTTAGTGCAATTTATACTATAATTGTTTTGTGATGTATATGGATATAGATTTAAATAAAGTTCCAATTAGAAAAATGTCATATAAAGGGAAAGTTGAAATTCCTAAAGAATTTTACGAAAAAATGGATATATTAGATATTAAAAATGTTATTTTAGAATTTAAAATTGACATTGATGCTAATCAAGATGAAGTCCTTTACTTAAAGAGTACAGGTGAATTTATATTAAGTGATGCTCGGGATTTAAAGCCTTTATCTTATCCTTTTAAAATAGAATTAGAAGAAAAATTAAATCCTGATAGTGAAATATATGGCAGATTTTTAGAAAATTCACAAAATACACTTGATATTATGACAATTTTATGGGAAAATATTGTTCTGGAAAAGCCAATTAGTTATACCGTGTGTGATTCTTTAAAAAATAATGAAGAAAATACCGGATGGCGAGTAGTCGGCGATGAAGATGATGATCAAAGTATTGATCCTAGATTAGCTCCCTTAATGGAGTTATTAAATAAGAAAAAGGAGTGAAAAACATGAAACTTAACCTTCAATTGTTTGCTGTTCCATTTAGAAGAACTAGTAAAACTAAAAAAAGAATGCGTCGTACACATTTAAAGAAAGAAGTAGGAGCTTTAAGTGTATGTCCAAAATGTGGCGCAAATATAAGACCTCATCGTGCATGTGCTAAATGTGGTTATTATAAAAATGAAGATGTTTTACATTTAAAAAAAGAAGAAGAAAATTAATTATTATTGAAATTATAATGATTTTGTATTATAATTTCTTTGTAATGTCCTGGTAGCTCAGCTGGATAGAGCAATCGCCTTCTAAGCGATCGGTCGTGAGTTCGAATCTCGCCCAGGACACCATTTGAAAATGAACACATTTAATAGATGTGTTTTTATTTTAATTTGGTGGTAAGATTATGGAAAAAATTTATCAAAAATTAAATGATTACTTAAATGATATATGTGTTTATTTAGAAAAAAATGATTCTTTTTTATTGGATAAAATAAGGCCAATTAGTTGGTTAAATGATAAAGTAATTAAATATTTTGAAGAAATGAAATTTTTTAAGCAAAAAATTTTAAATAGTAGTTCAAAGGAAAATAATTTGACTTTTGATGATGTTTTTCTTTTAGCAAGAGAAATTATTGCAAGTATTGATAAATGCTACTTAGTAGATTTTGATAATTTAATTAAAAGTGGTGAATTAGATTTTGATTTTGAAAAAGAATGTAATAATTCAGAATTTGAAACTAAATATAAAAATGGTGAAATAAAAAAAATTATTAATATTGGGCGTAATTTTAATTATGACGATGTAATAACTCTTATTCATGAATATATTCATTATGTAAATAGTAATGATACAATTGTAGGGAATTATTTTTCTGAATTTTTATCAATTTATTTTGAATTTTATACAAAAGATTATTTATTAAAAAAAGGTATTGATATCAAAGAAGTCAATATTTATGACAGAATAAAATATACTTATTATAATTTAAAAAGTTTGTATAGGTATGAAATACCTTTATTAGCGTATATAAATTTTGGAAATTTAGATAGTAATACTTATTTATTGTTGAATAAGTTTGTTTTAAATATTAAAAAGGAAGCTTTTGAAAATGAGTGTAAGCTTTTATGTTATAAATTAACTAAGATAGCAGAAAGCAAAAAAGAAGAAATTGCTGAAGATCCAGAAAATAAAGGTTATTATTTAAGTGAAAATTTTATAGTTTATGATTACCTATATATATTGGGTACTTTATTAGCTTTATATGCTCGTAAGTATTGTAGTTTTGAAAAAATAGTTTATTTAAACAATCATATTAATGAATTTGAAGGTCTAAGTGTAAATGAAATATGTCTAAATATTGGAATTGATTTAAATGCAGATGATTTTGTTTTAAAATTATTTTCAGCAATTGATGAATATATTAATAAGAATCATATTGAAAATAATAGAAAAATTTAAATGTTAATAAAATAAAAAGTCACTTTAACAAGTGGCTTTTATTCTATAAATGTAACGTTTTCAATATTCAGAGTATCTTTCAATGATAGAGAAATGGAGTATTTTACTTCTTCTTCTAAATCTTTTGATGCTAAACCTTCATATAAAAGAGGACTAAAACTTAATTGAATTTCATTTTCTAATAATTCATAATTAGTTAATTCTGTGTTTGCACTTAAATAACTTATTAAATTTGTTTTAATACTTGGATTAGTTTTTAATCTTTCAATAATAATTTCAACTTTGTCTTTTTCGTTATTTTCTAAAAGAGTTACGGGAATATAATAAGATGTGTTATTTTCTTTAGCTATGTAATAAGTTGTAGTTTTGCTTACATCTTTTAAATTACTTAAATCGTATACTTTATTAATACCAATATCTCTGGTAAGTAAAGGAGGCAGTTTCTCATTAGTATTAGGGATTGTCTCTAAAATTTTATTTTCAACATAAATGATTACACCTTCAATACCATCTAATTCAGTTAAAGAATAAACTAAGCTTTCAATCATTTTTTCACTGTAATCTTTATCAATGTTTAAAAAATCTTTACTAAAATTAATCTTTAAAGTTTTGTCTTGAATATCTATACTTAAAACTTTTGTGTTTTTAGGAATTATTGGTTTAAAAAGATTAGGAATATAAGCACTTTTAGCATTATTGATTGTTAAAATTTCAATCATTTCTTTGGCTTTAGAAATTACATCATCACCATTGATCGAAATATCAGTTCTGATTACTAAATCATCTTGATTAAGAATATAAATAGGGGCTTTATTAGCTTTCATATAAGTTATTGTTACATTTTTAATTTCTTCTTCAGTTTTTGGAAATGTTAAAGTGATTAAAAAAATAAGTAAGGCAAAGGTAGTAATTATTAATTTTCGTTTGGCACAGTTTTTAATCATTAAAAATCACCTAATAAACAATATGCGATAAGAAAAAAAAGAAGAAAAAAAAAAGAAAGTTAAAAAAACTTTCTTAAATAGATATTTCACCTAATTTTAAAAGTTCGACGACTGCACTTGCACGTCCTTTAACTTCTAATTTTTGCATTGCATTTGAAATATGGTTTCGTACGGTCTTTTCACTTATTTCAAATTCATCAGCAATTTCTTTAGTAGAGTAATTTTGAATTAATTTTTCAAAAATTTCTTTTTCTCTAGTTGTTAATATTTTTTGCCTCATAAAAATCACCTTTCTTTCAACATACCTACTTATGGTATTTTATGTTAGAAAGAAAAGAATGTTCTTTTAAGCATTTTGGAATTTCACTGTAATATATTTATCTTGATCAAATAGTCCTTGAACAGTTCTAATAATATTATTAGCTAAAGTGTTTGAGTGCTCGTTGCTGGCAATAACAATACTAATTGTATCATTTTTTATTTTGACAAAACTATCTAGTTGATAGGTTTCTTTTATTTGTTTTTCAACTTTTTCTTCTTCACTTTTTTTGGCTTGCAGAGCCATTAAAGAATTATAAGCATTATTTTTTTCTTCAGTTGTACTATTATTATCTAGTAATACTGATTGATAATTTTCCATTTCTTTTAAGACAGCTTCATCTTCAGCAACTCTTAATGACACCAATAAACTACTTTCTTCTAAATTAACGTTTACGGGAGCATCTACCGTTTCTGATTTAGCATTTTCAATGATTTTAGCTAAACTACTATCTTGCATAGTTACATAATAAATTGATAAAACTAAAATTAAACTAAATAAAGTTACAAACCAAATACTTTGTTTATTAATCATTTTTTCCTCCTTGTATATCTATCACAATATATGAATATTACAAAATTTTATTACATGATTTAATTTATATTATGCTATAATAAAAATATGTGGAGTGAAAAGTATGTATCAATTATGTTTATTATTTATGAAATTCATTTTATTTAGTATGATTGGCTATGTAACAGAAATGATAACATGCGCGATTGTAGATAAAAAGATTGCTAATCGTGGTTTTTTTTGTGGACCAATTATTCCAATATATGGTGTAGGAAGTTTATTACTTATTTTTTTATTAAAGCCATTTAGACATAATTTATTGTTAGTAATTATTTTTAGTATGTTAATTACAACTTCTATTGAATATTTAACTGGTTACTTATTGGAAAAAATATTTCATAATAAATGGTGGGATTACAGTAAAGAAAAGTTTAATTTACATGGACGTATTTGTTTAAAAAATGTTATTCTTTTTGGAATAGGTGGTCCAATTATTTTATATATAGATCCTTTTATGACGGATTTTTTAATTCAGTTTAAAAATCAATATTTAATAATCGTGTCAATTATAATATTTGTAATTTTTACTTTAGATGTTATTTATTCTTGTATAGTTGCTTATAATTTAAGACATCGTTTAATAGTGGTGGAAGATTTAAAAAACGAAAAATTAACTAAAATACCAGGAATGCTAGAAAGAATGCTTAATGTTCGTTTAAAAGGAGTTAAAAAGTTTCCGAAAAGACTTTTAAAAGCATTTCCAACAATTTGGAAGAGTTATCCAAAAGAATTTGAAATTATGAAAAAAATTGAAGAAAAAAAGAAAAGTGAAAAAAAGAAAAAAAAGAGAAAATAAAGGAAAATAAACTTTTTTCTTGTAAGTATTATTGAAGGCAAGAAAGGAGTTTTTTTTATGAATGTAATTAGACAATGGGACTTGAAAGATTGTGGTGTAATTTGCATTGCCTATTTAGTTGAATATTATAATGGGTTTATTCCTTATGAAAAAATTAGAGAAGATACATTTACTAATCAATCAGGGACGAATGCTTATTATATGTTGTTAGCTTTAAGAAAATATGGTTTTGATGCAGTTGGAAAAAAAGTTTCATTTGCTGATTTAAAAACTTTGCCATTGCCTTTAATTGCGCATTTTACAATGCCAAATAAACTAGAACATTTTATGGTTATAACTAAAATTACTCAAAAACAAGTAATTTTAATGGATCCTGCGACTGGTAAAAGGAAAATGTTAGTTAATGATTTTTTAGATATTTGGAATCAGATAGTATTAATAGCTGTTCCTAATTCAACAATTTTAACTTTTCCAAAAGATTTAAAAATTTTGTCGTATTTAAAAAAAATAGTTTTTAAACAAAAGAAAAAAATAATTTATCTTTTTTTATTAAGTATTTTAATTTCTATATTAACTGTTTTAAGTAGTTTTTATTTAAAAATAATGTTTAATATGTTTAGTTTTCAAAATATTAATGATTATTTTTGGTTATTAATTATTTTTTTTGGATCAATTCTTTTAATTAAAAATGTTTTTCAATATTTAAAAGAAAAAAGCCAAATTTATTTTAATAAAAATATTGCGATTGATTATATGTATGATTTTTTAAGTCATATGTTAAAAATTCCATTAGAAAAAATAACTAAATATCAAGAAGGGGAGTTAGTCGCTAGAATAAATGAAGCAGAAGAAATTAAAGAATTATTTTCAGATATATTTGTGTCTTTTTTATTAAATAGCATTTTAAGTATTATTTCTTTTGTTTTTCTTTATATTTTAAGTAAAGAACTTTTATTGATATTAATAGTTGGTTTAATTTTATATTTTTTGATTGGTTTTATAACTTCAAAAATTATTTATCAAATTTTATTAAAGCATTTAGAAAATGATGCTTTTTGGCAAGATAAAATCTTAGAAAAAATTCATCTTTTTTCTTCAATGAAGCATTTAAATTTAACTAATCAGTGTTTAAATGATTTTGAAACAGCACTGGTAGTTAATTTAAAAACAAAATTAAAACATCAAATAATATTAGAAAAGATGGCTTTGGTAAAAAATTTTGGTCTAGAGTTATTAGGCTTTGTTTTACTGACATATGGTTTTTATTTGTGTTTAAAAAATAAGTTAAATTTATTAGATTTTATTACTTTTCAAAGTTTGTATGTATATTTGTTAAGTCCTTTAAAAGATTTAGTAGATATATTGCCTAAGTTCTATTATTTAAAAGGAATTTTGAATAAAATTAGTGAATATTTTCTTTTAAAAGAAGAACAGTTAGATGAGCAAACTTTAAAGCTTGTTGATACAGAGATTGAATTAATAAATGTTACTTTTTCTTATACACCATTAACTAATTTATTAAAAAATTATTCTTTAAAAATAGAAAATTTAGAACATGTATTTTTAAAAGGAGCTTCAGGAAGTGGAAAAAGTACTATTTGTCGGTTACTACTTAAGGAAATAAATGGCTTTAAAGGCACTATTAAAATTGGAAAACAAAATATTTTAGATTATAATTTGGCAACTATTAGAGAAAATATTGTTTATTTAAGTCAAAATGAAAAACTTTTAAAAGGTAGTATTTTAGATAATATTAAATTTTATCGTGATGTTGAAGAAAAATTATTAAAAACGGTTTGTCAGATATGTTTTATAGAAGAAATTGTCAGTAATAAAGCCTTAAGATATGATAGCTTTATTGATGAAAATGTAGTTTCTGGCGGAGAAAGACAACGAATTTTACTTGCTAGAACGCTTTTAAAGAAAGGAGAAATTTATATGTTTGATGAGTGCCTTAGTGAAGTAGAAGATGAATTAGAAAAAGTAATTATTAAAGAAATAAGAAAATTTTTAAAAAATAAAACAATTATTTATATTAGTCATCGTGATCAATCTAAATTATTTTCTAGAGTGGTTGATTTAAATAATGGATAATCGTTTTGCTTTTAAAAAATTGAAACCAAGAATTATTTGGATAACAATTTTAACTTTTGGCTTTTTGACTATTTTAATAATTTCTTTTATATTTTTAAAATTTTCTATAGCTAGTAATTATGAAGGTACTTATTATTGTCAAAAAGAAAAATGCTTTATATCTTCGTATATGTTAGTAGATGATATTAAAAAACTTAATTTAGACTTTAAATTAATAATTAATAAAGATATTAATGATTTAGTAATTAGTTCAATTGGTGATGTTGAGTTAATTAATAATGTTGCTGTTCAAAAAATAATTATTAATGTAAAAAAACAAAATTTTTATAATTATCAAACTATTTCTTATTCTATTTTAAAACAAAAACAAAATATTTGGCAAATTCTTTGGCATAATTTGAAAGGAGGTGATGCATATATTAATTCGTGAAGAACTACTCCAAATAAAAGGAGGGGGATGGCTATTAATTACTGGAATAGTTGGTGGTGTAGTAACCTTCATTATTGGTATAGTAGATGGTTTTTTAAGGCCTTTATCTTGCAATAAATAAAAAGGAAAGGAGTTTTATGGTATTAAAGAAAAACGAATTAATTAATACAACTGGTGGAGCTTTAACGGCATCTTTATTTAATGCTGTTGTTAAAGGATTTATGTTTATTTTTGATCTTGGAAAGTCAGTTGGTTCATCGATTTCGAGAATAATCAACAAAAACTATTGTTAAAAAAGGGTAGCTATTTTGCTACCTTTTAATATTTAGTTAAATATAAATCGTAATATTCATCAAATGTTATATTAAGTTCATGAATTTTTTGAGCATGTTCTTTACCTACATATCTTATGTGCCAAGGTTCTTCTTTGTAACCAGTGATTGTAGAATTATCTTTAGGATATCTAACGATAAAACCATATTTATAGGAATTATTTAGCATCCATTCATAATCGCTATCCGTTAAATTTGACCAGTGGCTACTACTTCTTATATCTAAAGCTAATCCAGTTTGATGTTCAGAATGTCCAGGTCTTGCAGAGTAAGTATCTACAACGTCTTTAGGATCATCTTCTAAATAACCATTATATAATCTTTCTTGGTAGTCATAAGAACGGTAAGTACTATAAGGTATTAAATAAACGTTATCTAGTTTAGCAGCTGCGATTAGGTTTTCAAAATCATCGACGGCATCATCTCTTATTTGCAAATTTGGAAAACTTGGAATACTGACTAGATCATCTGGGACATAATCACTAGGTAATGCATGACTTTTATTTACTAAAACAGTTATTGATGAAGGATCTTCTATTTCTTCAATTGTTTGATAAAAAGGTTCATCTAGATTAAGATTAACTCTAGTAACAGCATCTTTCATATCAATGTTTTCTAAAGTTTGATAGGCTAAATAACGATCTAATTTAGTAAAATCAAAATTACTTATTTGATAAAAATCTTTTAAATCAACATAATCACTATTTAAAATTTTTTCAATGTTATTTTCACTCATATATTCATAAATATTATTTATTTCATCAGCTGTGTAGCCTTTATCTAATAAAGTGTTAGCTTCTGTTAAAAAGTTTTCTCTACTTACAAAGTTGACACCTTTTTCTTCTAATATTTGTTCATCAGTTTTGTTAACAATTGGATTTTTATCTTTAAAAAATAGATCTTTTGTTAAATTAAAGGCTAGGAAAATGATTCCTAAAATAATAATGCCCGCAATAATAATTACTATTAGTTTTTTCTTTTTCATATTTACCACCTACAATCATTATATCACTTTTTGACATATTTATATTAAGTTAACATATTTTTTACTAGAGGTGTACAATGAAAAAAATTATTTGTTTATTATTTTTACTGTTTATAGGAATACTAAATGTAAATGCTGAAGAAGTAAGTAACGATTTTGCTCCCAATAGTAAAAGTGCTATTTTAATAGATGCTAATACTGGAACAATTTTATATGAGAAAAATATTCATGAAAAATTAGCTCCAGCATCTATGACTAAAGTTATGAGTATGCTTTTGATAATGGAAGCAATAGATAATGGTTCTTTAAGTTTTGAAGATGATGTTTTAATAAGTGAAAATGCAGCATCTATGGGTGGTAGTCAAGTTTATTTACAGGCTGGCGAGACTTATCAAGTTAAAGAATTATTAAAAGGAATAGCTGTTGCTTCTGGTAATGATGCCGTGGTTGCTATGGCTGAGAAAATAGCAGGTTCTGTTGCTGATTTTGTTAATATGATGAATTCTAAGGCAAAGGAATTAGGCGCTAATGATACGAATTTTGTTAATCCACACGGATTAGACGCGGAAAATCATTACACAACAGCTTATGATATGTCTTTAATGGCTAAAGAACTTTTAAAACATCCTAAAATTTTAGAGTTTACTAGTATATATGAAGATTATTTGCAGAAAAAAGATGGTTCTAGTATTTGGCTTGTAAATACTAATAAA
>ERZ1643251.4530-NODE-4530-length-12027-cov-42.579602_pt1 | contig 12027 bp, 9 predicted proteins | sample MGYA00579261_ERZ1643251 | MGnify/ENA primary metagenome ERZ1643251 (study PRJEB29033, sample SAMEA4952267) | chicken gut metagenome | biome: Broiler Chicken; feature: Gastrointestinal Tract; material: Caecum | place: Ireland | collected 2018 | study: Broiler... | reverse complement strand
AATCTATCATATCTATTTTCTTTAAAATAAAATATGTCATTATTTCTACTATTATAGTAAATGCTATCATTATTACAAAAGTAATTATATAACTAATTAAGCGAATATCTTTTATAAATAATAATTCTTCTGTTTCCGCAATTGTAAGAACAAATAAATTTAAAGTAACTCCTAAAAATAATCCTAACCCTATTCCTATAATTGTAAGGATTATAGTTTCTCTATATACATAGGTAGATACTTCTCTATCATGAAATCCTAATACTTTTAAAGTTGCTATTTCTCTTGTTCTCTCATTTATGTTAATAGTAGTCAAATTATATAAAACAATTATTGCAAGTAAACTAGAAGATACAATTATTAAATATACAATATTATTCATACCATCAATTATATCTTCCAAAATACTGATATTATCTTTAGTATATTGAATACTACTAAAATAATCACTATCTATTAATTGTTCTGACAATTTATCATAATCAGCATCTCCAATATTAGTAATAATTGTATTATAAGTAATATCTCCAAATACTTTATTATAATAATTAGCATTCATATAAATATAACTATTTACATAATTTTCACATATTCCTTCTACTTTTAATATAAATAATTCATTATCACTATTCCTAATTTGAATAGTATTACCTACTTGTACCTCTAAAAGTTCAGCCATCTTTTCAGTAATAATAACACCATTATCAGATAATTGTAATTTATTACCATTTAAATCATTTATTTTAATGTAAGTATCTAATAAAGAAGTATTTTCAAATGCAAGAACATAAGTATCTATTTTTTTATCATCAGCACTAAAAGTATAATTTTCCATATGTGTATATAATAAATTACTTATACCTTTACTTTCTAACAAATTATTTATATCTTCATTAGTAGTACTCTGTTCATCTTTTAATATTAACATAGAATCATATACATGAATTTTATTATATTGAATATCTATTAAAGAACTAACACTATCTCTTATTCCAAAACCAGTAAGTAAAAGTGCTGTACACCCTGATATTCCAAGAATAGTCATTATGATTCTTTTCTTATATCTAAATAAATTTCTAATAGTTACTTTCCAAGTAAAAGACAATCTATTCCATACTATTTTAACTCTTTCAAGTAATACTTTTTTACCATTTTTAGGAGCTTCTGGTCTAAGCAATGTAGCAGGCATATATTTAAAGTTTTTATTAATAGTAATTAAAGTTACTGATATCATAAGAATAAGTGTAATTACAATAATTGACACACATGGAATTACTTCAGCATATGTAATTAATTTAGGTATTATAAAATTAGCTTTATAAACACTATATAAAATATGTGGTACATAAGCATATCCAATAGAAAGTCCTATAATAAGCCCTAAAGAAGTAGCAATTAATACATAAAATAAATAACTACTAAATATTTTTATCTTACTTATACCTAAAGATACATAAAGACCTATTTCACTTCTTTCTTCTTCAATCATTCTTGTCATAGTATTTAAACTCATTAAAAATACTACTAACATAAAGAATATAGGAAATACTGCTGCAATTGAATCTATTTTAGTGGCACTCTCATAAAAATTAGTATAACCACTATTATCTTCTCTTGATAATAAATACCAATTAGGTTTTTCTATTTCATCAAGTTCTTTACGGGCATCTTCTATTTCTTTTTCTGCTTTTTCTATTTCACTTATATATTTATCATAATTTTCTTGGTATTCTTTGTATCCTTCATCTAAATGTTCTTCACTATCACTTATTTTTTGATAATTACTTTCTAATTCTTTTAAAGCCTTGTTATATTCACTATTCCATAATTCTTCTTTTTCAATAAGTAATCTTTCACTATTTTCTAATTCTTTTTTAGTATTTATAAGAAGTTCTAAATTACTTTTATTCTTATTAAGTTCTTCTAGCATAGCATTATATTTAATATATTCTGGTGTTCCTGGTTCTAAACTACTTAATATATTTTCAATATTAGTTATATTATTATTTATTTCTTCTAACTTACTATCTAGTTCTTCTTCTTTTAATCCATAATTATTTAATGCATTATTATATTCTTCTTTTCCTTGTTTTAACTTCTCTTTTGCGCTTGTTAGTTCACTTTCAGTACTTTCTTTAGTTTGTTCTAATTCATTTTTACCTTGTAACCACTTTACTTTAGAATCTTCAATTAATTTTTTATTATCATCTAACTCTTTTTTAGCATCCTCTAACTTTTTACCATTATCATTTTTTTCTTTTATTAATTTATCTTCTGCTTCATTTATCTTATCAGTAGCTTCTTTTAATATTTCTTCATATCTAATCGTTTCTCTAATAGGTTTTAAATCTTTTAATTTATTTTCTAATTTATTTATATTATCTAGATATTGTTCTTCATATGCCACATAATTGATACTATTTTTATCCCTTAAATATATTTCTGTATAATATTCCATGTCAAAATTATCTTTTGGTATATAAATATAAGTATCTAATTTACCATCCCCAACACTAGATATTCCTTTATTTTTATATGTATATAATGAACTTGTAATAGTACCTACTACTGTAAATTCATTATTATTTGTATAGTCATTATCTTCAAGTTTAATTTTATCCCCAATAGCATATTTACCATCTTCCGCTAGGCATTCATTTTTACTATTAGGCATTCTTCCTGTTATAAGATTTACTTTATTTACCTCTTCTTCAATCGCATGAATTCTCGTTACATTACCATCTACTAAAATATCAAATGAATAAGTAGGTACTACAATTAAATCACGAGATAATTCTTCAATTGATAAAACATCATCATCTGTAAGCCCCATTGTACTTACTATTTTATAATCCATTAAAAGAGTATCATCATAATATTTATCCATAGTTTTTATCATATCACTAGATGCTTCTCTTATCCCTGAGAAAAAGGCACTTCCTAAAGCTACTATTAATATCAATGATATAAATCTACCTAAAGATTTTTTTATTTTTTTTAAACTATTTTTATATATTAACATTACCAGTCTATCTCCTCAACTAGTTTTGGATTTTTATTAATGACAATATCTTCTACTTTACCGTTTTTAATTTTAATTACTTTATCAGCCATTTCTGATATTATGGCATTATGAGTAATAATAATTGTTGTCATACCAGTATTATGACATGTATCTTGAAGAACAGATAATACTTTTTTACCCGTTTTTGAGTCAAGGGCCCCGGTTGGTTCATCACAAAGAAGTAGTTTAGGATTCTTAGCAAGGGCTCTAGCAATACTTACTCTTTGTTGTTCCCCTCCAGAAAGTTGAGCAGGAAAATGATTAATTCTATCAAGTAGTCCTACACTTTTTAAAGTTTCTTTACTATCCTTGGGATTCTTACATATTTGACTAGCAAGTGATACATTTTCAAGAGCAGTAAGATTACCTACTAGATTATAAAATTGAAAAACAAAACCTATATCATATCTACGATAATTAGTAAGTTCTTTCTTTTTATATTTAGATATATCTACTCCATCAATAATTATCTTACCTTTATCAGCAGTATCCATTCCCCCTAATATATTTAATACTGTTGTTTTACCCGCACCAGAAGGCCCTAATATTACTACTAATTCTCCTTTTTCAATATCAAATGATATATTATCTATTGCTTTAATAGTAACTTCTCCCATTGTATATGATTTACTAATATTTTTAACTTCTATATATGCCATATTATCACCATTCTTTCAATTAAATTATAACTTATTTTAATAATTAAAACAACATAAATAGAAAAAAAGAACAAATTGTTCTTACTTATTAGCTATAATATTAACAATATCATCAGTATTAATTCCTGATATTAATATAAGTATTGCAGCCATACTCAAGAATGGTCCAAAAGGTATCATGTTATCTCTTCTTGAAAATAAAACAAATAAAGCAATTGGAAAAGCAATGAATGTTGCTACAAAAATTGTAATTACTGATAAAGGTAATCCTATTACTAATCCAAAGAAAAACATTAATTTAATATCTCCTCCTCCAAGAGATTCTTTTTTAAAAATAAAGTCTCCTAGAAGTTTCAATGCATACATTGCTACAAATGCTAATGCCGCATCAAGTACATGATATACAGTAACATCTAATCCATATAATATTAAATAAAATATAATTGTAATAACACTACCAAATACTAATACTTCATCTAATATAATCATGTACTCTATGTCACTAACAATTACTATAATTAATATAGATATAAAAATAACACTTATAATTAATTTTGGACTTAATCCATATTCATGATAACATACTGCATACAACACACCAGTAACTATTTCAATTACTAAATAACTAAGCGGAAGATAACTACCACATTTACGGCATTTACCACCTTGTATGATATATGATACTATTGGTATTAATTCATACCACTTTAATTTATGATCACATGTGTGACAATGGGAACTAGGTGCTATAATACACTCATCATTAGACATTCTTGTAGCCACAACATGGAAAAATGAGCCCATTACACTTCCTAATATAAAAAACAAAATATAAAACATATCAAAACCCTTTCTACTACAATATACCTTCATACATTGTAAACATTGGAAGTATTACCGAAAATAATATTATACCTACAATTATAGCAAGTGATACTATTAAAATTGGTTCTATTAAACTTTTAAGTTGTGTAACCAATACTTTTTGTTCACTTTGGTAATAGTCTGCTACTGTTTGCATCATTGGACCCAATCTACCAGTATTTTCTCCCGTTAGAAGCATTTCATATGCTGTTCCAGGAAATGCCCAATGTCCTTTAAAAGCTAAAGATAAAGGTTCTCCTGTACTTAAATTAGTAACAGCTTTATTAATAATTATTTTATAAATTTCATTATTAGTTACTTTCTTTAATATTTCCATACTATCAGTAATAAATACATCATGATTAACTAAAGATGCAAATGTTCCTGTAAACATTATTAATTCATTATAAATTATTATACTTTTAATTACAGGTAAATGCATTAAAAACCATTGTATCCCATATCTAACTGGTGTAACATTTTTATATAAAACTATTATAGTACCGATTAAAACAACTATAAAAACAATTATAATAATATAATTAAATCTAAAAAAGTCACTTATATTTATTATTATTACAGTAAGAGCTGGAAGCGTCATTGCAGAATCAGCATACATTTCCACAAAATCAGGAATTATATATATTAATATAAACGCCAAAATACACATAGCAAATATAAATATAATACTTGGATATGTCATTGCACTAATTATTTGTTTTCTTGTTTCATCAGCATTTTTATAATACACAGCCATATCATCTAATACTTCTGTTAAATCACCAGTTAATTCAGATGTTTTAACCATATTTATAAGTAACTTAGGAAATACATCTCCCTGTTTTTCTAATGCGTCACTAAATGAAACACCAGAATTAAGTTCAAAAACTATTCTTTGGTATAAATAACGATCATTCCTTTTTTTTGCTTGTCTACTTAAAATAGCCATTGCATCAGATAAAGGAATTCCTGCCTTAATATAGGTAGATAATTGTGTTAAAAAGAAATTTAATTCTTTTGATTTTAATTTTTTTCTTGGCGCCAATGATGACAACCCTATTTTTGTAGAAACCTTATCCTCATCAATACTTAAAATTTGATATCCTTGACTTAACAAAAATGAATGAACATCAATTTTTGAATAAGCATCAAAAAAACCTTTTATTTCTTTACCACCATCTTTTACCACATATTTATAACGTACTTTTTTATTATTTTTTACGTTTTCTTCTTTAGTAAAATCTACAAATTCTATATCTTTTTCTATATCTTTTTTCTTTTTTTGGGGAGTAATTGGTTTATTTAATAAACTAAGTAATTTATCAAAAAAACGATATACCATTAAAAATGGCCATAAGATAATATCTAATATCATACAGTTCCTCCCATCTTATTCTATAATTCATTGTAACACAAAATTAATTTTTTTTCACTATTTTTATAATATTTCATATATTATTTTAGAAAGGGTGTTAATTATGTATGGAAATAATTACTTTATGCCTTATGGAATGAATTATGGAATGCCTTTAAGAATGGGATTAAGAGGATCATCAATGGTTCCTAAAACAGGATTATTAGGAAGACTAGGAGGCGTTACTGGAGCAGTTAAAGGTATTAACTGGGGAGGACTTTTAAATAATGCATCTAGAACACTCGGAGTTATAAACCAAGCAATACCCGTTGTTAAACAAGCAGGACCTATGCTTAATAATATGAAATCAATGATGCGACTTGCCACTGCATTTAAAAATGAAACTTCTCCAAAAAATAAAAATATAAATAATGATATAGAAAAATCTACTGAAGTAATTAATAATTATAAAACTGAAGAAAAAAAAGAAATAGACAATACTAATGACTACATGCCTAATTTCTTTATAAATTAATACTTTTATACATTTTTATTTTCATATAAGTCTTAAAGCGATGATGATAATGATTTTTAGGAATTAATTTATACAATATTTTTAATTTTTCTAATTCACTCGTGTATTTTTCCTTAAATAAATCATCTCTATTATTTAAAAGTATTGGACCAAAATATAATTTCTTTTTACTATAATATTTTCTTCCTTTTGCAAAATATATTACAGTATATATAATACCTGCATCTTTTACTAATTTTTCATCTCTTATGTAATAACCTAGTTTAGTCACTTTATATCTTAAAAAATCTATGTTATTATTACTTTGAATAATTATATTTTTAACATACTTTAGTTTTCTCATATCGGTATATAAAATACCTACTATAGTATGAGCTCCCATTCCCGATATTACAATTGTATCTATTTCATCTTTATTAATATTATTTAATCCATTACTAACTCTATAATCGATAATATCTTCTAATTTATATTTTTTTATATTAGAAATTGCATTATTTAATGCATTTTCATTAATATCACTAGCTATAATAGTGATATTTTTTCTATTTTTTGCAAGATATATATCAAGAAGTCCATGATCACAACCAATATCTACGAGTTTAACATTATCACTTATATAACTTGCAACAGTTTCCAATCTTTTAGATAACTTAATCATTTAAAAAATCCTTTAGTTTTCTACTTCTAGAAGGATGTCTTAATTTTCTTAAGGCTTTCGCTTCTATTTGTCTAATTCTCTCTCTAGTAACTCCAAACATTTGACCTACTTCTTCAAGTGTTTTACAAGATCCATCATCTAATCCAAATCTAAGTCTTAATACTTGTTCTTCTCTTTCTGTTAAAGTAAGTAAAACATCTGATATTTCATCTTTTAAAAGTTCATGAATAGTAAATTCTTCTGGAGACATACTTCTTTCATCTTTAACAAAGTCTCCTAGATGAGAATCATCTTCTTCTCCAATTGGTGTCTCTAAACTAACTGGTTCTTGAGCAATTTTGACTACTTCCCTTATTTTATCTACAGAAAGTCCCATTTTTTTAGCTAATTCTTCATCTGTTGGTTCCCTATTTAATTCAAGAGTTAATTGTCTTTGACATCTAGATAACTTGTTAATTGTTTCAACCATATGAACAGGAACTCTTATTGTTCTAGCTTGATCCGCAATTGCTCTTGTTATTGCTTGTCTAATCCACCATGTTGCATAAGTAGAAAATTTATATCCTTTATCAGCATCAAATTTTTCTACTGCTTTCATAAGACCAATATTACCTTCTTGAATTAAATCTAAAAATAACATTCCTCTTCCTACATATCTTTTAGCAATAGATACTACTAAACGTAAGTTAGATTCTGCAAGTAAATTTTTAGCTTCTTCATCACCTTCTGCAACTCGTGCTGATAATGCTGTTTCTTCTTCAAGTGACAACAAACTTATTTTACCAATTTCTTTTAAGTACATTCTAACAGGATCATTGATAGTTAATTCTTTAGCAATATTGCTATCTTGTAGTATTAATTCAAGATCTTCTCCTCCATCAGTACTAGTGTCATCATCCATATCATCTTCAGTCACAACTTGAATATTATTTTCAATTAAACTATTATATAAATCATCAAGTGCATCACTATCTAGTTCTAACCCCTTAAGTTCTGTTGCTAATTGTTCATAAGTAATAAAACCAGTTTCTTTACCTTTCTTAATCAATTCTTTTTTTCTTTCATCAAAGCTTTTAATTTCCTCTATCATTATTTCACTCCCTTTACTGCCATTATTTCACTTAATATCTTTGCTTGTTTTAACGGATCAGTTTCTTCTTTTAGGCTTTTTTCAAGTTTACTAATTTTACTCTTTTTAAAATACTTTTTGATTACACTTATATAATCCTCAATTTCTAAATTAGTATACTCATCTTTCATATCCATATTTAATATTTCATACAAAACTTTTAATAATTCTTCTTTAGAAGATATAAAACTAATAAAGTCCGCAACGTCTATTTTACCATATTTATGATAAAAGTCTATAATTTCATTAGATAAATATCTAATTTCCATACTAGGAAAGTAACTTATATTATGTTCTACAAGTGTAAGTACATCAACACTCTTTAACATATAATAAATTAAACTCCGTTCAGCTTTCTCATAAATAGTAATTACTTTTTTATTATTCTTTACGACTTTTACTTCTTTTATATCTTTTTTATTATTATAAGTTTCATATTTCTTTTTTAATATTTCATAATCGATTTTATATTCTGCTTCAAATTTTTTTAAAGTAAGTTCTACCAATATATCATCATTAACTTTAACAAGTTCTTTAATAGAATTATCAATATATTCTGATATATCTTCTAAATTATGAAAATTTTTATTTTTCTTAAGCAAACTCAATTTATAGTCTATTACATTTATAGATGTATCTATTTTATTTAAAAATGCTTCTTTCCCATTTTTAATTATATATTCATCAGGATCCAAATCATCCTCTAATCTAATTATTTTAGGATTTATTTCTATATCTTCTAATACTTTAATTGCAGATATTGTAGCTTCTTCTCCAGCTTTATCTCCATCAAAACATAAAATTACATTATCTGTCATTTTTCGTATAATATTTGCTTGTTCTTTAGTAAATGCTGTTCCCATTGTGGCAACACAATTATTTATTCCTACAGTGGAAGCTCTAATTACATCCATAAATCCTTCCATAATTATAACATAATCATTTTTCTTTAAATGTTCTCTTGCATTATGATAATTATATAATAAATTTCCTTTTTTAAATATAGAAGTTTCTTTAGTGTTTATATATTTACTATTATCTTTCATATTATATATACGACCAGAAAAAGCTACCACATTACCATTTAAATCATATAAAGGAAACATTATTCTATTTAAAAACAAATCATTTGACATTGTATTAGATAATCCTAATTCAATTAATTTATCTAATTTTATTCCTTTATTAATAAGTAACTCTGTAAGACTACTTTTATTTAAAGAAAGACCTATTCCAAACTTTTTAATAGTTTCCCTATTAAGTCCACGATTTTCTAAATATTCTATTGCTTTCTTACCTAAACTACTATTTAAATTGTTTTGATAAAATTTACTTGCTATTTCATATATCTTATAATCACCACTTTTAGTATCTACTTTTTCATGAGTTGTTAAATTATAACCTAATTTATTACCTAAAAGTTTTACTGCTTCAATAAAACTTATATGTTCATATTCTGAAACAAAAGTAAATACATTACCAGTAGCTCCACAAGAAAAACATGTATATATTTGTTTTTCAGGGCTAACACTCATACTAGGAGAATGATCATCATGAAAAGGACATACCCCAAAATAATTCTTTCCTCTTTTAGTAAGGGGTACATAATTTGATATAACACTTACAATATCACTTTTATTTCTAATTTCATTAATGATATCATTATTAATCATTATAACACCTCACTAAATACTTATTATTTAATAAACATAGAGTCTCCAAAAGAGAAAAATCTATATTTGTTTTTTATAGCTTCATGATAAGCATTTAAAATTATTTTTTTACTAGCTAAAGCACTTACTAACATTATTAATGTAGATTTAGGTAAATGAAAGTTTGTTATTAAATTATCTACTGCTTTAAATTTATAACCTGGATATATAAATATATCAGTCCAACCATTGCATTTACAAAATTTATTATATTTATTCATTACTGTTTCTAATACTCTAACTGATGTTGTACCAACACTAATTATTTTTCTTCCTTCTTCTTTTGCTTTATTTAAAATATTTGCAGTATCTTCATCCATTTCATAATATTCAGAATGCATTTTATGATTAGTTACATCTTCTACTGTAACAGGTCTAAATGTACCAAGTCCTACATGTAAAGTTACATAACAAATTATAACACCTTTTCCATTAATTTTATCTAAAAGTTCCTTAGTAAAATGTAATCCCGCTGTAGGAGCAGCAGCACTTCCAATATTTTTAGCATATACTGTTTGATATCTGTCTTTATCTTCTAATTTTTCTTTAATATATGGAGGAAGTGGCATCGTTCCTAATTTATCTAATATTTCATAAAATATTCCGTCATAAATAAATTCAAACTCTCGAATTCCTTCTTCTTTAATACTTATACATTTTGCTTTTAATAAACCTTCTCCAAAAGAAATAACAGTACCTACTCTAACCCTTTTAGCCGGTTTCACTAAACAAGACCAAACATCATCTTTAATATTTTTTAAAAGTAATACTTCTATATGAGCTAGCGTATCTTCTTTTACACCAAATAATCTAGCAGGCATTACTTTAGTATCATTAAGTACTAATACGTCGCCCTTATTTAACAAATTAACAATGTCGCTAAATACATGATGTTCTATATTACCTGTTTCTTTATCTACTACCATCATTTTTGAACTATCTCTTTTATCAATTGGGGTTTGTGCAATTAATTTTTCTGGTAATTCAAAATCAAAATCTTCTATTTTCATACAAAATCACCTATAACTTCGTATATTATATCACAAATTGTTTATTTTGCGACAAAAAAAATAATTTTATAAAAAAAAAGAACTAACTTTTGTTAGCTCCAATTTAACTATACATTTTCTTTTTGTGATTTATAGTATTTTCTAAAATAATATATTGAGTATATTAACGCAGCACCTCCAACACCCCAAACTATAAATATTGGTAAATCAAAAGTTCCTGCATTGTTTTCTGGTTCTTCAGGTGTCGGTGTAGTTGTTTCATCACAATCATGTTCGATTGTCACTGTATATTTCATTGGACTATAATAAATATAACCATCAGATTCTTCAGAAACAAGATGATACCTTTCAAAATCTGATGCTAAATTATCAGCACTAAATACTCTTCTAACATCAATTTCTACATCATCACTGTTTAAAGTGCTCTTATCCATAGATACAGATGATAAACCTTTTACAGGATTTACTAAAGCCTTCTTAAACCTAGCAACAAATGTATTATATTCTGATGAAGTTGTATTACCAATTTCATTTCTAACATAACGTTGTGTACTAGAATATTTTGTGTTTAAATCGCCATCATTAATTGAAAATCCTGCTTGATGATATATATGATAACCATTTGAATCTTTAATGTAATCTCCTTTAATTATTAAATCCCAATACATTTTAATATCAGCATCAGTAAAACTAGTTGAAACAACTTCGCTTACAACTTTAGCATCATCTCCCCATAAATTAATGAAATGACCTGTACTTTCTGCTACTATTGGATTACTTTCATTTGAATCCATTAATGCCTCGTAATCAGCTTCTTCATTATAATGAGTCAAAAAGTAATAATTGTAAGTATCAGTTTTACAAGTAGCAGCCTTAATTTCAGTTTTTGGCACCATTCCTACTCCTAAAATCATTAAAACAAATAATAACATAAAAGTTTTCTTAATCTTTAACTTCATATTTATCCTCCTCTATTTTATTAAATAGTATCATATTTTTATGATTTATGCAATAAATTTTAAAATATTTTACATTTTAT
>ERZ1643251.4529-NODE-4529-length-12030-cov-12.293612_pt1 | contig 12030 bp, 24 predicted proteins | sample MGYA00579261_ERZ1643251 | MGnify/ENA primary metagenome ERZ1643251 (study PRJEB29033, sample SAMEA4952267) | chicken gut metagenome | biome: Broiler Chicken; feature: Gastrointestinal Tract; material: Caecum | place: Ireland | collected 2018 | study: Broiler... | reverse complement strand
TGCTGGGCCTGGACTCCGGCGGCTCCAGCCAGTGCGATTTTGACGGCCTGGGCAAGATCTACAGCTCCCGGCGGGTGGCGGGGTACCTGTGCGTGTGGACAAAAGAGAGCGGCCAGGAGCCGCCTGAAGGTGAGGAGGAGAGCATGGGCAAGTACACGGTGACGCCTTCCATCGGCGTCAACATCCGCAGCGGCCCCGGCACGTCCTATGGCAAGGTGGGTGTCTACCCCGTGGGCACGGTGGTGGACGTGCTGGAGGCCCGGGACGGCTGGGGACGGACGGCCAAGGGTTGGGTATCCCTGGCCTATCTGGAGGCTGTGGAGCCGGAGCAGGTGGTCACGGACAACGGCATCTCCATCCAGGTGCATATGATCCCGTGGGAAGCCGATAACCGGCCGGGCGGAAGCAACCCTTGCAGGTACATCACCATCCACGAGACGGCCAACACGGCCGCGGGCGCCGACGCTGCGGCCCACGGGGATTACCTGGACAGCGACGCCGGGGAGCGCGATCTGGTGAGCTGGCACTATACCGTGGACGACCACGCCATCGTCCAGCACCTGCCGGACTATGAGCCCGCTTATCACGCCGGGGATGGGGCCGACGGCCCCGGCAACGCCTCCAGCATCGGCATCGAGCTGTGCGTCAACTCCGGGGGCGACTTCGCCGCCACCCAAGCCAACGCCGCCGCCCTGGTGCGTCTGCTCATGGCGGAGCACGGCATCCCCATCGACCACGTGGTGCAGCACAACCACTGGAGCGGCAAGGACTGCCCTTACACTATCCGGCACACCGCCGGGGCGTGGGAGGACTTCCTGGCCCTCTGCCAGGGGGAGAAGCCGGCGGGTGGTGTGTCTGAGCTGGACGCCGCCGTGGACAAGCTGGCCGCCGCCGGGCTCATCAACAGCCCGGATTACTGGAAGGCCGGGGACTACTCGGCGGAGAACGTGCAGGCCCTGCTCATTAAGTGGGCCGCGTCGATTTGAAAGGAGAGCGTTATGGAACAGTACATCGGAACCAAAATTATCCACGCAGAGCCCCAGAGCCGTGATGGAAGGGAGGGATACCGGGTACTCTACCCGGACGGCTATGTGAGCTGGTCGCCCAAGGCTGCCTTCGAAGAAGCCTACCGCCGCACCGACGGTATGAGCTTCGGCCTGGCCATCGAGGCGGCCAAGATGGGCAAGAAGATTGCCCGCGCCGGATGGAACGGGAAAAACCAGCATGTGGAACTGGCCAGCGCCATCAGCTACACCTCCCCCGGCGGCGAGGTAGTGAACGCAGACCACGAGGCGATCGGGAACCAGGCGCTCGCCTTTGTGGGCACCTCCGGGGTGCAGATGGGCTGGCTGGCCTCCCAGGCTGACATGCTGGCAGACGACTGGATGATTGTTGAGTGAGGAGGAAACATCATGATTAACTGGACTGTCCGAATCAAAAATAAGACCTTCTGGCTGTCCCTGATCCCCGCCGTGCTTCTGCTGGTGCAGGTGGTGGCCGCTGTGTTCGGCTATACCCTCGACCTGGATCCGCTGGGGGACAAGCTTCTGGCTGTGGTCAATGCCCTGTTTGCTGTGCTGGCTATCCTGGGCATCGTCACAGACCCCACCACCAAAGGCGTGAGCGACAGCACTCAGGCGCTTACTTACGACAAGCCGAAGGACGATAAGGAGGGCTGACGATGCCCGATAAAGACTGCCCGGTCAATGGGGTGAGCTGTGTATCCATCACCCGTGTAGAGGCCCTGGAGCGCGCTGTGGAGGCCGAAAAGGAAGCCCGCTCCCGTGCCCACGAAAAGATTTATGACCGCCTGGGCGAGCTGGAGCGCGGCATGGCGACCGTCACCACGCAGTATTCCAGCATCTGCGACCGTCTGGCCTCCATCTCCGCCGATCTGAACGCTATCAAGGATAGGCCCGGGAAGCGGTGGGAGACCATCATCGCCGCCGTCATCACCGGCGTTGTGGGCTTCCTGCTGGCAAGGTTTGGGATGTAAAGTAGCCCCCTTCCATACACGGAAGGGGGCTTTGCTTTTTTGTACAACGTTTTCCCACTAGTTACGTACTAGTCACACACTAGTCACAGAAAACCCGCAAACCGTTGCAATTACTGGGTTTCTTTTTCTGATAAATTGCGATATTCATAAAATCGCACAAAAAAGAGTATGAACCTTTGTGCAAAAAGTTCTGAACCTTGCTATTGACGGTTTATAAGTTCTGAACTATAATTATCATATCGGATGGAGTTCTGAAATTCGCGGGGCGGGAGGTGATTAACATGACCGATATGCGAAGGGTCACGATTCCGTTACCGGATGAAATTGACCGTCGTATCCTGGAGCTAAAAAAAGATGATAAATACATCCGACTTTCCTACGCCGAAGTCGTTCGGCAGCTCCTAGAGCGAGGCTTGGAAGCAGTTGGGAACGGTGAATAAAAAAGGAGGTGACAAAGAGATGGAACACGCCGGAATCATCACGCCGGAGGTCGAGAGCCTTCGGGCGGATCTATTCAACTGAGGGGACGCAGATGATGGCCTGTAAAGATTTTGCACTGGATCGAGCCGCTTTTTTGGCTTGGTCAAACGCGGACGGAGAGGAAAATACCGCAGATCTGGACAGGGTTCGTAAGGCCGTTCCCACAATTCTGGCCGAATATGTTACTCCAGTGCAGCGGGACTACATAGTCCTGTATTTCGCGGAGCAGATGAGCGTGCGAGAGATTGCAGCCCTGCGCGAAGTGAGTGGCAGCACGGTGAGCCGTACAATTCGGCGAGGTCTCGATCGCATGTACAAATGTCTGCGATTCTCCGCTCCGGGCTTTAATAACGCCAGCCGTGGTCGGCTAAAAAATGGAAGGAGGAGAACCAAGCATGAGTAAGACCAGAGAGGAGCGCCGCCTGCTGCGGAAGAACATCATCAGCGGCCTGGTATTCGCCGGATGCGTCATCATCTGCTGCGGGCTGCCCACCTGGGTGGAGGTCATCCTGTGAGGATGGCTTTGGATACAATATCACAAAAAATAGGAGGAATCATTATGAGCAAGAAGTACATCGTTCGCTGCGACCGATCCGGGGTTTTCTACGGGGAGATTGAGTCGAGAAATGGGCAGGAAGTTACCATGCGCAATGCTCGCTGCCTGTGGTATTGGGATGGCGCGGCAAGCCTGCTCCAGCTCGCAAAAGAGGGCACATCAGAGCCGAGAAATTGCAAGTTCACGGTTTACGTGGATGAACTCACTGTGGTTGATGCAATTGAAATCCTCCCCTGCACAGACAAGGCGATTACCAGTATTGAGGGGGTATCCGAATGGAGACGTTGACGGAGAAAATTAAGCTGTTTTGCGGCTCTGGCTACGGCTCCGGCTACGGCTCCGGCTACGGCTCCGGCTACGGCTACGGCTACGGCTACGGCTACGGCTCCGGCTACGGCTCCGGCTACGGCTCCGGCTACGGCTACGGCTACGGCTACGGCGACGGCTCCGGCGACGGCTACGGCTCCGGCTACGGCGACGGCTACGGTGACGGTGACGGCGACGGCTACGGCTACGGTGACGGCGACGGCTCCGGCGACGGCTACGGCTCCGGCTACGGCGACGGCGACGGCGACGGCGACGGCGACGGGATTAAGTCAGTTAATGGTCTAACATGTGTGCGCATAGACGGTATTTTAACCGCGATTACTATAGTAAAAGGAAATGTAGCCAAGGGATTTATGGTCAGAGACGACCTAACAATGATACCTTGCTTTGTTGCTAAATCTGGAAATACGTTTGCCCACGGGCACACACTTCGGGACGCAATGTCCTCACTGCGAGACAAGTTATTTGACGAAATGCCGGAACGTGATCGCATTTCCGCGTTTGTGGAGTCTCACAAGCCAAAAACTACCTACCCAAACAAAGACCTTTTTGATTGGCACCACAAACTGACCGGAAGCTGTCTTGCCGGACGAAATGAGTTTGTCTCTCAACACGGAATCGATTTAGATGGTGAGACAACACCAGAGGAGTTTATCCGCTTAACAGAACATGCATATGGCGGAGATGTTATCCGCAAGCTAAAGGAGTTTTACCCATGAGGCGGGTCTGGACGACGGCGGTTTACCTGGCGCTGATAGTCCTGGTGCTGACGCTGATGGCGCTGGCTGGGCGGCCGGCAGAAACCCCGGAGCCTACGCCGTCGGCAACGCAGACACCGACACTCGCTCCAACGCCCACTCCATCACCCACACCGGGCACCGTATCCATCCCCATGCCGGACGGGTTTGACGGGGATCTGGATAGGCTGTGGGTGGGGATCCCGGTGGAAGGACTAGAATAAAAGCGCCGCCCTCCGGTGTGCGAGACCAGAGAGCGGCAAGCCTAAAACTATCTGCCTGTATTGTAGGGCAAAGGAGGAGAAAAGTCAACATTGATTTATCTGAACCCATTACGGGATCCACAATACTACGAAGGGAGAGAAGAAGATGACACTTTACGAGATAGACCAGAAGATTCAGAGCCTTGTAGACCCGGAAACCGGGGAGCTGCTGGACTACGAGGCGTTTGCCCAGCTCCAGATGGACAGGGAGCAGAAGATTGAGAACATGGCTCTTTGGGTAAAAGACCTGTCCGCCGAAGCGAAGGCTATCAAAGAAGAGGAGGACAACCTGAAAGACCGGCGGAAAGCCATGGAGAACAAGGCAGAGAGATTGAAAACCTATCTCTCCATAGCCCTTGGAGGAGAGAAGTTTCAGACTCCAAGATGTTCTGTCACCTTCCGCAAAACTACATCCGTACAGATTGACGACCAGGACAACCTTGTACGGTGGCTGGAGCAGAACGGCTATGACGACTGTATCAAGTACAGGGAGCCGGAGGTCAGCAAGACGGAGATCGGGAAGCTTCTGAAGGCTGGAACCCCTGTCCCGTTTGCCTGCATCAAGGACGGCCAGAGCGTGGGGGTGAGGTAATGGAAATGGAAAACATGGAAATATACAACCAAATCCGTTCAGTTCCCAAAGAGGCGCAAAAAAACATCAAAGGCGGACGCCTAAAAGGATTTACAGATATCAATGCAATGTGGCGCATCCAGGAACTTACGCGGATGTTTGGGCCGTGCGGGATTGGCTGGAAGTACAGTATTGAACGGGAATGGATGGAGGCTGGTGCAAACGGAGAAGTGTCCGCCTTCATGGATATCATTTTATACTACAAGTTCGGGGGGATTTGGTCTGAAGGAATCCCTGGAACAGGGGGCTCCTCCTTTGTGGCCAAAGAATGCAACGGTCTATACACGTCTGACGAGTGCTATAAGATGGCACTGACAGATGCCATCAGTGTCGCTGCGAAGGCGATTGGCATGGGAGCTGATATCTATTGGGACAAGGGCCGTTCTAAATATGATACAGCGCAAAATGAGCAGCCCGCCGGGCCAAGGTGTTCCAAATGCGGGAAGGAGATCACGCCCTATAACGACGGGAAGAAAGCCTATACAGCAAAAGAAATGGCAGAAAAGTCCGAGTCTATGTTTGGTTCCCCAATGTGTTCAAAATGCGTGAAATCCGAGGCAAAAAGGGAAGCGCAGGAAGCCTCCGGTTCTGCCTGTGCGGAAGGGATGATGCACACGAATGCCGGTGACCAGGCGTGAAACTAACCTTTACTGATGCCAGGATAGACCTGAACGGCGGGACGTGGCTCTGTCTTAAAGTGGACGAGCCCGCCCCGGCCAGAGGGTTTGTCCTCGGGATGAAGAAGCGCCGGTATGATGCAGACCTGAAAGAGCACCACACAAAGCGGAGCCTGGACGCAAATGCCTACTGCTGGGTGCTTCTTGATAAACTGGCAGAAGCAACGGGAGCCAGGAAAGAAGAAATCTATCGAAGAGCAATCCATGAGATCGGCGGCGTTTCTGATACCGTCTGTGTCATGAAGAAGGCTGCTGACAGGCTCTGTGAAGGATGGGAGAACAACGGGATAGGTTGGTTTTCCGAGCGGTCAGACAGCCGTATAGGCGGGTGCGTAAATGTCACTCTATATTACGGATCCAGCGTATACGACACGGCCCAGATGTCCCGCCTGATTGATTACATCGTGGAAGATTGCAGGGCGGTCGGAATCGAGACAATGACACCAGAGAAACTGGCCGCCATGAAGGAGGAATGGGATGCATCGAGAGACTAAAGCGACCTCTATCTCCGCTGCCACGAAAAAGGCGGTATGGGCGAGAGATTTCTGCCGCTGTGTGGTGTGTGGATCCATCAACGCAGGCCCGCATTGCCACTTTATACGCAGAAGCCAAGGCGGGCTTGGAGTTGAACAGAATATCTGGACAGGATGCGATACCTGCCACATGGCCTTTGACTCCGAGGGGACGGACGGGCCGCTGCACGAGCGTATGCGGGACTACTTCCGCACATTATATCCCGATTGGGATGAATCCAAGTTAGTATACAAGAAAGAAGGGCCGAAATGTTAAACCACGTAACAATTATGGGCCGCCTGACCCGCGACCCCGAACTGAGGCACACTCAATCCGGTACGGCGGTTACATCCTTCACCCTGGCGGTTGACCGGGATTTCAAGGATAAAAACACCGGAGAGTCTGCCACAGACTGGATTTCCTGCACCGCCTGGAAGGGCACGGCGGAGTTTGTATCTCGCTATTTCCAGAAGGGCCGCATGGCCGTCGTGGACGGTCGTTTGCAGACCAGGAGCTACCAGGACAGGGACGGGAACAAAAGAACCGCCGTGGAGGTTGTGTCCGACCACGTGTACTTCGGGGACAGCAAGAAGAAGGAATCCGAGGGGAACGCGCCGGAGGATGAGCTTCCGGAAAATGAGCCACAGGGTTTCTCTGAAGCTGAGGACGACGGTGAGCTGCCGTTTTAAGGCGGTGGCTTATGGACTACATCAAAATACCTGTTATCTGCATTGAGGCCGTATTGGCGCTCACGGTACCTGAGCGGGGCCGGTTGCTGGGGTCGCTCCTGAGATATATTCAGGGGAGCGAAGAAGGCGCGGAGGAGCCCAGGGGGAATGAGTACAGCCTGTATTTAGTGCTCAAGGCGCAGATGGACAAGGATATGATAATCAGCAAAAAGCGGGCGGAGGCTGGAAGGGCAGGAGGCTCAGCAAGCAAACCGAAGCAAACCGAAGCAAACCGAAGCAAATGTAAGCAAAATTTTTCACCCCCTCCCTCCCTTCCTTCTCCCCCCACACCCCCCGTATCTATCTCTCCCTCCCCCAAAGAAAAACCCCCTAAAGGGGGTAAAAAGAAAGTCCCCCCCACCGTGGACGAGGTGCGGGCCTACTGCCTGGAGCGCGGGAATGGGATAGACCCACAAGCCTTTGTAGACTACTACGAGGCCAGGGGCTGGAAGTACGGCCCTGGGAAACCGGTTGTGGACTGGAAGGCCTGCGTAAGGACGTGGGAGAACCGCCGGAAGCAGGAAGGGGGTGAGCAGGGTGAACGATATTTCACTCTTGCTGACGTTCCGCGAGGACATGATTGACCCGTCCCTTCCTACCGGCCTGTGGTGGTGCGCCACGCCGGAGGACGCAGCGGCGGTTGGTGTCAATGCGGTCTGCAAAAACCAGTATGCGGCATGGGATGATATTTCCCGATGCATGGAATTTATCTCACAGTTCTGCTACGTGTTTGTCTGCACCCCGGACGATGCCGCCAGGGATGAGATTGTTGGTGAGCTTCAGAAGCGGGTGACGACAACCCTCCTGGTGGCGGACAAGGCTGCGTTTCGTGGGAACGGCTCCGTGGTGGAGCTTCTGGAAAATGCGGGCATGAAGGCTGTAGAGGGGCTGCTGTTTGGGGCGCTGGACGTACCCAGGCCGGGCCTGATTGACCTGTCACAGGTGGCGCTGGAAGAGCCGATTGCCAGGAACCGGGTCATGTCCGGGCTTGTGCCGCTGGACTATTGCACCGGCGGGTTCCGGTGCGGGGAACTGTCCGTCTGGACGGGCCGGAGAGGGGAAGGGAAATCAACCCTTCTCGGCCAGATGTTGGTGGAAAGCGTGAACCAGAACCGGGTCGTCTGCGCATACTCCGGGGAACTGCCCGCCAGACAGTTCAAGCGGTTTGTGATTCCGCAGATTGCCGGGCCGGGGAATCTGGTGGAACGTACAGACCCAAGAACGGGAAGGTCGGAGTATGAGCCGCGCCGGGACACGCTGAATGCGATTGACCAATGGCTGGAGGGCAGTTTCCTTTTGACAGACCTGCGCCAGTCTAATGCCCACGACGAGGACAATATACTCAGCCTGTTTGAGTACGCTTACAGGCGGTATGGATGCTCTGTATACCTGGTAGACAACATCATGACAGCGCAGCTCAAAGGCGAAATAGAGCTGGGGCATTATGGAGCCCAGAAAGCATTTACACAGAGGCTCAGCGCCTTTGCAAAGCGGCATGATGTCCATGTCCACATGGTAGCGCATCCACGGAAGGCCGGAGAAGGTGGGCTGAGTGCGGACGATGTGGCAGGGGCGAACGAGATTACCAACCTTGCCGACAACGTGTTCTCCGTGGAGCGGGCCAGAGAAGGAGACGAAGTTGACTCCAGGGTGCGGATCCTGAAAGTCCGGGAGACCGGGAGCCGTGAGGTTATCCCGCTGATGTTTGACCCGAGGTCTAAGCGATACTACGACAACGGCGGACGCCCGGACAAAAAGTACAGTTGGGAGGCGGCCAGAGATGGGCATGGATAGAAAAACAGCAGCGGTGGTGCTGGAGGGGCTTCGCATGAAGTACGAGGCGATAAGGGCTGAGTCAGAATTTGCACCGGTGTACCAGGAAATAGTAGACGCTATTGATATGGCATTGGAGGCGCTGCATGAATAAATACCACAACCGGAAGGTGACCGTGAATGGGATTACCTTCGACAGCCAGAAAGAGGCTGACAGGTACCTGGAGCTGATGCTGATGCAGAAGGCGGGGCAGATTGACCGGCTGAAGCTACAGCCGGAATTTACGCTGCAGGAGGCGTTTACCACTCCGGATGGCGAGAAGGTGAAGGCAATCCGGTACCGGGCTGATTTTACGTACCGGAAGAAGATGCGGGACGGCGCTGATACTTACTGGGTGTCTGTTGTGGAGGACGTGAAGGGCTACCGGACGAAGGAGTACCAGCAGAAGCGGAAGATGATGCTGGACCTGGGGATTAAGGTGCATGAGATTTGATTACAACTGACCCGTATGGCGTATCCCACGCGGTCAGAGTGTGGGATGCGGCGCCGGTAGCTATAAAACGGGAGTATGTCCATACCTGTGACCCGCAGGAATGGATTGATATATGCCTAAGTTGCGATCTGCCGGATTGTAGAGGCTGTTTAAGACCGGATAAGAAACCATGTGCAAATCAGGATGACCCCTGCCAGACATGCAACTCCCGCTCTATCTGTGAGAGCTACCACGGGACATGCCATGAGAAGGAGATGTGGAGAAGGACGTGTGGAAGGAATTGAAAGGTTTCCGGTATCCATACCGGATCAGCGAGGAGGCAAAGCTGGAACGTCAGTTACCTGGCGGAACTTGGATGCGCCTAAACCCATATTTTTCAGCTGGTGATGGCCGGAGTAGTGCCTTATATGTCAATATTGCTGTCCTGCCAATAGGGCACAAGAGGTTTCCGGTGACACGGCTGATGGCGCTGGCGGGGTGGATTCCGAATAAAAAACCGGGGCAGATATACTGGCACAAGAACCGATGCACGCAGGACTGTTCCGCGAGAAACTTGGAACTTATCAGTGCATCGGAAAAAAGCCGGAGGCAGAAAGGGCCAAACAGAAGGGCGGTAGTGAAAATCGACCGAGACGGGAACGAACTGGAGGTCTACCGATCTATTGCAGAGGCAGCTCGGGATAATCATGTTGATCGAGGCGTTGTGACAGCCAGATGTTTAGGAGATGTGCAGAACCCATTCGATTTGTTGGGAGTATCATTCCGCTACGAATCTAACAAGAGAGGATACAGATATGACTAATATTGAGCGCGCCCTCCTGGGCGACCACGAGGCGGCGAAGCGGCTGACGGAGGTCGGGGTGCTGCTGGAGTGTCCGTTCTGCGGGGGAGAGGCAATGGTGGAGTATGATACAATAGAGCCGTTTGAGTATGCGGTGTTTTGCGGAGATTGTGGAGTCATGCCAGCAACCAGCGAAGATGAACAACTTGCCCGCCTCGCCTGGAACACCCGCGCACCGATTCTGAGCGCGGCGGAGATGGAGATGCTACATGAAAAAGAAAATCCTTGATGTGACGTGCGGAGGTCGGTCTATCTGGTTTAATAAGCACCACCCGGCGGCAGTGTACTGCGATAAGCGCCGGGAGCAGTATCACCACTTCTGGAAGAACGCCGGGAATTGCACACTGGACATCAACCCGGATGTGGTATGTGATTTTACAGACCTGCCGTTCCCGGATAACTCTTTCCCTCTGGTTGTATTTGATCCACCCCATTTGACCGGGGCGAAAGAGACGGCTTGGCTCGTCAAGAAATATGGAAAACTGGACGAGAGCTGGCCGAAGATGATCCATGACGGTTTCAGGGAGTGTATGCGAGTACTTAAACCGGATGGGGTGCTCATCTTTAAGTGGTCTGAGTATGACATTCCAGCAGCGGATGTTTGGAAAGCCATTGGGCAAAAGCCTCTATTTGGGCATCACAGCGGGAAGCAAAGCCGTACTTTCTGGGCGTGCTTTATGAAGTTGGAGGAGATGGAGATGCTGGATGGCTGAGTTTTTTTGTTCGTGGTCCGGCGGTGCAGACAGTACGGCGACAGCGCTGCTGGCTTTGCAGCACGGGGAGCCACTGACGGGCCTTGTCTATTGCGAGGTTATGTTTGATCGTGAGATCAGCGGAGAGGTGCCAGAACATGCGGAATTTATACATGAGAAAGCCATCCCATGGTTTGAGGCGCATGGCGCTCATGTTGAGGTTCTAAGGAGCCAAAAAACGTTCTGTGATTATTTTTACTGGCCGATCACTAAAGGATACAACAAGGGGAAACTCCATGGGTTTCCACTATCCAGCAAGGGCCGGTGTTCGATCAAGAGAGACTGCAAATTGCCCCCCCTGCGCCAATTTATTCGACAGCATAAGGACGCGATTTGGCATTTGGGAATTGCCTACGACGAAAATAAGCGCCTGAAATCTATGGACAAAAATGCAATATCTTTGCTGGAGAAATACAAAATTACCCAAGATGCTGCGCGAGAGATTTGCAGAGAACATGGATTGCTGTCACCGATCTATGAATTTGCTCCACGCGGCGGCTGTTTTTTCTGCCCGAACGCAAAGGCCGGTGAGTTGCGACACCTGCGGGACAATCATCCAGAACTTTGGGAGCAGTTGCTGAAAATGCAAATGGATCATCGTGTAGTAAGGCCAAACTCGTTTGGATTTGATCTGAATTTGTTGGATTACGAAAATAACTTTGACTTTGATGATCGACAGATCACATGGGATGATTTGTCTGGAATGGAAATGCTGGAGGGGATGGAATGATAGAGCGCATATTTTTGATTGTTGCCTGTCATCTGATGGGGGACTATTTCCTGCAATCAAATTTTTTAGCAACAACTAAGGGAGAAAACTGGTACCACCTTTTCGTTCATTGTTTCTTGTATACAATTCCGTTTTACATTGTTTTTGGATGGTGCTGGCAATTAGCGTTAATTGGAATATTACATTTTCCGATTGACGCGTTGAAAGCAAAGTGGGGGAAAACAAACTATGTACAAGACCAAATTTTGCACTATATTTTGGCCGCAAGTTATTTGCTGTAAGGAGGCCCAGCCATGACGCGGGAAGAAGCGATTGCCGTATTGGAAGAGAGTAAGCGGCAGAACGAAATCATGAGAGACAACCCAACCACATTTTGGGCATCACATCAAATGGCAGATGGCGTCAAGAATGCAAAAAGGCGAATTGCGGCCCTTGAACTCGCCCTCACTGCCCTCCGCCCCGTCAGCCGGGAGCAGTGAGATGGAGATGCTGGAGGGGATGGAATGATAAGCAATCAGAAAGCGTTGGCTGC
>ERZ1643251.4528-NODE-4528-length-12031-cov-69.450651_pt1 | contig 12031 bp, 11 predicted proteins | sample MGYA00579261_ERZ1643251 | MGnify/ENA primary metagenome ERZ1643251 (study PRJEB29033, sample SAMEA4952267) | chicken gut metagenome | biome: Broiler Chicken; feature: Gastrointestinal Tract; material: Caecum | place: Ireland | collected 2018 | study: Broiler... | reverse complement strand
ATTTTGCTCTATTTCTGCACTCATTGGACTTTACACAAAATTTGGGAGTGACCCAAAGTTCACAAGGATGGCACCAGCTGTTTGTATAACCTTATTCATTTTCAGATTTCGAAAGTCTTTGGATCAGCTTAGCAGCCAGTTCCTCGGCCTCATCGGCGGGCACCCAGAAATCCGGTTCAAAACCCCGGAATTCTTCAAACGGGTCACTGTCCGGGCGAAGAAAAACATAAGACGCTGACATGGTCACACTGCATTTGCTGTTGGGCAGTTCAATGTATCCTGCATTGGCCAGCAAGGAGCCAAATGTATTTTCTCCAATAATCAGCACATTTTCAAGGTTGCAGGCATTCTCAATCAGATCTTCTGCCGCAGAGCCGGACACTTTTCCGGACAGAAGAATCAACAGGTTATCATGAGAGATCCATTTATCTGGCAGAGACAGGCCCGATGACTTACCATTCAACGTACTGAAGGATTCATTGTTGGAGGGAAAGCTTCGCCCGGTATTTCCGTAGGTGCTCAGCCACTGGTCACCCATGGTACTGTCCCCGCCTGTATTGGAACGCAAATCCAGCATGGAAACGGGTTCATCCTTAAGCTGCTCTGCACCGTCCAGAATTTCGTCTCTATATTCTGTGTTAAAGTTGTTGAACTGGAAGACAGGGATTCCCTTTGTCTGCCGCAGTTCTGTATTCTTGTTCTTGGACAGATGTTCAAAATACTGTTTCCAGGGTTCAGCTGTCAGCGTTTCAGCGGTGCCATCGGTATAATGAACCGTCAGTTCTTCATCGCAGGTGTGCTTTTCAAACTCCGACTGTCCATCGAACATTGCTTCTTTCAGCAGTACCGGATAGTAAACAATCTGCCCCTGCTTGGAGATGGAACGCTTGAACAGATCATCCAGGTCTGCATGATTTTCCACCGACTCCACCGTTTTACCATCGACGGTCTGGTAGCCGTTTTCCGTTTTCAGGAAGGCGGTCTGACGGAAGAAAAAGGGGATCTGAAAGGGTGCCGGATGGTTCTGGTTGATGCTGAAATGCCCATCCTTGATAAAGCCCAGGTGACTGGCTATGATCTGTTCCAGCTGCTGGCAGGTCACAGTGTCCTGATCTTCCAGATCCTGTAAAATAGCCTCCTGCGCAGCATCAAATGCCGGGTGTCCGCCAAAGTAGTCGTAGAGTCCATAGGCATAGTAGCAGGCCTCAAACAGGTAGTTGACATCCTCCACAGCCTGGCTGTGGTTCAGTTTCAAATCGGGGTCATAGTCACTGAAGGTCTCTGTCATGTACTCCCTGGCTTTTGACTGATCCTCCAGGGAAAGGCTGGTGCGCAGATAGGGCGTTGGGTCCAGCTCATCCCTCTGGATACTCTGGTGCTCAGCATTCACCTCGTCCAGCAGTTCTTCCAGAGTGGGTTGCGGGATATCCAGTGCGTCGGCACAGCCCGCCAAAGAGATACAGAGAGCGGCGCTCACCAGCGCCGCCAAGATGCGGTGTTTCAAAGCAAAAAGCTCCTTTCATGAGGCCCGGTTGATTCCTGAGCCTCAATGTTTTATACTATTGCCATCATGATAGCACCGTTTGATGTGCAAGACCATAACATTTCGCGTAAGAAAAAACTTACGCGAAACGCCTAGTTGCAGCAAAGGAGTACCAGCGTGCAGAATATTTCCATCGGAGAGTGTATCCGGCAGCGGAGAAAAGAACTGAACTTGACCCAGGAACAGGTTTGTGACGGCATCTGCGATCCTGTCAGCCTCTCGCGGATCGAAAATGGCAAACAGACACCCCGCCGCAGTATTATCAATGCCCTTTTGCAGCGGCTGGGCCTGCCGGATGACCGCTATTATGCCCTGGTTTCTGAGAATGAGCTGGAAATGGAAGCACTTCGTAAGGAAATTATAGCCTGCAACGCAACTGGAAAGGTATCAGAAGGTTTTGAGAAGCTTGCGCAGTTTGAAAAATTGTCAGACCCGGACGATCCCATTGCGCAGCAATTCATCCTGCGTTCCAGAGAAGTCTTGGGATGCTTGGACCGACGCTACACACCACAGGAACGAATCGACCTGCTGATGCAGGCCATCCGGCTGACGGTCCCCCGCTTTGAGCTGGATCAGATCGAGCAGTTTCTGTATTCGAGAGACGAAATCAAGATCATCAACCAGATCAGTATCGCCTATTCCGATGATGGACAAAACGAAAAAGCAGCTGAAATTTATGCACAGCTTCTGCGGTATGTGCGCAGTCATTTTAAGGAAACTATCACCTCTCATGGTTTACTTCCATTGGTTCTTTATAATTATGCCCGTGTGCTGGATCTGTGCGGACGTTATAAGGAAGGTGCAGAACTTGCACAGGAATGCAGGAAAGCCTGCATTCAGTATGGACATTATCAAGTTTTGCCTGCCTGTCTTGAAATTGAGGCAGAATGCCGCCATTTGATGGGAGAGGATATAAAAAGCGCAGATCTATATCATCAATCTTACTATTTGTGCAAAGTAATTGAAGATCAGGTCGGATTGGATGTTGTCATAAAGGAAGCCAAGGAATACCTTGGCATGTAGTTTGAACCAAACAGCTTTTGATGTGCAAGACCATAATATTTCGCGTAAGAAAAACTTACGCGCAATGCCCCGTTTTAGCAAAGGAGTAACAGCGTGCAGAATATTTCCATCGGAGAGTGTATCCGGCAGCGGAGAAAAGAATTGAACTTGACCCAGGAACAGGTTTGTGACGGCATCTGCGATCCCGTCAGCCTCTCGCGGATCGAAAATGGCAAACAGACACCCCGCCGCAGTGTCATCAATGCCCTTTTGCAGCGGCTCGGCCTGCCGGATGACCGCTATTATGCCCTAGTTTCTGAAAACGAACTGGAGTTGGAGGCACTCCGCAAGGAAATTGCAGCCTGCAGCGTGACTCAAAAGCTATCGGAAGGTTTTGAGAAGCTTGCCCATCTTGAAAAGCTGGCAGACCCGGACGATCAAATTTCACAGCAATTTGCCTTGAGTTGCAAAGTTCTCTTAGACCGTTTGACTGGACGTTGCGCATCACAGGAACAAATCAACCTGCTGATGCAGGCCATCCGGCTGACGGTTCTCCGTTTCAGTTTAGAAGAGATTGATCAATTCCTTTACACAAGAGATGAAATCACAATTATAAATCAAATTGGAATCGCTTATTCCGACGATGGACAAAACGAAAAAGCGGCTGAGATTTACGCCCAGCTGCTGCGGTATGTGCGCAAGCACTTTAAGGAGACTATCACTTCCATTGGTGTGCTGCCATTGATTCTTTATAACTATTCCCGGGTATTGGACCTGTGCGGGCGCTATCGAGAAGGCGCAGAGCTTGCACAGGAATGCCGGAAAGCCTGCATTCAATATGGGCATTATCAGGAATTGCCCCGATGCCTGGAAATTGAGGCAGAATGCCGGCACTTTATGGGTGACGACAAAAACAGCCGGGAGTTGTACTATCAATCCTATTACCTGTGTAAGGTGATCGACTATCAGGTCGGACTGGATATTCTCAAACAAGAAGCCAAGGAATACCTGGGCGTGGAATTTGAACCAAACAGTTTTTGATGTGCAAGACCATAATATTTCGCGTAAGAAAAAACTTACGCGAAACGCCTAGTCGCAGCAAAGGAGTACCAGCGTGCAGAATATTTTCATCGGAGAGTGTATCCGGCAGCGGAGAAAAGAATTGAACTTGACCCAGGAACAGGTTTGTGACGGCATCTGCGATCCCGTCAGCCTCTCGCGGATCGAAAACGGCAAACAGACACCCCGCCGCAGTATTATCAATGCCCTTTTGCAGCGGCTCGGCCTTCCGGATGACCACTATTATGCCCTTGTCTCTGAAAACGAACTGGAAATGGAAGCATTAAAAAAAGAGATTTTAGCTTGTAATGCACTAAGTCGTATAGCAGAAGGTTTCGAAAAAATACAAATGCTAGACAAATTATGCGAACCGGAAGATCAACTCACACAGCAATTTATTCTACGTTCTAAAGTTCTCTTGGGTTCAATTAATGGATGTTATACATTCCAAGAACAAATAGATCTATTAATCAGGGCTATACGTCTCACAATACCCAATTTTGACCTCGAAGAGCTAGATCAGTATTTATATACTTTTGATGAGATAAAAATTATTATTCATATTGCCAACTCCTACTCACTTGACAATCAAAATGAAAAAGCAGCCGACATTTTCAGTCAGCTGCTTAAATACATTAAAAAGCACGCAATGGAAACCATTGCATCTGGAGGATTACTTCCGCTTATTCTATATAATTATGCGAGAGCTCTAGACTTGTGCGAACGCTATAAAGAGGCATCCAAATATGCTCTGCAAGGCCAAAAAGCCTGCATTGATACTGGACATTATCAGTCACTGCCAAGCTGTCTGGAGATCTATGCGGAATGTTGCCATTTTCTGGGCTGCGATGCCGAAAGCGCTGAGGCCTATACACAGGCTTATCATCTCTGCAAGGTCATTGGCCTGCAGGATGATTTGGAAATCGTAAAGACCGAGGCAAAGAAATATCTGAATCTCACCTTCTGATTCTTCTAACTGGTGCCAGTTCAGCCACCAATTGGCTTGCCTTCCGGCCATGGATCATGTGCAAATCAGGTTATTGACGGAAAGATGTATCACCTAAATCCTGAAATAGTAATCTTGCACGCCAGAATCCTCAGAGTTCGCAAAAAGCGACGCATTATGACAAAAACATTTCTTGCGGAATGGCGCAAAATATGGTATGTATTATACGAAATATATTTTTCCTTGCCTGCCTGAAAGGAGGCTGCCATGACCGCCGTCATCTATGCCCGCTATTCCTCCGATAACCAGCGGGAGGAATCCATCGAAGGCCAGATCCGTGAATGCACCGCCTATGCTGAAAAGAACGGCATCACTGTTGTCAAACACTACATTGACCGCGCCTACTCGGCCAGAACTGCAAACCGGCCGGAGTTTCAGCAAATGGTGAAGGACAGTGAGCGGCGTCTGTTTGACATTGTCCTGGTTTGGAAGCTGGACCGCTTCGCCCGGGATCGGTACGATGCAGCCCACTACAAGCACATTCTCCGAAAGAACCACGTGAAACTGGTGTCTGCTACCGAACCCATTTCGGACAGTCCCGCCGGCATTATGATGGAAAGTATGCTGACCGGCATGGCTGAGTATTACTCGGCTGAACTGTCCGAGAAGATTGTCCGCGGTATGACTGAGAACGTCTTGAAGGGAAAATACAACGGTAGCACTGTTCCGATCGGCTATGTGATTGATGCAGACCGTCACTTCCAGATTGATCCTTTGAAAGCTCCCTTTGTAGTAGAAGCCTTCAAGCGTTACGCAGAAGGTGCTACCATGAAGGATATTATGAATTGGCTCAATAGGCAAGGTGTGAAAACTGGCCGAAATCGTGCCTTCACCTACGGTAGCGTCCATACCTTGCTGACCAACCGCCGCTATATAGGTGAAAATCGTTTTCAAGATATGGTAGTGCCAGATACGATTCCGATCATTATTGAGAAAGAACTGTTTGACCGTGTTCAGGAGAAGATGGCCAAAAATCGCCGGGCCCCCGCCCGGCATAAAGCGGAGGACGACTACCTGCTTACCACCAAGCTATTTTGCGGGATGTGCGGGGCCATGATGTTCGGCGAATGCGGCACCGGTCGGAACAAGGTCGTTCATCACTATTACAAGTGTTACAATGCTAAACGCACCCACAGCTGCAAAAAGAAAACGGTCCGCAAGGTCTGGCTGGAAGATCTGGTGGTAAATGCCACAATGAAGATGCTCCAGGATGACCAGGCCATCGACGCCATTGTGGAAATGGTGATGCAGCTTCAGGATCAAGAAAACACCACGCTGCCCCTTCTGGAGAAGCAGTTGAAGGAGACCGAAACCGGCATCCAGAATATGCTCAACGCCATTCAGGCCGGTATCCTGACCAGTTCCACCAAAGAGCGCCTGGAAGCTCTGGAGTCTCAAAAGAAGGAGCTGGAAGTCAGGATCACAGAGGAAAAGCTGGCCAAGCCCAAGCTCAGCCCGGACTTCGTCAAGTTCTGGCTGACCCGGTTCCGGAAGCTGAATCCGCAAATCAAGAGCCACCGGGAAACCCTGGTCAACACATTTGTGAACGCTATCTATCTCTATGATGACAAAGTCCTGCTCACCTTCAACTACAAAGAAGGTACCAAAACAATTTCACTGGATGATGTAGCCACCCTGGCTGCTTCCGGGGAAAGTGGTTCGGATTTGGGTTGCCTGGCTCCACCATCAAGCCGCAGCATTTCAGACGCTGCGGCGTTTCTTTTTGCCCATTTTTGAGGTTTATCTTTCGCAGTAGGCAATTCTGGCGTGGGCTGTGTTCTTCGGCAGAATGCTCAAAGGATCGTCTGATATTTCGTCTACAATGACGATGCCGGCATTCGAATCACAGTCCACCGTTTTGGGGGCTTGTTTAAGGTCCATCTGCCCCTTTTTTCCGACGCTGCTGACCATGGAATGAGCCTTGAACTCCTCAAACTCCTCCAGCGAAACCATCAGGACGATTTCCACTTCATAGTCCCGCCCCACCCGGACTTCCTGGATGAACTGATGCAGGATAGCCTGCCGCTCGGCAAAATCTGCACTGTCGTAGACGTTGGCCCAAGTGAACAGATCGTCACAGTCCCGACGCATCTTTTCAGATGCCAGTTCCAGGCTCTGCTGTTCGGCCTTTGCTGCCTGGAGTGCCTCGTGGGCCTGTGCCACGGCAGCCTTGTTTTCAGCCAGCAGCTCCGACAACATCTCACGGTCCAGGGTGCTGGTCCCACGGATGACCCGGATCGTTTCATCTTTCAGCACCTCCTGTTCCTGCCGTTTGATCTCCAGCTCTTTTTCAAGCCGCCGGACCTCCTGCTTGATGCGTTCCCGCTCTTTGCTGTGCATTTCCTCCAACAACTTTTTCCTGGAACACTCCCGGATTTCGGCAAACTTCATCCGAACAACGCTCTCCACGATGTCGTCCAGTTTGGTGACGCCATAGCCAGACTGTCCATCGCACTGGCCGGGGTGGCGGACGTTGTAATTACAACTGTAGCGGAACCTCTTTTCCCGCACGACAGAACCATCGGCGCGGATACGCTTCCGGGTGCTGCTGGTCAGGCTCATACGGTTTCCGCAGTGAGCACAAAAGACGATACCGCACAAAAGCGCCTGCGAGCTGAAGCTGACAGGGTTTGCCCCTTTCTCACGCTTGCGGGCCTGGCGTAACTCCTGCGCCCGCTCGAACAGCTCCGGTTCGATGATCCGCAGCTCCGGGCAGGCGGTTTCCACTTTACCGTTGATGAGGTACCCGGTATAGCTTTTGTTCTTGATCATCCGAACGATGCTCACGTTCGGGATGTTCTGGCCGTTCCGGCCCATGATGTTGTGCTCACAGAGATAGTTGCAGAGGCGTTTTGCGCCGTATCCTTCGTATACATACTTCTGGAAAATCAGGCGGACCACCTCGGCTTCCTTCTCGTCGATCTCCACATCGTACACCTCATGGTTCCGCTTGTTGATCCGGCCGCGCTTCACAAGGCGGTAGCCGTAGGCCACCACACCTCCGGTGTATAGCCCTTCTTCGGTCAACTGTTCCATTCGGGTGCGGGTACGGATGGAAGTTTTGATGCTCTCTCCCGATGCCTGCCAGTAGCGAATGTAGTTCATCAGCTTGTCCACATGGGTTTCAAACCGCTGCTGCCCCTCCTGGGTGCTCCACACCTCAATGCCCTGCTTGACGAACCATTCCACCACAAAGGGTGTTTCGTCATCACGGCGACCAAGGCGGTCGAACATAAAGACCAGAAGGACATCAAACTCTCTGGCCATGGCAGCCTGCTGGATCTTCTGCAGCTGGTCCCGTTCTTTGGCCGACTTCTTGAAACCGGAAACTCCCTTCTCAGAGAACTCTTTGACGATCTCCCAGCCCTGGGCTTTTGCAAAGGCCCGGCAGGCTTCTTTCTGCATCGGGATATCGTCCTTTTCGACCTGTCCCAATGTCGAAACGCGGTACAAGGTATAAACTCTTTTCTTCATAATAGTTGTTTTCTCCTTTTTTACAGGATGCAAAAACAACGATCATCCGCTTTTCAAGGTACAGGCCGGACGGGCTTTGGCTCATCCTATCGTCATTTTATTGCATCGTTAGAGAAAGAGCAAGGATGTCGCAGCAGTCAACTTTGGGCTATGGTGCTGCTGCGCACTGCATCCCGGATCAACTGATGAAGCATATCCATCAGCCGGGTCTCTGTTGTATCATAAGCCGCGTAAATGACACGAACCCGGTGGCCGTTGATTTGATGAGTTTCGGATGGTCCGGTACATTTTTCTCTCATAACTTCCTCTCCTTTTATCCTTTTACTTGCCAGAATAAAATCACATTTTTACCGGCAGCATATTCTTTTTGCTGCACCCGTTGTACAGCTTCAGGACCTGCATCATGTACCGGTAGGACGCCGCCCCGCTCATGGCGTCGGCGTCGCGGACCAGCTTCATGGGGTAGACGGTGGCCAGTCGTTTGACCAGACGGTCATATTTGTATTCATCCTTATAGAGGGCGATGAAGCGTATCACGCCCTGGATGATGCCCGGCCGCAGGGAATCGGGGTCGCCGTCCCATGCTTCGGCAATGGCCCGCAGGCCCTCGGTGTAGATGTCCGGGCCATACTGCCGGAACTCTTTGAGGGCGGTGCTGACGCAGATAATCTTACGGTTGGCCCGTACATGATCGGTGCCCAACTGCAGCCCCGCCGCCTCGGTGGCGGCCAGGAAAGCGTGGGACTCGGCATCCTGGCCCACCAGTTTGGCCCGCAGCTTCGCACCCGCAGAAAGGGGAGTGGATGCGCCGGTCTGCTGAGCAAACACGAGAGCTTCTTCCTCTTTGGTCAGACCAACGTAGACCCGGCAGAGGATGGGCAAGTCATTGCCGCCGTTGAGGGTCTTGAGGCCCACGATGGTGTGCTGGCCGTCGATCACGATGTAGCGCCCGTCCCGATAGCTGACCTTGGGCGGATTGACGATGATGCCGTTGAACTCGGCCACCATCTGCTTGACCTTGCCCATCTGCAGCTTGCGCTGGTACTCAGCCGGAATCTCCAGGAAGGCGCTGTTGATGGAAATTTCTTTATAAGGATAAGAGTAGAATCTCATAGGGTACGTTCCTCCACTTCGTTTAGGTAGCTTGTCAGGCTTTGAACGATTTTGACGACCGCAGCCCGATTGTCAGGGTCGGTGAGAAGGTCGGGGTAATACTGGAAGGCTTGTTCCCACCGCTGCTTTAGATTGTCCGCCGCGGCCTCGATCTCGCACAGCATATCGCTGCCGTTGGCCCGGCGCTTGGCGTGATACCGGCTGGCCGCAATTTCCAGCAGCTGCTGGTTGTCGATTTTCACCGGCGCGGGAACTACTGGCTCGGAGATCGGCTCAAGGGAAGGTTCTGGAAGAAGCTCTGTCGACCCAACGGCTTCCGGGGTCTCAGTTTCAGTGGCTTTCGTCTCGATTTTGGGGGATACCACCTTCTCCTTTTTGCCTGCCTTTTTCTGCTCTTTTGGCTTGCAGAGTTCAGCGACCAATGCTGGGCGTTCCTCCAGCGAAGCCTTGGCAATGGCGGCCACCGCCCGTTCCGTGGCTTTGATACTTCCGGTGAGTATCTCCTGCTTGATGCCAGGAGATACTTCTTCTGCTGCATCTACACCTTTTGAAAATTGGCCTGCACGGCGGACATATCGCTCATTTGTATTGTTTTCGCGGGCAATCCGCTCAGCAGTCCTTTCCGGTTTGTAGGTGTGGACATTTTGTCCACACCTAGTTTCGTCTCCTGAAGTAAAGCGATTCCCGTTGAAATTTGTAGCAAGTTTTTCCGCCTCATACTGTTGTCCCAGCAAATATTTGAACTGTTCTGGTTTGAGATTCCGCCGGCCAAGCTGGTTCTTGCAAATCCAAACAATCGCTTCATAGCGGTTGGCGAACTCCTTTTCCAGCACGGTGTACTTGATTTCGGGATGATTTTTCAGAATCGCAAAGCGGTTATGGCCGTCTACAATCAGACCGTTCCAGACGATCAGGGGGCTGAGAACGCGGCCTTCCTCCAGGATGTTGGTTTCCAGCAGGTTCAGCTCCTCAAAGGTCAAGGGCGGAATCTTGCTCTGAAACTCGGGGTCAATTTTCAACCGTCGCAGCTGTGTCCGGTCTGCCTGCATTCCTTTCAGGATGCCAAGCGAGCAACTCTGCACCGCGCTGATCTGCGCCAGCGGACAAAGGATGTCTGCACCTACTGCCAGACCCGTTATGGGTTTGACTACTATGCCCAGCCTATGGTTCACAGAGACCCGAACCGGAGGGAGGCCAAAGCCACAGCGTGATGAGAGATACGGTATTCAGATTGCGCGTGTAACTACGGCTCATCGTTGACCTCCGTTTCTTTGTATTGTGGATATTAGAAAGCCCGCCGGTTTGGAAAGCTTTTTCCAGCCGGCGGGCTGAAATTTTGTTTGCGTTTCCTTCCCCCATTTGTCCTCGACGCCCCGGGGAGGGTTGGGAACCTTCTGGCGGCGGATTTGCACCGCTCCATCGGCATTTCAGCCGCCCCGCCTTCTTTGTGGCCGGGCCGCGAGTTACGGAAGTATCATTGTCTGGAAGTACCAGAAGGCTGCTTATTCACTTTTCAAGGTCCGCTGGCTTCGGGCTTGTCCTCCGTTTTGGGGAGGCCCTTGCTGTGACTCTATGATACCTTAGAAATTTTCGTTGCGGGAGTGACTGGTTGTCACAGTTTACTGTGACAGATTGTCACACTCTTTATAGCTCGCGTTTAACTTTCTCTATTATTTCAACAGCTCTTTGCAATTCTGTTTTAACCGCGTCCAACTGTGAAGTTTTTCCAAGAATCAGATAATCCAACGACACATCAAACAAAATATGTAAATCTACCAGTAATTCGATAGAGCAAGTTCTTCTGCCATGTTCGATTGCTCTTAAATGATCAAAGCTAATTCTTATAGTTTCCGAAAGCTGAACTTGGGTATAACCTTTTTCTTCACGCAGGGACTTGATTCTCTTTCCGCATTCAACAGGATCGAAGCGCATAGGGGTATCCTCCAGATTTTGACGCGTGTATAGACGTGCAAAATCCGAAGGTCAGGGGTATTTGGCGATGTACGTTTCCCAGTGTTGGCGCATCTGTCACTCCCGCGGGGCGACGGAAGCGACAACCAGAAAGCAAATAAAAAGGCCGGCAGACAGCCGCAATTTCCCTAAGGAAATCGCTTCCGTCTGCCGGTCTCGTCCGGCCTATAGCCGGTTCAGTCCTTGTCTAACAAACTTTTGACTCCCGAATTCCGTCCCTAAGGGCAATCTCCCAGTCCGACGCAGATACGGTATGTCTCATTCCATATTCAGTTCTTATTTTATAAAATTAGAAAAAATCAGGAAAACTCTTCAAGTTCTTCGAGCTTTTCAAAATGCAAAGACGCCCTTGTCACACTAACCTTGTTCTTTTCCATCTGGATCACCCAGTGACGTCTACACTTAGAGCATTTGAGCAATCCTGTGACAATGATTTTCCCATACATCAAACGACTGCCGCATCGAGGGCAGTTAGAGATGTTGAGATCCGATCGCTGGTATTCACACATAATAGCATCTCCTCGCATTTCCTTGATGTGACGGCAAACTCTTTATTACTGTGCCGTGCTAAATTAGAAGGACGAAAAAACTCCTTCTATTAACCATGACAAAAAAGGCCGTTTTTACCCCCTCTTTAAATGTAAAATATTTAAACCATTTTTTGTCAATTTTGCCAGATATTCTAAAAATAGGCACTTTAATACTTTATTTTAAGAACTAAAATGGTATTCCAATACTGTGATGAGTACGATAAACTGTTTATAAGGAGACCATGATGCTTATGACTGTGTTGGAAAAATTGGGGTACAATATAAGGGTTGTACGAAAAAGAAAGGGACTGACCCAGCAGCAACTTGCAGATC
>ERZ1643251.4527-NODE-4527-length-12034-cov-4.446198_pt1 | contig 12034 bp, 11 predicted proteins | sample MGYA00579261_ERZ1643251 | MGnify/ENA primary metagenome ERZ1643251 (study PRJEB29033, sample SAMEA4952267) | chicken gut metagenome | biome: Broiler Chicken; feature: Gastrointestinal Tract; material: Caecum | place: Ireland | collected 2018 | study: Broiler... | reverse complement strand
CAGTTGCAAAACGCCAAACTCGTCGTTTGTCGTTTTTCACTCAGATTAGGTTTTTACCAGGCCCTCTTTTATGGCTTTGACTGCTGCCTGCACCCTGTCATCCACGCAGAGTTTTTGTAAAATCGAACAAACATGTGCTTTTGCCGTGTGGACGCTTACGATAAGTTCTTTTGCAATTTCGGTATTTGACCTGCCCTGCACAAGAAGCCTTAATACTTCCTGTTCTCTTTCGGTCAGGTGCCCTTTCGGATCGGGATTAGTGTTTTTTGACAGAAAACGGGCATTCTCGGGGCGCGGAAAAAGTTTAAGCGCCATTTTCGCAACCGTCGGATCAATCCAACATGCACCGTTTGCGGCACATTTTATAACATCCGACAATGCCTGCGGGTCAATGTCCTTGAGGCAGTAAGCCGTAGCACCCGAACCAAAGGAGGCAAGCACCTCTTCTTCTCTGTCATGAGAAGTCAGAATAACCACCTGTGTTTCGGGAGAAATCTCCTTTATTTTCATTGTTGCTTCAAGTCCGTTCATATGCGGCAGACCCAGATCCATAAGCACAACGTCGGGACGCTCTTTTTTAATGATTTCTATACCCTCTTCAGCGCTCTCCGCTTCGGCAATTACATTTATGTTTTCAATTTGATTAAGAGCATATCTTAAGCCTACGCGCGTAAGTTTGTAGTCCTCGACTATTACCACCTTTACCTCATCCGTTGAAAAATAAGTACTTGATTGTACCGCCATAATTCTTTACCCTTTCTTTTTAATATCCTGTCTAACCTTTTGAACAAATACTAAAACGAGGTTTTGATTTTAGATATTGCCTGCACGGGTATACTTTTTAAAAACGCTTTATCCGATTGGCGGCAGTCATTTTGTATTTGTGGTATAATTTTTTGCATGGACGGCTTAATTTCAATAGGTAAAATAATAAACTTTCACGGCATAGCGGGCGAAGCCAGAGTAGGCTACAGCAGCGCGGCAAGACTTGAAAGCGCAAAAAAAGTAAAAGTCAAAGGCAGAGAACTTACAATAGAAAAACTCCGTTTTCATAAAAACTTCGCCATTGTAAAGTTTGCGGAAATATCAGACATTAACGAACTTTTAAACTACAAGGGGCAGAGTATATACCTTGAAAAAGAAAAAGTCAAAGAAACCCTTGAAGATGAAGAATACCTTATAGACGACCTTGTGGGGCTTAATGTTTTTGACGATAAAGACGATTTTATAGGCACGGTGGAATCTGTTGCAAAAAGTGCGGGCAACGATATTCTCTCCATAAAACCGCAGGATGAGCGCTACGGCAATGTTTTAATTCCGTTTGCGGCAGAACTTGTACCCGTTGTGGACATCAAGGCAAAAAAAATCATAATAAAACCCATAAAAGGACTTCTGCCGTGGGACTAAGATTTGACGTGCTTACTCTTTTCCCTGAAATGATTGAGAGTTACTGCTCTTTGGCACTTCTGGGCAGAGGGGTGAAAAACGGAATAATCGAAGTACACACGACAAATCCGCGCGATTTTACACATGATAAACACAGAAGAGTGGATGATACTCCCTACGGCGGCTCTGCAGGTATGGTAATGATGGCGCCGCCTGTGTTTGAAGCGTATGAAAGTATTGAAAAACTCCCCGATAATGAGTTTATTATGCTTACACCCCAGGGCGAACCTTACAGCCAGAAAATAAGCAAAGAACTTGCGCAAAAAAAACAGATAATTCTGCTTTGCGGCAGATACGAGGGTTTTGATGAAAGAATCCGCCTCGGCCTTAAACCAAGAGAGATTTCTCTTGGGGATTATGTGCTGACAGGCGGAGAACTTGGCGCGCTGTGCATTATAGACAGTGTTTCAAGGCATTTGCACGGTTTTTTGGGCAAAGATGAATCCGCCGTTGACGACAGTTTTTCCGAAGGACTGAAAGGATTGCTTGAGCACCCCCAATACACCCGTCCGCGCGAATACCGCGGGCTCAAAGTACCCGAAGTGCTTTTAAACGGCAACCACGGAGAAATAGAAAAGTACCGCCTCAGTGAGCGTATTAAACGCACAAAAGAGCGCCGGGCCGACCTGTGGGAGAAAATAGGGAAAAATTTTGAAAACATATAGTTAAAATCAGGAAAGCTTAAGCAGTCCTATGGATTCTCTAAGTTCGCATCTTGCTTTTTCAAGAACATAATGCTCACAGCTGCATCCGGGTGTGTTTAAAATTACACTGAGAGAATTTTCAAGGTATTCAAGCATATTCAAAGTATTATATAGCCTTTGTTTAATATCGTCATTATTCATTTTACGTTCCTTTTGCTCGTGTGACGGGTTGAATATTTTGCCAGTATAGCGAACAATTTAAAAATGGACAAGGAATATTTACAAAAATTTGCAAAACATGTAAAGAGTTTGAGAAAAGCAAAGAAACTGACTCAGGATGATTTTGACAGCCCGAGAATTTCCCGTTCCATGTACAGCCACGTTGAACTTGCAACATCAGACATTACTCTTTCCAAAGTAAAAGCAATTGCCGACAGGCTCGGTGTCCATCCTAAAGATTTACTTGATTTTGATTAACTTTTCCCTTGCCAATGGTTATTTTTATGCGAAAATAACCATATAGTGGTAATTTAATTTAGAAAAGGAAAAAAATATGCCCAGAAAGACACCTTTGGATAAAATCAGAAACATTGGTATCGCAGCGCACATTGACGCAGGTAAAACTACAACTACCGAACGTATCCTGTTCTACACCGGTAAAACTCACAAAATCGGTGAAGTTCACGACGGCGCAGCTGTTACCGACTTTATGGAACAAGAAAGAGAACGCGGTATTACAATTCAATCCGCTGCCGTTACTTCATACTGGAAAGGCCACCAGATTAACATCATCGACACCCCAGGACACGTTGACTTTACAATCGAAGTTGAACGTTCACTCCGTGTACTTGACGGTGTTGTTGCCGTTTTCTGTGCAGTCGGCGGTGTTCAATCGCAATCGGAGACAGTATGGCGTCAGGCTAACCGTTACGAAGTTCCCCGTATGGTTTTTGTTAACAAAATGGACAGAACGGGTGCAAACTTCTATCGTGTAGTTGACCAGATTAAAAACAGATTAGGCGGAAACGCTCACCCCATAAGACTTCCCATCGGCGCGGAAGACCAGTTCAAAGGTCTTGTTGACCTGCTTGAAATGAAAGCTTACATCTACACTAACGACTTGGGTACAGATATTAAAGAAGAAGAAGTACCTGCCGATATGATGGAAGATGCTAAAAAATACAGAGAAGCGCTTGTTGAAGCAATCGCCGAAGTTGATGACGATTTAATGGAAAAATACTTAGAAGGTCAGGAACTTTCAATTGATGAATTGAAAAAAGGCTTAAGAAAAGGTGTTTGCGACAACAAAATCGTTCCCGTTACCTGCGGTACGGCATTTAAAAACAAAGGTGTCCAATTGCTCCTTGACTCCGTTGTGGAACTTATGCCTTCTCCCGTTGACGTTAAAGCAATCGAAGGCGAACTTGAAGACGGAACAAGGGTAGAGCGCCATTCATCAGATGATGAACCTTTTGCAGCTCTGGCTTTCAAAGTTATGACAGACCCTTATGTAGGACGTCTGACATTTATGAGGGTCTACTCAGGTAAACTTACTTCGGGTTCTTATGTATTAAACGCCACTAACGGCAAAAAAGAACGTATCTCAAGACTTGTACAAATGCAAGCCGACCAGAGAAACGAAATCTCTGAAGTATACGCAGGTGATATCTGCGCTGCAGTAGGCTTAAAAGATACTACAACAGGTGATACACTGTGTGATGAAAAAGCACCTATCATCTTAGAAAAAATGACATTCCCGACACCCGTTATCTCGGTTGCAATCGAACCTAAAACAAAAGCAGACCAGGATAAAATGGGTATCGCCCTTCAAAAACTTGCGGAAGAAGATCCTTCATTCCAGGTTAAAACCGATAATGAAACAGGACAGACAATCATCTCGGGTATGGGTGAACTTCACCTCGATATTATCGTTGACCGTTTGATGAGAGAATTTAAAGTTGATGCAAACGTCGGCAAACCCCAGGTTGCATACCGCGAAACCATCCGCGGAACTGCAGATCAGGATTCTAAATTCATCCGTCAATCAGGCGGACGCGGTCAATACGGTCACGTTAAAGTTAAAATTGAACCCGCAGAAGAAAACGCAGGATTTGTATTTGAAAACAAAATCGTCGGCGGTGCTATTCCTAAAGAATACATTGAACCGGCAAGAAAAGGTATGGAAGAAGCCCTTGAAGGCGGTATCATTGCAGGCTTCCCCGTTATTGATGTCAAGGTTACACTATACGATGGTACTTATCATGATGTTGACTCATCTGAAATGGCGTTTAAAATCGCAGGTTCTATGGCAATGAAAGACGGTATCAAAAAAGCCCGTCCGTGCATTCTTGAACCTATGATGAAAGTTGAAATCGAAGTTCCCGAAGAAAATACGGGCGACATTATCGGCGACATTTCATCCCGCAGAGGCCGTGTCGAAGGTATGGAAATGATTGAAGGAACGGGTATTCAAAAAGTCCGTGCAATCGTTCCTCTGGCTGAAATGTTCGGATACGCAACAGACATCCGTTCAAAAACCCAAGGCCGCGGCACATTCTCAATGGAATTCTGCAAGTACGAACAGGTTCCCGCAAACGTTGAGGCTGAAATTATTTCAAAATCAGGCGTAAGCGCTTAGGAACCAAGAGTCAAAATACGGTTAAGGCGGGGCAAAACCCCGCCTTAATTATTAAAATACAGTTTTTTAAGATTAAAACTTGTAGTCCCTGCCGCCCTGTTCGATTTTTTTGAGGTTTTCAATCACGGCGGTTTTTATTTTTTCATTTTGAATTGTCTCTATTTCTTTTCGGATAAGTTTTTCGCCAATTTCCTTTGTTTCATCGGAGGCGTAATCTTCAAGATATTCTTTAAGTGTCATAATGGCGTTCGGCTCGCAAAAATTATGTATCTGCTGACTTTTGCAGATTTCCATAAATCTCTCGCCCGTTCTGCCTTCCCTGTAGCAGGATGTGCAGAAGCTGGGCAGATAGTCTAATTCCATAAGCCACTTTATAACTTCATCCAGAGGGCGTCTGTCCGATACATCAAACTGGGCGGAATCCTCGCTGTCTGGCATTGGTTTAAAATATCCGCCTACACTTGTTTTAGACCCGCCTGAAATCTGGGAAACGCCAAGATTTAAAAGTCTTTCTCTGCATTCTTTTGACTCTCTTGTTGAAATTATCATACCGACATAAGGAGCAGCAATCCTGATACAGGCGACAATTTTGGCAAATGTGTCATCATCTATACCGTTATCAAATGCATCAGGGTCAATATCGTCGGCATGTTTAATTCTTGGAACGCTTATGGCATGAGGACCCACGCCAAATGCAGCCTCCAGGTGTTCGGCATGCATTAAAAGCGCCGCAAACTCATAACGGTAAAGTTCAAGCCCGAATAGAACTCCGAGGCTCACATCATCAATACCCGCCTCCATTGCCCTGTCCATTGCCTCGGTGTGATAAGCGTAATTATGCTTAGGGCCGCTCGGGTGCAGTTTTTCATAAGATTCTTTGTTATATGTTTCCTGAAAAAGAATATATGTACCTATCCCTGCGTCATGCAGTTTTTTATAGTTCTCAACGGTAGTCGCCGCGATATTTACATTCACACGGCGTATTGAACCGTTTTTATGCTTAACATCATAAATTGTTTTAATCGATTCCAAAATGTATTCAATCGGGTTGTTAACAGGGTCTTCGCCGGCTTCAATCGCAAGACGCTTGTGCCCCATATCCTGAAGCGCACTGACTTCCTGCCTTATCTCGTCCTGTGTAAGTTTTTTTCTCGGTATATGTTTGTTTTTAAGATGATAAGGACAGTAAACGCAGCCGTTCACACAGTAGTTTGAAAGATAAAGCGGAGCAAAAAGTACAATTCTGTTTCCGTAATAATCCTGTTTTATCTCGCGTGCAAGAGCGTAGATTTCCTCCACCTTCTCGGGTATGTCGCAATCAAGCAGCACCGCAGCTTCCCTGTGTGTTAAACCTTTTTTAAGGCGGGCCTTGTTCAGGATTTTATCAATTACTTCTAAATTATTTTTATTTTCCTCGGCATATTTAAGAGTATCAAGCACTTCTTCGTGGCAGATAAACTCTTCCGCTTTGTGTGACTTTGGATTATACATATTACTACCTCTCTTACAGGTAATATTATATCACTTAATAACAAAGGCAGCACAAGAAATTATCTTATTCTCCAACTGTAATTTATATAAGCGGGATAGGCATAGTTATTGTATCGTCCCGTATAAACGGGCACCCTGCAGCAAACACAGCCGGGTCTGTGATGGTGATAAGGCCTGTATCTATAGTAGCGCGGGTGATTATAGGGTCTTGATATTGCATTAGCCGCAACTGCGCCGATTGCAATACCTGCCGCGACACCTGCCGCAATGGAGCCCGTGTTATTGCATTTAGCCATAGCAGGCGCAGATAATAATAAAAATCCAAAAAGTAAAAATGCCGAAATAATTCTTTTCATGTTTTAATCCCTTGCTTCCTGTATGTATAACGAAAGACCCGCCAAAAATGTTCACAAAAAACGGCGCGCACCAAGCACGCCGTTTGAAAGTTATTTAAAGCAAACTAACTGCAGGAGCAAGAGCAGCAGCATTGAGCTTTGCTTTGTCCCTTAAATGCTTTAAGACCCATATATCTTGCACTTGAACCGAGTTCCTGTTCAATTCTGATTAATTGATTGTATTTTGCAATACGGTCAGAACGGCTTGCGGAACCTGTTTTGATTTGTCCGCAGTTAAGGGCAACTGCAAGGTCGGCGATGAATGTATCTTCGGTTTCGCCTGATCTGTGAGAAGCAATTGCGCTGTAGCCGGCTTCATGAGCCATGTTAATTGCATTTAAAGTTTCGGTTAACGTACCGATTTGGTTAACTTTAATAAGGATTGAATTTGCAACTTCGCGTTTGATACCTTGTTCAAGTAATTTTACGTTTGTTACAAAAAGGTCATCGCCTACTAACTGGCATTTTCCGCCGATTCTGTCGGTAAGCATTTTCCAGCCTTCCCAATCTTCTTCAGCCATGCCGTCTTCAATAGAGATAATCGGGTATTTGTTTACCCAGCCTTCAAGGAAGTCAACCATTTGTTCGCGGCTTAAAGTTTTGCCTTCGCCTGCTAAAACATATTTTCCGTCTTCGTAAAATTCAGATGAAGCAACGTCTAAGCAGATTTTAATCTGGTCTGTTGTATAGCCTGCTTTTTTAATAGCTTCAAGAATAACTTCAATACCTTCTTCGTTTGATTGTAGGTTGGGAGCAAAACCGCCTTCATCACCTACTGAAGTTACAAGTCCTTTGTCATGAAGAACTTTTTTAAGGTTGTGGAATACTTCAGCACCCATTCTGATAGCTTCCTGGAAGTTAACAGCACCTACGGGAGCAATCATAAATTCCTGGAAGTCAATGTTATTGTCAGCGTGTGCTCCGCCGTTAATGATGTTCATCATAGGTGTGGGAAGAACAGTTGCATTAATACCGCCCAGGTATCTGTAAAGGGGCATTTCATAAGCTAAAGAAGCAGCTTTTGCAACAGCCAGAGAAACACCTAAAATAGCATTTGCACCTAAGTTAGATTTATTTTCCGTTCCGTCTAATTCAAGCATCAGGGCATCAATTTCCTGCTGGTTGGAAGCGTCTTCGCCGATTAACTCGGGAGCGATTTTGGAATTTACGTTATCAACCGCCTGCATAACGCCTTTACCGAGGTACATTGACTTATCGCCGTCTCTTAATTCAAGCGCTTCGTTAATACCTGTGGAAGCACCTGAAGGAACGGCAGCGCGTCCTACAACACCGCATGATAAAGTTACATCAACTTCAACAGTCGGGTTACCTCTTGAATCAAGGATTTGTCTTGCTTTTACATCTTCAATAAATGTTGACATATTGTAATACCTTTCATTTTTAAGTATCCTCGGTTTCAATTATCGCACATCAAAAAAGGTATGCAATACACTTTTTAACAATCTTTATACAGATATAAAGATTGTATTAACAAAACGGGTTTTTGATTTTTTTTGGATTATACTTTAGAAAAAGTTAATCAGGAGAATTCAAATGCAAGCAGTTTTAAATTCTACAAGAACAATTGTTGAAGATAAAGAAACCAAACTTGATACATTGCTTAAAATGCTTATTGACGCCGACCAAAAAACAAAAAGCGAGATTGAAAACCGCATTGTTAATATGGGCGAAGGCATTGCAAACCTGCTTGTAGACAGACTTCAAAAAGTTAAAGGTCCTCAAAGAGGCGTTATTGCAATGAGCCTTATAAGACTCGGCGAATGTTCAATTGCTCCTCTTAAAAGGCTGGCTCTTGAATCGCGCGAATTTCAGTGGATTGCAAACTACCTGATTTCTGAAATTTAGTAGGCTTTTAGCTTAGTTAAGATAATTGAAATAGTCCTTTCAGATAACCTTTTATGGTAATGAAGATATAGTTTATAAAATGCATAATTCAAGAAAAATGAGTTATGCATTTTTTTCTGTTCAAAACAAACACATCTTTCAATAAAAGGAGGAAAAATGACTATTAAAAAATTTGTACTCTGCGCAACCGCTGCATCGGTTTTTGCCTTAACGGTGCCGGTAAGCTTTGCAGCATGCCCTCTTAACAATGACTGCGGCTGCCCTGACTCTGCCGTTCAAAAGGTAACACCCGAAACAGCCGTTTGCAAAAAGTGTAATCAAGACCCATGCAAATGCAAAAAACAAAAGAAGAAAAAACACAGAAAATGCGATCCCTGTGAAACCGGCGCTGCCGCTCCCGCGCCCGATTGCGGATGTGACATGCCCAAAAACGACTGCGGCTGCGACACAGGTGCTGCAGCTCCTACCTGCGTACAATCACCCCAGCCTAAAGCACAGGTGTATGCATACCCTAATTCTATCTACTCAAACGCTAACGCTGCGGTTGTGGGCGAAAGCACAAATGCCGCGGTCATTAACGACAACATGTTAGAAGCCTATAACGGCGTACGTGTTGATGATTCATGCCCGACAGGCTGTGCCGCACCGATAATTCAGGACTTGCCCAAAACAGACTGCTGCCCTGCTCCCAATGTATCATCACCGACATGTATGGAAGCAAAAAAGATAATTAAAGAAGAAATACCTAACCATATGACAGGTATGGCAGCGCCTGCAGGTGATCAAATGTATCCCGATGTTCCCGACAACTACTGGGCAAGCGCGGATATTAACCGCTTAACAGAGCAATGTATAGTTGTAGGCTATCCCGACAGATTCTTCAAACCCAACAAAAACGTTTCAAGAGCCGAGATGGCTACAATGGTCGTAAAAGGCTACAACCTTGAAGACCAGTGCTTGACAGAGGCGGGTAATTTCCCCGATGTACCCAAATCCCACTGGGCTTACGAAGCCATTAACAAAGGTGTCGGCGCCGATATGATTGAAGGCTATGATAACGGCTTATTCAAACCCAACGGCAATATCACAAGAACGGAAGCCCTTGCTATTCTTTCAAAAGGTATCAACTGCCCCATGGATCAGTGCAAAGCGGATGAAATCCTCTCTAAATACACTGACGGCTGCGATGTCCCCAGCTGGGCAAGAGAATGCGTAGCAAAAGCAATAGACAACGGCGCACTTAAAGATGAATCAAGTTCAAAAATCCGTCCCAACCAGAAAGCCACAAGAGCGGAAATCAGCTCTATGCTTCAATCGGTACGCGTAGCAGGCGGATATGACAATGAAGTCAAAACGGCATGTGCACCTTGTGAAAAAACCGAAAAAACATTCATTGAAAAAGAACAATGCGTGAAAATCCCCACCCTTGAACTTTCGATGAACGATATTATTAACGCTAAAAACGCAAACGTGGGCGAACAGTTTGCCGCAACAACATTAAATGAAGTTACAATAAACGGAACAACCTTCCCCTGCGGCTCTACCGTAAGAGGTAAAGTAACCGAAGTTGTACGTCCTTCAAAATGCAACTCGGGCGCTTTAAAACTTTCATTTAATGAAATTTCATACGGCAAATGCAAAGAAAATCTGCCCAAACAGGTTCACACGGCAATGGTTCAAAAACAAAAAGATGTTAACTTTATCGTCCGTGCAATCCAGTTCCCGTTCACAGCAGTCGGTACAATCTTAGGTACGGCAGGCAGAACGGTTGGCGGTGCTGCTATCGGTGTTGCTAACGCAACGGAAGCGCTGTTTGACCAGGCAGGTGTAGGTACCGGAGAACTCTTCTCGGGTAAATTCAGAGCAGCGGGCAGAAGCTATCAGGACGGCTTAAAAACTGCTTTCAAAGCCCCTGTTGACCTCACAAGAACAGCCCTTGCAGGTACCTTGGGAACTCTGCAAACATCCGCAGATGAACTCACATACCTCGTTGACCCCAACGGTATGGCCATTTCAAGAGTTAACCCCAAAGAAAAAGTAACCATCGCCTTCGGCGAATAAAACAAAACAGGGTGAAATCTTGAGTTTTCGATGAGAAAACGAAAGATGAAACCATTGAACGGCGACGTAGGATAATCGAGCGCAAAGGCGCGAGATACCCACAGGAGCCAAACAAAACAGGGTGAAATCTTGAGTTTTCGATGAGAAAACGAAAACAAAAATCGTGCCGGTTAAGGCACTGCTAAAACCTCGCATTTGAGGTAAGAGGGACCCAAAACAGGCGTCCCTCTTTTTTATGTTATATTATTAATATACTTTTAAGGAGAGTTGAGTATGTATAATAAACTTGCACAAATGGCGGCAGATAACTTTTTAAACAAAGGCTATTCCTGCTCCGAAAGTATTGTACAGGCCGCAATTGATTTAAACATGGTCCCCAAAGAGCTATTGAGCGTTGCCACATCATTTTCGGGAGGTATGGGCTCGGGTTGTCTTTGCGGTGCAATTGCAGGCTCGCAGATAGTCTTAGGATATTTGTTCGGAAAAAACAAGACAAATACAGCCCGCGCTTTAGCCAAAGAATTTATTGAAGAATTCAAAAAGACACACAAAGCAACCTGCTGCAGGGTTTTAACCGCGGGATTCGACTTTCATTCACCCGAGAGAAAAAAACACTGCGTAAATATGGTTGAAAGCTGTGCGAATATTTTAAGTACTATGCTTGAGCGTGAAATGTCTAAAGTCTAACCTAAACTTCTTAAATTGAGTTTATGCTGAATGGGTTCACATTCAAGAAGGTCAGCAATTGTGCACTCAAGAGCTTCGCAGAGTCTGTCCATGTTTTCATAAGAAGGCTGTGTTCTGCCGTTTGCCCAGGAGTAAACAGTTTGTTGCGGCAAATTAAGTTCTTTAGCGAGTTTGTAGAGGCTGTAGCCCTTTTTTTCTTTTGCCGTTTCTCTGATTTTAATCTTCATTTTGTTGTCCCAAAAATGTAGCTGCTATACAAATTCATGTTATATTATATCGTTGAGGCAAGATTTAATACAGAGATTTTGCTTTTTTTACTCTTTTTGTATGAAAATTACAAAAAACATTCAACAAGCCCAAAATTGGTACGTAAATATATAATAAAAAACTTGTCTTTTGGCAACAAAACATTATAAAATATAGAAAAAGAGGTTTGTTTACTTTATGAAAAAAATTGCATGCTTAATACTGTGCTTTTTAATATCAGGTGCATATACAATATGTGCCGCATCTACAAAATCTGTCACCCCGCAGGTTTATTCGGGAATTTCAAACTACAAAAAAGCTAACTACACCGGCTGTATTCAGGATATGGAAGCGGCTTTAAAGAAAAACCCGAACGATGTCCTTGCCAAATACTATCTGGCTCTTGTATACACAAAAATAGGACTGCAGGAAGATGCAAAAAAATATTACCAGCAGGTTGTAGATCAAAACAGTGAAAAAATTCTCACAAAATATTCCCAAAAAGCACTTGTCTGTCTTGATAACCCCAATGATGAAAAATGTGTTAAAAAAGAAAAAGA
>ERZ1643251.4525-NODE-4525-length-12034-cov-19.255447_pt1 | contig 12034 bp, 17 predicted proteins | sample MGYA00579261_ERZ1643251 | MGnify/ENA primary metagenome ERZ1643251 (study PRJEB29033, sample SAMEA4952267) | chicken gut metagenome | biome: Broiler Chicken; feature: Gastrointestinal Tract; material: Caecum | place: Ireland | collected 2018 | study: Broiler... | reverse complement strand
AGATAAAGTACGCCATATGTTTAATAAAAAAGAAAATTAAGTTACTATTCACTAAGATTACAATTTTTGTGTTACTAAAATAAAATAACAGGCTTACTAAGTCCTGTTATTTTTGTTTGTATCTTTTATATATTCTTGGATTTTTGAAATAGATTTTTTATGAATTTTCTGTATGCTCTCTATATCAATATTTTTAGGAATATCCCCTAAAAGATATATCTTATTTGTATCATCTAATCCTATATAAGTGAGAAAAGCAACCGCGAATACAATATCAACATACTTTTTATCACAACTACTTTTATTTTCTATTTCTATTTGATTAGTAATATTTTTAAAGACCTTTTCTCCATGTTTTCTTAAAAAGATTTCACTAAAATCAATCCCTAAACCTTCCATACTATCACCTTATCACATTATTAGTGTACCAAAATAATATTATTATAATAAACGTTATAATTCAATATTATATATGCTAGTTTATTGAATTATACTATAAGTTTTATGAAAATTTTGTCGAAAGTAGCAACAAATGTTATATTACAAGCGATTAGATAAATCTAACATATTTTTATTGTGGTTATCTATATATCCCCTAGTTGTTTTTATGTCTGAATGTCCTAACTGTGATGCGATTTGAATTAAACTATACCCTGCTTTGTAATATGCAGTAGATCCAAAATAATGCCTTAATAAATGAGGGTGTAAATCTTCTATTTTTACTTCAACATTATATTTATTTAATATACGATTTACAATACTTCTTGACATAGGCTTGTCTTTGTAAAAACTACTTTTCTTTCCTACAAATAAGTATGGGTTATCCAGGTTAGTTTGTAATCTTTCTTCTAAATATTCTTGAAGTGCTTTATACATTTTATCATTTATAGTTACTTCTCTATATTTCTCCCCTTTTCCTATTATTGCAATAAATCTTTGTTCAAGATGAACATGTATAAGTTTTATATTTACAATTTCCTCTGCACGAAGTCCACCATTGCTTGCAAGAATTATAATACAAGTATCTCTTTTGCTATCTACTGCCTTGTGTATTAACTTATTTATTTCTTTTTCATCTGGAGCATCTTTTTTTACAAAATTAGGTGCTATTTTTATATAATCCCTTTTGTCTATTACAATATCATTTTGTATTCCTTTATCTACTAAATATTCATTAAACTTTTTTAGTGCATTCAATTTTCTATTGATTGTAACTGGCTTTTGATTCTCAATATTTTTTAAATAAGATTTATAAGTTTGTATATCAATACTATTTAATTTTTCAAAATCTTCACCGTAACTGTCCTTATAATAATTTATATACAATTTAACATCTAACAAATAAGATTTATATGTATTTTCACTTAATTTATTTTTTATCATATATTTTTTAAAATCTTCTAACATATTTTCACCCCATTTCAATTATGTAACATATATTTTTTATGATATTCGGCAATTATGTTGCATATAATTCTATATTTACACCATTATTTTTAGTTATATGTCACATAAGTACAGTTATGCGACATATATTTTGTTTCAAATTATTGCCCTATATATAACATATAGGACAGTTACAAATTACATAGTTAATGCAAATAGCAAAATCTGAATACCGTCTGCTATTCCGTTTTTGTAAAATAATTGGTTTTCACGATGAAGATATGTGAATAAAAGATTAGAATACTCTCTTAAATGTTCTCTTGCATTATCTCTTGTTTGAGGTGGTATTTCTTCATTTATGAATTTATCCATTTGGTCGTTCATTTCTCCTAGTTCTGCATCCAATCTTTTTAGTTCCTTATCTTCTAAATTAAATAAGTCATCATCTTCCTTCTTGTCGAATAAATTATCAAGCACATCATCTTTTTCTTCCATTTCTTCACCTCCCCAATAAATTGTATAGGAATTTTTTTAATATGGGAATGCTGAAAAAGTGGAAATTTTTTTAGCTTATATTCCTTGATATATCAGGGATAGATACCACTTTTTTTAAAACAATTTTAAAAATCCCTATTAAAAATAAAAGAAAACATTGATATATCAATAAAAAAATTTTTTATTTTGTGTTTATTGAAATAAGTAAAAAAACTCTGTAAAATATAAGTGTGTAATAAGATTTATGTTATAGTTAAATACTAACTATAACTACCCATAAAAGAATAACTTTTATGGCATAACTACTAAAAATTATAGTTAGTAGTAGTATTTCTACATTTTTAACGATGTAGCATAAAATGGGTATTTAGCAGAACAACTATATAGATTATTTGTGATGCTCAAATATAAAAGAAAGTAATAATTCTAAAAGCCTATCCCCAACCCCCGCTTTTAGTTGTTACTTTCTCTTTTTTTACCCAAATTAAAGGAAAGGAGGATTTATCAAAAAAATCTTTTTTACACAAAAATAATGGAAGGAGATTTAGTTATTATGAAGAATGGATTTAGTTTTGAACTATATGAAACTATATTCACAAATTGTTTCTTACATAGTTCAAGGTATTCTAATGGCGATTTACAACTAAGTTTATTTGGTATTGATCCAGCCACAAATGAAACAGCACATTTTGCTGATATTTCACTTGAACAAAATAGCAAAGTGCTTGGAGAAGATGAAATTGTGGTTGACTGTAAGTTTAAACCTACCCTAATACCACAGTTATTAGAACTTGGTATTATCAAAAATCAAACAGGAATATGTGTTGTAAATAATAGCATATATCCAATTTACACTATTGATACTAGTAAAGTACAAAAAAACTACTGTTATGCAGAAGAATTAATTGCTGCATAGAAGATGAAAGGAATGAAGTATTATGGAACAGACAAGGTATGTAAATTTACCAGTAATTCGGAAGAATCCAACATGGAGAACAAGTACCAACTTCAAATGGAGGAAAAAGAGCAAAAGAATTAGGACATTTTATAGCAAAAGTACAAGACCAATATATGCAAGGATATTTGCAAAAGTTTGACCAAATGTATAAAGGAAAAACAAGTATAGAAATTGAGTTTATTACAGAAGAACCTTTTTCTGCAAAATATTCAAGGTCAAACCAGTCAGGACAAGTATGTTATTGTATGTTTGGAACTGATGAAGCAAATCAAAAGACAAAAGACGGTTGGCAAAAAATAAAATGTTTAGGTATTAACTGTCAGTATAGACAGAAAAAACAAGTTGGACCACCTGACTGTAAAAAAATAGGTTGGCTTAAATTTCTTATACCTAAAATAGCAACAGATAGAATTTGGCTTATGAAGATTACTAGCCAACAAGCAGTAGATGCTCTAAATCAATATTTTTCTTTACAAAAAGAACAAGGAAATACTGTTAAAGGAAAATATATTTTATTTCTAAAACAAGTTGAAAACTCCAAAGATGGAAAGACATTCAATAACTATATAATCGATATTATAAAGAAAGAAGATTTTATTTCTAATACTACCCCACAAAATAAGGAAAATTCACAAGAACAATCCACAGCAAATGAACAAATTGTGAATAACAATGTAGAAAATAATACTAAAAAAACAACTGAAACACCAAAAGAACAACCTAAAAAGAAAACTACAAAGAAAAATGCTAAAAAAGTAACAAAAATTAAAGTGTCAGAAAATCCTAATGTTGATAAATGCTACTATTTTACAAATCATCATACAGAAACATTTATGAAAGACGGTAAGCCAAAAGAGTACTTTATCGGTGAGTTTTATGATATGACAGATAAACCTGTTAATTTAATCGTTAAACCAGAGTTGATTGATGGAATACTTGAATGTGGTATTGGCTCAGTTTTTGAAACAGAAATACAGGATTTCAAAGATAAAAAAATACTAACAGATCTTAAATTCGTACAAAATAATGAAAAGGATGCACAAAAAAATATAGCAGCATAAGAAAGGGGTTTTCTTATACTACTACCGTTATTTACAAATGTCATTTGCATTAATTGTATATATAATATACAAAAAACAAAAATAAGTCAATGGTCAAAAAATAAAAATTTAATAATAAAGGAGATTATACAAAATGCGAAATAGATTCAAAAACAAGGATAAGGTTTTTGTATATGGCACTGGTAAAAATGCTGGCGTTTTTTATAGAAATGTACCAGCTATTATTATTGAAAGAGATTCTTTTTATAAGGATTATCTAGTTAAATTTAATGATGGATCAGAAGACTGGATAGAGCCAAACCATTTACGAAAACCATTCGAACGAGGATACAAAAAATACAGAAAAAGAAAGAAACCAAGAAAAAAAGAGGAAAAAAGGAGTTAAAGGTTATGAAGATAAATTATATTAAAACAATTCGGATTTAGAAAATTTGAAGGGGTATTTGAAACGAAATTGTATGATACTACCTCTATAAGTGGAAAAAATCGCTCTGGAAAAAGTAATATTCTTTATGCTATTGTAAATATACTTTTAGGGACTAATTTGTCAGGAGATGAAAAATCTTGCCTTATAAACCAAAAAGTAGACAGTTCTTATGGCGAACTACATTTTATAGATAATCAAGGAATTAAACATATATTAGTTCGTATTAAAAACAGAGTTGGAACAAAAAATAATTCTCTTACACTTGATGGAAAGTCTATAACACAAAATGAACTAATTAGCTTTTATAAAGATAAAAAATTGTTTCTGTCTATAATTAACCCATTATATTTTTTATCAAAAAAACCTGCTGAACAGAAAGAAATGGTAGACAAGTATTTATCTGATATAAAACCTATGGAAATATTTAAAACTTTAAGTGATTTGCAACAACAAACATTACTTAATAGATATTTTAGAATACCTGTAAGGGAAATATACGACATGTTAGATGAGAATGAACTAAAAGAATTATATTCTTTAAATAAACTACAAGAGATTACTAACAAGAAGTATGAAGAACTATCTCAAAAAGAATTGTTTAGTAGCTTTAAAGATGTAGTTTTAAAAGACATAAAGTATTACTATATGCTTTCTCAAAAAGAGCAAGAGGAATTTATAAATACTCATATATTAAATATCTTTATGGATATAGCATATAACAATTTAAGTCAAGAAGAACAAAACATATTAGAAGGCATCCCACAAGATATACCTACTTATATATCAGAGTTAAATCAAGATATAAAAAAAGCAGAAAGTTATATCACTTCATTAAATGGCAAAATTGATTATGCTCAAAATATAGCAGATGAAAAATTACCTGAAGCTAAAAAATTTGAAAAGGAAGTTGAGCTTTCACTTGCTTATCAAGAATTAGATTCATTATCAAATGACAAACAAATTAAAGATAAGGAAAATCAAAAGCAAAAGGTAGAAGATTTAGAAAAAGAAATTTTAAATATATCCACAGAAATTACAGAACTTGAAAAAACTATGAAATCAGGAAAACAAAAATATTTAGCAATAAAAAATGGTACAGATTGTCTTTGCCCTACTTGTGAGCAGACTATAAAAGATGAGGCAAAAGAAAAAACTATTGCTAATATGAGAAAAAATTTAACAGATGCTTTTAACAGAAAAAACACATTAGAAGCAAAGGAAAAAGACTTAAAATTTAAACTTACAATGGAAAAGTGTCATTATCACGCACTAGGTGGAGATACAAGTATAGATAATACTAAGAAAATTGCCAATATAAAAGAAAATATAGATAAATTAGAATTAGAGAAAAAAGAAATAGAAAAATTTAATAATGAAATTTCTATCAAAGAAAAAAATATACAAAATGCTAAAATCGACATATCTAATTTTAATAAACAAATTTCTATACAAAATAAATATATTAGTGATTTGAAAGATGCAAGAAAAGTTGCTCAAAAGCTATATATTGGTTACATTGAAGAAAAAATGAAACTTGCAAAACATTACTTAAAAGATGTTAAAGTGAAGTTTTATTCTGTATTAAAGACAACAGGAGAAATAAAAGACGACTTCGTAATTACTTACAAAGCTAATTTATTATCTAATTTGTCTAGGTCAGAAACTATTGCAACAGCCTTAGAATTTGCCAATATGTTTAATAAAATCGCAAAAACTAACTTCCCTATCTTCATTGATGACATGGAAAGTTGTGCAGATTATGATTTTATAAAAAGTTATGCAAGTAACTCACAATTAATTTTGTCTAATGTAGTTAAGGGCTCAAATTTAAAAATTGCAGATTATTATAATAATGAAGATTGTACTATTATAAAACCTGTAATAACTAACGCAAAAACTATCAAAGTTTATAACAAAAATACTACTGCTATTCCAAAAGCAGCATAAAAAATATAGAAAAGTCAGATAACTTCTGGCTTTTTCTATTCTAAAAAAGAAAGGAAGATTTACATATGAAAATTAAATGTTTATTAGTTATGCCAAATAAAGAGGTACAAAAAGTTAAAATACCAGGAAGTCTAAAATTTGTAAGGGCTTTAATAGGAAAAGATTTATTAAAGATACGATTAAATAAAAATAACTTAATTATTGCTAATCAAAACGCAGCAAATGATGAGTTCAATAGGATTTTTCAAGGTTGCATCTTATATGGAACTTTTTTAGTCGTTTCAATTAAAAACAAAAAACTAACTTCTATGAAAAAGAAAGATATTAGAAAGTTCTACAATATGTTTAAGTTAGTAAAACACCAAAAGAAAATTACAATGTACAAAGAAGAATTTTTGGAAGAATACTATTACAGACAAAGAAAAATGAAAGTAAAAAATAGAAAGCATAATAAAGAGGTAATCTTTAAAAATGCTGCATAAGAAAGGAAGGAATTATATTATGAAATATTTAGCAATGGTTGTACTAAACCCAAATATCAGTAAAAGAAAAATTGATTTTATACAAGGAGGTATTGTTAGTCTTTTTGAACAAAAAAGCAGAGTAAACAAGACATATTTTTTAGGAAAACGTAAGTTAGACTATCCTGTAAAAAAATTTGAAGAAGGCTATCATATAAAATTTGAAATAGATTCAAATGAAAAGAAAATAGCACAAATCAAAAGTATTTTAAAGTCTAATAGCAATGTTATATTTCATTTTATCATTAACAATGAGGCACAAAAAAATACATTACCTATTCTAAAAAAGGTTAGAAATCCTTTTAGAGTAAATCAAAATGTAAATGTTTTTACACCTATATCAAAAAATTCAAAAGTATATATGTTAATTAGCAAAAATCTTAAATTACCTTTTGCTGAATCTAACATACTTGCTATGAGTGAAGATATAGACAGATTATTTGAAGTCGCTGTTAAGAAGTTACAAGAATATGTTTATGTAAAAGGTTTTCATACTGTTAAGGAATTAAAAAATATGAAAGATATTGAAAATGAGCTTAAAAAATATTGGAAAGTACAATTTACATTGGGCGACAATATGAATGTAGGACAAGAATTAACAATTCAAGAAAAAGTTTTAATTTAGGAGGAATCAAGTTATGAATAATTATGAAACAATCTTTTTAATGAAAGATGATATTACAGAAGAACAAAGAAATGCTGTTGTAGATACAATAAGACAATATCTTAATGAAAATGCAAAGATATCAAATGAAGAAGATATAGGAAAAAGAAAATTAGCTTATGACATTAGAAAATATCAATATGCTTATTACTACATTATTAATTTTAATGGGAAATCTAGTGTCATACCTGAATTAGAAAAAAATTATCGTACAAATGAAGATATACTAAAACATATAGTAGTAAAATTAGACGATTAGAAAGGAAGGAAAGAATTATGAACAAAACAATTTTATTAGGTAGATTAACAAAAAATCCGGAAATTAAATTTTCACAAACAAATAATGTTAAGGTTGCTACATTTAGTTTAGCAGTAAATAGAAAGTATGTAAAACAAGGAGAAGAAAGACAAGCAGATTTTTTCAATATAGTTGCATATTCAAAACTTGCAGATTTTGTAGAAAAGTTTTTAAAACAAGGTATTCAAATATGTGTAAATGGTAGACTTCAAACAAGAAACTATGAGGACAAGAATGGTATTAGAAGATATGTAACAGAAGTTATTGCTGAAGAAATTGATTTTGCTGATAGTTATACAAAAATTGAAGGAAATACTGATAATACACAAGAGACTGTTAGCGAAGATTTAAAGGAAAAAGATACATCAGAAGATTTTATTTCTAATGGTGATGATCTTCCATTTTGATATAGGAGGGGTATAAATGAATTTAACAGGAAAAGAATATGTTAGTTTATCTGCTCAAGGAGATGATGATTATAGATTTACTATTTGTTGCCTTACATTAGACCAACTATTAAATCATTTTATTCTTAGTAATATTTTAAATGATTTGAAAAAAGGTATAAATATTAGGAAATATACTACAACATCTATAATAATTAATCACAATACAAATGATAGTATAAAATTTAAAAAAACAGATAAGTTAAACATACATTATCAAATATCTTTAATCAATAACATACTAAATGATACTTTATATGATGCTTACGATAAAAATTTAGAAGTAAAAGATTTCTATAATACCATTGTTGACTTATTTGAAACATATGCTTATGAAATGGATACAGAAATAGATAATATACATATTGATATTGTAGAGATAGAAAACGTGAAAGGAGACAAAAATGAAAATCAAGTTATATAGTTCAACAGATGAAGAATTACTTGAAAAATTTGCAAAAATAGCTAAAAAATATGCAAGTAACAATTCTATTACTATCACCAAACATCCAAAGTTTGGTGATGATTACTATATTAATTTTGAAGTAAATTCATTAGAGTTTTTACCGAAGTTAGAACAAGATTTATGTAATATAGATGGTACAGAATATTTACTAATATTTTGTACTATTGAAGAAAATACTTATGGAATAAATATTTATAATGGCTATTTAGATTAATCAAAATAGAGGAGGTTTTACATATGGAAAAAACAAATATTGTATCAGTAAAATATGAAGATAGATATATGCCTAAAACATTTAGTGGAAGGGCATATTCTTATATTACAGCAATCCCATTAGAAGTTGGAGATTTAGTTGTTGCACCAACAAGTAACGGAGAAAAAATCGCAAGAGTATCAGCGATAAACATTCCAGAATTTCAAGTTGAATTTATGCAAGCCAATTTAAAATTGATTACAGAAAAAATCGACAAGCAAAAGTATTTACAAGAAGATAAAATATCAAAAGAGGCTGCATAATATGAATGGTAAGGAAATAGCAAATATTCTAGTTCAAAAATTAATTGCTAATGGATTTATTGTTCATAGATATAATTCACATACTACAAGTTCTATTTATATCAAACTGGATTATGGACTTTCTTGTGGAATTAGAATAGCAGATCATCCTGGCAAAAAGAAATACAGTTACAGATTTAATGTAATAAAAGATTATATTGGAGATAAGGTCATCATAAAAGATGGCCTTATTTGCAGATTTTATGATTTTACAGAACTAGAAGAAGTAATAAAGGCAGTTCAAAAAGAAAGACAAGAAAAAATCAATAAATATGGCTTACAAAATTACAAAAAATATATGGAAAGAGAATCAAAAGATGATTTATATACAAGATTTAGAAAAATGGAGGTAAAAAAGAAATGACTGGTTTTGAAAGATTAAAAGAACAAGTAAAAGATCAAGAGGACAAAGCATTATTGCAAACAATAGATTATTTACTATCTCGTGAAGATATGGAACAAAAATATCTGAACGAAGAAAAAACAGTTGAAGATATGGCAAAATTTATAAAGGATAAAGCAAGAAAATATATGAAAAACGGCTGGAATTATATTACTAATGAAGTAGTATATGCGTGGGCAATCATGTATTTTTCATTACCTAATTCTTTTCTAAAAATAGAAAAGAAAGATACTAATAACAATAAGACTAAAACTAAAACATCTTCTAAAAAAGAAAATTCTAAAAATACTGTTGTTTCACTAGAAAAGGCAAAAGAAAATATGAAAAAGAAAAAAGAAACAGCTCAAATTTCTTTGTTTGGAGGTGTTGCGTAATGAAGCAGGAAGAAGTAGATGGATTAATGCTTAAAATAGATAAAAAGTGTAAACTTCCAAAGTATTGGGATAATTTCATTTATGAAAATTCAAAAACACATCACCTTATTATAAAAGATAAAGAAAAGAAAAAATTGTATTGTACAAATTGCCATAAATATTTTACTGATAAAACAATAAAGGTTCGTGATTATGTAGAATGTCCTAATTGTCATAAGAAATCATGCGTTTATGGTAAGAACTATTACATGCAGTCATTTGAGCAGTCTGTTGTATTAGTTCAAAGAATGGATAAAAAAGTTATTATAAGAATTTTTGAAATATATTCTTATTTTAAAGAAGGTAGCAAAAAAATTAAAAGAAGCTGTATTGAGTATGCAAGGATTATTCCTGGTATAGGCAGATTCTTAGGAAATAATGTTTATATCAATATGTTTGGAGTTTTAAGGGTATATCACGGATATAAAAAAATAAGTTGGTCAGAATATAAAGGACATAAATATTTAACAGATTATCCTACATATCCATATAACAAAAAAAGAATTATAAAAGGTACAATTATGGAATATGCACCTATAAAAGAATTTATGAATAAATTTTCATATTATCGTTATAATTTTTTAGATGTATTGGAATTAGCTGCTTATGGTAGTTTTGAACTATTATGGAATATGAAATTATATAATTTATGTTTTTATTCTAAGGCTTTAAATAAAAATGGTAGTTTCTATAAGAGATTTAGAGTACCTAAAAGTTTTCTGAAATTTATGCAAGACAACAATGTCTCATACAAAGAACTAATGTTACTTCAATTATTTCAAAAAACTGATAAAATGTTGCTTCAAAAATATCGTAATACTAATATAAACTATTTAAGATTTTTAGTTAAAAATAATGTATTAGATGATATTTTAAAGGCAGGTATAGACATTGATTGCAATAATATGAATCTTATAAAAGAAATAAGCAAAGAAATTCCATTAAAAAAATTAGTGAAATATCAAAAAGGGTTAAATAATTTGAATATTTATAAAGATTATTTAGCTATGGCAAAAAAATTATCATATCATTATAAATCTAAAAAAGATTTATTCCCAAGAAATTTAATATCAAGACACGATAAAATGCAGAAAAAAATTGCTATTGAAGAAGATATGGATACACAGTTTAAAGCATATTTAAGATATTTGGAATTATCTAAATATACTTATGAAGACGAAAACTATATTATATTTCCTGCTCCTAGCATAGAAAATTTAAAGGATGAAGGTAAACAACAAGGAAACTGTGTTGGCTATATGTATTTAAATCCATACATAGAAAGTAAAACAGAAATTTATTTTATAAGGAATTTATCAGAAGTTACCAAATCATTTATAACACTAGAATTTAAAAATGGTCGTGTAGTTCAAAAGGAATTGCCACACCATAATAGGAATTTCACAGATGAACAAAATGCTTTTATTGATAAATGGATTGGTTTTAGAAATTTTATAGATTTAAAAGAAAAATATAATAAAAAACAAGAAATTAAAGTCATCAAATATAAATTCAAGAAGATGGCCGCTTAAAAGGAGGAAGGAAAAAATGAAACCTAAAAATAATCGAAGAGCTAAGGCAAAAGAAATATATGATACGGTTGTTAGCAATGTGCAAACTATCATACGAAACGGAGAATATGAAAAGTATTTAAAGTTCCAAAATCAATTTACAAAATATAGTTTTAATAATACTATACTAATATTTAGTCAATTCCCAGATGCTACAAATGTTGCTGGCAAAGCTAAATGGAAAGAGTTAGGTCGAGAATTGATAAATGATGCTAAAAGAATACAAATAACTGCAGGTATGCCAGCACAAGGTAAAACAAAAGTAAAGAAAATCGTTGATGGAAAAGAAGTCGAAGAAGAACAGACTTATAATTATATAGCTTATAAATCAGTATATGTATATGATATATCTCAAACAGTAGGAGAACCAATACCACTAGAAGTTAAAATGCTATCTAGTGAAAATATGGGTTCTTTTTTTGA
>ERZ1643251.4522-NODE-4522-length-12039-cov-5.302570_pt1 | contig 12039 bp, 12 predicted proteins | sample MGYA00579261_ERZ1643251 | MGnify/ENA primary metagenome ERZ1643251 (study PRJEB29033, sample SAMEA4952267) | chicken gut metagenome | biome: Broiler Chicken; feature: Gastrointestinal Tract; material: Caecum | place: Ireland | collected 2018 | study: Broiler... | reverse complement strand
CTCGAACCTACGACCGCCCGGTTATGAGCCGGATGCTCTAACCAACTGAGCTAAAGGTCCATGACTTCTAACTTCTATATAATAACATAGAAATTTTGAAAATGCAATAACTAGTCACTTCTTTTTCTTTTTCGAATGGAATAAAAGTAGAGGTGAAAAAATGGATGGATTAATTGGAAATACTCCTTGTGTAAAACTATTATATCGTTATAAAAATCAGATAGATTACATTTATTTAAAACTTGAATACTTTAATTTAACGGGAAGTATTAAAGATAGAATCGCACTTCGCATAATACAAATGGCTAAGAAAAACCAGTTATTAAAGGATAATATGCCAATTGTGGAAGCAACGAGTGGTAATACAGGAATTTCTTTTGCAGCATTAGGCGCTTATTATCATCATCCTGTTATTATTTTTATGCCAGATTGGGTTAGTTTAGAACGTGTTCAGTTGATGAAATTATATGGAGCAAAAGTTCATTTAATATCAAAAGAAGAAGGAGGCTTTCAGACCTGTATTCACAAAGCAAAGGAAATGGCAAAGAAGTTAAATGGATTTTGTCCTTGCCAATTTGAAAATAAAGAAAATATTATGGCTCATTATTTGACAACAGGAAAAGAAATTTTACAACAGGTAACAGAAGATATTGGCGGATTTGTTTCTGGAATTGGGACTGGTGGAACTCTAATGGGTGTTGGAAGAAAGTTAAAAGAAAAGAATCAAAATACGAAGATTATTGCATTAGAACCAAAAGAAGCACCTATCTTATCAAAAGGGTATAGTGGAGAACATTTATTAGAAGGAATTGGTGATGACTTTGTTCCTGAGATTGTCAATAAGGAATGCATTGATCAAATCATTTTGATTGATTCCCATGATGCATTAGCGATGTCTCAAAAATTATCACAGATTGGACTTGGTGTGGGAATTACTTCCGGAGCAAATGTTTTAGCTAGTATTCTTACTAATGGAGAAAAGAAAAATGTAACTGTTTGTCCGGATGATTCTAAAAAATATTTATCTACAGAATTAACAATTCCATTCCAGACGAAGTTAGTTGATGAAATAGAATTATTAAATTTTGAAATAATAGGAACATAACAAAATACTTTATGTTATAATAATACAAAGGTGATGACATGAAAGTTTATAATACTTTAACAAAAAAAATAGAACCATTTGTTCCTAATCATGGTAAAGAAGTGAAACTGTATACATGTGGACCAACTGTTTATGACTATGCTCATATTGGTAATTTACGCACATATATATTTGAAGATGTTTTAGAAAAAAGTTTAAATTATCTGGGATATTCTGTTATAAGAACGATGAATATTACAGATGTGGGACATCTTGCCAATGATTCAGATGATGGAGAAGACAAGATGTTAAAAGGTGCACTTAGAGAGAAAAAAAGTGTATACGAGATTGCAGATTTTTATACAAATGCTTTTTTTGAAGATTGTAAAAAATTAAATATTAAAAGACCACAATATGTTTCCAAAGCATCTGATCATATTGATGATTATATTCATATGATTGAAAAATTATTGCAAGATGGTTATGCTTATCAAGCAAATGGAAATGTTTATTTTGATGTTTCTAAAATGCCAGATTATTATAAATTATCTGGAAAGAATCCGGATGATTTAAAAGTTGCTGTAAGAGATGATGTAGAACATGATACATTCAAGAGAAATCCTGCTGATTTTGGATTGTGGTTTACGAATTCTAAATTCAATAATCAGGCAATGAAATGGGATAGCCCTTGGGGTGTTGGATATCCAGGATGGCATATTGAATGTTCTAATATTGCAATTCATTTCTTAGGAGAATATTTGGATATTCACTGTGGTGGTGTAGATAATATTTTTCCACATCATTCAAATGAAATTGCCCAAAGTGAAGCTTATTTAGGACATAAATGGTGTAATTATTGGATGCATGGAGAATATTTAAATGATGAAACGGGAAAAATGAGTAAGAGTAAAGGAGAATTTTTAACATTATCTCTATTGATAAAAAAAGGTTATGATCCGTTAAGCTATCGTTATTTTTGTTTAGAATCTCACTATCGAAAACAATTAGCGTTTTCTTATGAATCGTTAGATAGAGCTGTATCTTCTTATCAATCATTAAAAAATAAAGTAAAACATATGATGAATGAAGTTACTGGAGAAGTAGATGAAAATTTATTTCATGATTATCAACAAAAATTTAAAGATGCTTTAAGTGACGATTTAAATACTGCCAATGCTTTGACAGTGTTATATGAGGTACTAAAACACGATATGAATAACAAAACAAAATTAGCGTTAATTGAAGATTTTGATCAAGTACTTTCTCTTTCATTATTGAAAGTAGAAGAAATCGATGATGATTTAAAACAACAAGTATTGGAATTAATTGCAGAAAGAACAGAAGCTAAAAAAGAAAAGAATTTTGCACGTGCAGACGAAATTCGTGAAATATTAAAGAATATGGGAATTCAAATTAAAGATACAAGAGAAGGTACGACTTTTGAAAAAATAAGCTAGAGGGTGATGAATTGGAAATTATATTATTTATATTAGGAATTATTGTAGTCGTATATGCGCAAAGTCATATTATGAAGACATATCATGAAACAAAGCGTATTCGAAATGAAAAGATGTTAAGCGGTCAAGAAGTTGCCCGTAAAATATTAGATGCAAATGGTTTAGAAGATATTTATGTAGTACAAGTAACTGGAGAATTAACAGATCATTATGATCCAGGAAGAAATGTGATTCGTCTTTCCAATCATGTATTTCAAGATGATTCTATTGCTTCTTTAGCAGTTGCTGCCCATGAATGTGGTCATGCGATTCAAAAGAAGGAAGGATATCTTTTTTACCAAATTCGTAGTGCGTTAGTACCAGTCGTAAATTTAGTAAGTTATATGGGATACTTTGTCATTATTATCTCTGCTTTTGCTGGAATTACAACTTATTTACTCGTTGGAATGCTTATGTTACTAGCCACTTTGATTTTTCAATTTGTCACATTACCGGTTGAAATTGATGCATCAAAACGTGGAATGAAAGAGATTGAAAAATTGAACCTTGCGAAAAAAGATGAAATGCCAGAAGTGGCTAATATGTTAAAAGCAGCTGCAATGACATATGTTGCTAGTCTTGCTTCTACAGTTCTAAACTTACTTCGTTTACTTTTTATATATCGTGATCGTGATTAGTCTTGTGAAAAGACGAAAATATAGATATAATAGAAATAGGGAGGAGTGTAGTGATGAAAAAAACAATTGTATTGGGTAGTATTTTAGCCGCAAGTATGTTAAGTGGATGTTTCTTTGCGACAGAAACAATTACTTGTACAAAAACAGAAGAAGAAAGTGGTATGAATTCTACTCAAAAAATTGAAGCTGTTTTCAAAAGCAAAAAAGTACAGTCAATTAATATGGATGTTACAATCGACTTAAGTGATCAAACAGACGAAATGGTTGATATAGCAAAATCAGCACTAGAATCTACATATAATGAAATGGAAACAGAAGGAATCGCAACAAATGTAGAACAAAAAGATAAAACATTAACTGTAAATATTGATTTAGATTTTGAAAAAGCTTCAAAAGAGGCACTAGAAAATGTAGACTCTAATTTTGGAACTGCCAAAGATGAGAGGGTAGATACTGCGCAGTTCATAGAAGAAATGGAAAATGAGGGTTATACATGTGAGAAATAGTATCGATGAGATACTTTTCTTTTTGTTAAAAACTAGATATAATAACAGTGGTGATTACTATGGATGGAATCATTCTCGTTGATAAAGAGAAAGGAATGACAAGTAGAGATGTAGTAAATATAATTAGTCATACTTGTCATACAAAAAAAGTAGGGCATACTGGAACATTAGACCCAATGGCGACAGGATTATTAGTTGTTTGTGTTGGAAGAGCAACAAAATTAGTAGAAGTTTTAACAGCACATCAAAAAGAGTATATCGCATCTATGATATTTGGGATAAAAACTGATACAAAAGATATCACAGGAAATGTATTAGAAAAAAGATCGTGCCAGATAACAGAAAAGCAAGTTCAAGAAGTACTTACTTCTATGACAACTACATATGAACAAGAAGTACCAATTTATTCTGCTGTAAAAGTAGGAGGCAAAAAATTGTATGAGTATGCTAGAAAAGGAGAAAATGTTGACTTACCAAAAAGAGAAGTGACAATAAAAAAATTAGAGATGATATCATGGGATGCTCAAGAAGAGCCTGTTCTTACTTTTTTCGCACAAGTTAGTAAAGGAACTTATATTAGAAGTTTAGTGGAAGATATTGCCTCTCATTTAGGAACAATTGGAACTATGACTGCATTAAAAAGAACGAAAGTAGGAAATTTCTCATTGAATGATGCAAATACAATCGCTAAGATTAAAAATAATCAGTTTCAAATACATACAATTTATGATGTTTTAAGTACTATGTATGAAACTAGGGTAATTAGTGGGAGCTTAGAACAAAAGGTTTTAAATGGAGCGAAAATAGAAAATCAGGAGGAATTTGATATAGTATTTTTTGTCGATAAAGAAAAAAATCCTCTTGCTTTATACAAAAAAGATAATCATTTATTAAAGTGTTATAAAATGTTAAAAAAATAGGAATCTAATGATTCCTTTTTTAGTGAAATAATGCTTTTCTTTTTTTGTAGTAAATAAATATAAAAATTCCAAAGATTGCAATCAAAATACCAATGATACATATGATGGAAGCAGGTATAAAATTAATATTTAGTAAATTGATGATTCCTAATACGAGTGGAGCAGCAAATGCTCCTACAATAGTAATAATAATTCCAATAATTGTAGTCATCACACCTTGAATCATTGCGAGTATACGCCCATAATTTGTTTTTAAAATTAATCCTAGTAACATGACTCCAGAATATGCGACGGGAACCATTGAGGAAGTATTAAAATGAGATAAGAAAGCAGTCAATAATGATATGAGAATAGAAAACCCAGTTAGAAACATAAATATATAGTGAAAAATCATAGACTGTTTTTTCATATTATTCATATTATTGGATATCTGTACTGATTCCTTGGTAACTGCTTGATTATTTGGCATTTGAGAGACTGTTTGTATTTCTGAATTTTGTGGTTGAATTATTTGAGAAATGGGTTCATTGTTTTTTGGGACAGATGGTGTGTTGTTTTGACTAATAATTGGATTTGTAAAATTCGTTGGTGTTTCTGATTTTTGTATCGTTTGATTTATAATTTCTTGAGATGGATTTTCATATGATCCAGTACTTGCCAGGTTTATATTTGTTGTTACACTTTGATCTATTGGTTGATTTAGTGGCTGATGTTCTCTCATAGTATTTTGTTCAATTTTTATATTAGAAATTGGTGGTACTGTATGAACGGTGGTAGTTTCTTGTAAATTTTGGTTACTACTTAAATTGGTATTTTGTTGAGCATTCGTTGTATTTTGAGATATATTTTCATGTTGGTAAGAGGAATTATCTAGTCCACAAGTTGGACATACCATTTGTCCTTGTGGTAATTCCATTAAACATAGCTTACATCTCATTTTCTCACACTCCTATGATATATTTAGTATATCAGGTTTTAATGTATAGAAAAATAGTATGTGTGTTAAATTTGTCAACATTTGACAAAAAATGCAAATAGTAACTTATTTGCATTTTAATCTGTTAATAAATCATATCCATCTTTAATTTCTGAATCTTCGATACTTAAGTTATATTTTTTACGGATTTTAACCCAAGTTTGAGAACTTAAAGTTGTATCTTCACTTAATTTATTACTAACAAGTGTTTCTTCAATGGTATCTCTAACTTCTTTTAATTCTGGTTTTTCTTTTTGACTAACTCTTAGAATAACATGATAACCATATTCACTTTTAACTGGCTCTTTTGTATATTCTCCATCTTTTAGATTATAAGAAGCATCCCAGAATTCTGTTACAACACTATCTTTTGAGAAGTTTTCTAGAAGACCACCATCTTCTTTTGTACCTTCATCATCAGAATATTCTTTTGCAAGATCTTCAAATTTCTCTCCATCATCTAATTTTTTAATAATTTCTTCGGCTGTCTTTTTTGCTTCTTCTTCTGCTTTTTCTTGATCTTCATCACTTGCATCACTATCTGTATCTGGTTCGATTAAAATATGACGAACAGTAAGATCTCCAAAAATATTTTCATCGTAGTAATCTTGAATTTCTTCATCAGTTAATTCATCTTTTAAATAATTTTCTACTACTTGATCTTTTTTATAGCTTAACATAAGTTGTTCCTTGAATTGTTGCTCATTTTTATATCCAGAATTTACAAGTACTTCGCTAAAATCTTGTCCTTGTTGTTCATACTGACTTTTATATGCTTCAATTTGACTATTCGCATAATCTTCTGCATCTTCATCAGATTCGATTTCTTTATTTGCAATATAATTATCGATCATATTGGTAAATATTTGAGAACCACCTTGTTCTTTTAACTCTGCATATAAATCCTCTGCAGTAACCGTATATCCATCGATTTTTCCGACTACTTCAGATCCGTCTTTTAACTTGGCAACTTCACCACAACCAGTTGTTAAAAGTAAAACAGAACATATTGTGACACCGAATAACGTTAACTTTTTATTTTTCATATATTCTCCTTTCCGGTAACATAACTATCATAGCAAAAACACCAAAAAAATTCAATAATTTCTATTTAAGTAATCACATATTATGTATTTTCCCATAAAATATTCTTGAAAAGAGAAAAAAAGGAGGAATGAGTTTATGTGTAATACTGGTGTATCTGGCGCTGCTATTGTCTTAGTATTATTTATTCTTTTAATTATCATACTTGGAGCATATATTTAATCCGTTAGGAGGTGAATAAAGTGGCTTGCCAAAACAACTGTGGAGGAACTCCACAAGAAAGACCAACATGCCGTAATAATAATACTAATTACTTAATCATCGTTGTATTATATATTTTACTTGCAATTATATTAGGGGCATGGATTCTTTATTAACAAGAAAGGAGATTATCTCCTTTTTTTGTATGTCAAGAGGTAAAATGGCTCATTTTACACAATTTGTCACAATCTTTTTATAGAGTTTTCAAGAGAACTATTTACTTTCTTGGAATTTTGGGGTAGAATAGTGGTACATAGTGGATATATGTGGGGCAAAGTGGGTGAGATTATGCTACTGATGGGTGAGTATCATCATACAATTGATGAAAAAGGTAGAATTACCATTCCTTCAAAAGTTCGTTATGACTTAGGAGAGTCTTTCGTTGTAACGAGAGGGTTAGATCGTTGTTTGTATGTCTATCCCAAAGGAGAATGGGAAAATATTATTACCAAGTATCAGAAATTACCAAATACAAAAGATGCGAGAAATTTTATGAGATTTTTCTTATCAGGAGCGACCACTTGCGAATTTGATAAACAAGGACGTATTAATATCCAAGCACCACTGATTCATTATGCCGAACTAAAAAAAGATTGTGTCATTGTAGGGGTTAGTGATCATTTAGAAATATGGAGCCAAGAATTGTGGCAACAATTACTAGATGAAAATGAAGAGAACTTCTCTGTGATGGCGGATTCATTGTTTTCTAAAATGGAAATGTAGGTGTTAGTATGCACAAGAGTGTATTATTAAAAGAAGCCATCCAATATTTAAACTTAAAAGAAGATGCAATCATTGTCGACTGTACTTTAGGGTATGGGGGACATAGTAGTGAAATATTAAAAAGAATACCAAAAGGGCATTTATATGCATTTGATCAAGATGAAGAAGCCATTCAAAGTGCAAGAAAACGTCTTTCTGAAATTTCATCTAATTTTACTATTATCAAAAGTAATTTTATTCACTTGAAAGAAAAACTACAAGAACTTGGTATTACAAAAGTAGATGGTATTTTATTTGACTTAGGTGTTTCTAGTCCACAGTTAGATGAAGAAGAAAGAGGGTTTAGCTTTCATAAAGATGCTAAATTAGATATGCGTATGGATCAAAGTCAGGAAAAAGATGCAAGCGTAGTTGTAAATACTTATTCTTATGAACAATTAGTTCATATTATGAGAACATATGGAGAAGAAAAATTTGCTCCAAGTATTGCTAGACACATTGTAGAAAAGAGACAAGAAAAAGAGATAGAAACTACTTTAGAACTTGTTGATATTATTAAAGAAAGTGTTCCTGAAAAATATCGTCGTGAACATCATCCGGCCAGAAAAGTGTTTCAGGCCATTCGGATTGAAGTAAATGATGAGTTAAATGTCTTTGAACATGCATTACATGATGCACTGGATATGATAGATGTAAATGGTAGGGTTTGTGTGATTACGTTCCATTCGCTTGAAGACATCATCTGTAAGAAACTCATGAAAGAAGTGAGTACTTTATCAACCGTGTTAAAAGATCTTCCTGTGATTCCGGAAAACTTACAGCCAAATTTTCGAATCGTAAAAACAGTACATCCAAGTAAAGAAGAACTTATTGATAATAGAAGAGCGCGTAGTGCGAAATTAAGAGTTATTGAAAAAGTAAAAGAATAGAGGGATAAGTGTGAGAAAAAGAAAGAGAAAATCACGTATTACAAAAGGTGAAAAAATATTATATGGTAGTGCGGTATTTGCTGCTTTTTTCACAGTTGTCTTACAGATCTTTTGTGGTACGAATATTGGTAATCTAAAAATGGAAGTAGAAAAAGTAAAGTATGAGATTACGAATCAGGAAAAGAAAAATGAGAGTTTAACAATGAAAGTAAGTGAACTTACTTCGTTTGATAAAGTAAAAGATATTGTAGCAGATATGGGATTAGAATATAATAACGACAATATCATTATTATTAACCAAAATTGAGGTGATAAATGTGGTACAGAAAGGCCGAGATATGAAAAAATGGAAATTTCCTAAATTTATATTTTTGGGCTTTGCTGGCCTCATTTTTTTGTTATATATTCAATTTGCATATTTATCACTTTCTCCAACTGTTTATGGAATTAATATGGATGAATTTGCAAAACAAAGAAATACGGTTACACGAACACTGTATGCGAGTAGGGGAACTATTTATGACAAAGATGGAAATACACTTGCTTTAAACGTTTCTTCGTATACTGTGATTGCCTATTTAGATGAAAGTAGAAGTGAAAATTCTTCTACGCCAAAACATGTAGTTGATAAACAAATGACTGCTGAAAAATTAGCGCCTGTGTTAAATATGACGACAGAGTATTTACTAAGACTCTTAAATACAGATGCATATCAAGTAGAATTAGGTCCTGGTGGTAGAGGAATTAGTGAATTAAAAAAAGAAGAAATTGAAAGTTTAGGACTAACTGGAATTGATTTTATAGAAAGTTATAAAAGGTATTATCCAAATGGAGACTTTGCTTCTTATGTTATTGGTTATGCAAAACAAAATGAAGTAGAAGAAACAGTGAATGGAAAAACAGTAACTACTTCTGTGATTGAGGGAGAACTTGGAATTGAAGCAAAATACGATGAGTTATTACGTGGAACAAATGGTAGCTTAACTTATCAACAAGATCGTAGTGGTTATAAAATACCTGATACACAAGAAACTAGAATTGATGCAGAAAATGGAAAAGATATTTATTTGACTCTAGATTCTAATATTCAAAGATTTACAGAGGCTGCAGTAAAAGAAGTAGAAGAAAATTATAATCCAGAATGGATGATGATTCATGTTATGGATGCGAAGACTGGTAAAATACTAGCAACGAGTGGTGTTCCATCTTTTGATCCGAATACAAGAGATATTACTAGTTATGAAAATCCACTTACTTCTTATGTATATGAACCAGGTTCTACAATGAAAACATATACTTATATGTGTGCTTTAGAAAAAGGTACTTATGATGGAAGTGCAACTTATCATTCAGGAAGTATTGAAATTGGAGATTATACGATTACGGATTGGAATAAAAAAGGTTGGGGAGACATTACTTTTGATAAAGGGTATGAATATTCTAGTAACGTAGGTGTAAGTAATATGATTAACCGCTTTATTGATAAGAGTGATTTAAGAGATTGTCTTTCAAAGTATGGATTTGGAAAAGTTACGGGAATTGAACTTCCAAGAGAACAGACAGGTAGTATTAGGTTCAATTATCCGGTTGAAGTCGCAACCGCATCGTTTGGACAAGGAATTACAACAACTGCAGTACAACATTTACAAGCAATGACTTTAATTTCAAATAATGGGAAGATGTTAACTCCTCAAATTATTGAAAAGATTGTCGATAAAGATCATGACCAAGTAACTTATCAATGGGAGAAAAAAGAAAGTAAACAATTGATTAAACAATCGACTGTAGATAAAATGAAAGAACTCATGTACAATACAATTTCCAACCACGATGCAGGAACAACAGGAACCGCATATTATATTGAAGGATTTGATGTGATTGGAAAAACAGGAACTGCTCAAATTTATGATGAAACAACAGGAAATTATGCAGAAGGAAAAAATAACTATATTTTCTCATTTTCCGGAATGTTTCCTAAAGATGATCCGGATGTCATTATCTATGCAGCAATGAAAAAGCCTCAATGGGGCGAAGCAAGTGGAATGAGTAAAGTCACTGTAGAATTGATGAAACGAATTGCGAAATACCGTAATACATTTGGAGAAAAAGAAAGTGAGGAAAGTTCTGATCGTATTATAACGATGCCATCTTTCTCTAGTAAAAATATTGAGGATGCGAAAAGTTATTTAAATACATATGGAATTACACCTCTTGTCATTGGTACTGGAAATAAAGTAGTTGCACAATATCCAAGTAAAGATGCAGAAGTGTTAAAACAAGATCGTGTTGTATTAATTACAAATTCAGAATTTACGATGCCAACATTGACAGGATGGTCATATAGTGATGTGAAAGCAGTAATGGAACTTTTAAATATCAATGTAACAAGTGAAGGATATGGTTATGTAACAGAACAATCAATTGCTCCAAATACAGTCATTCATGAGAATGATACATTACACATTAAATTACAAGATAAGTATAATGTAAAAAATGAAGAACAAACACAAGAAACACAGAATTAATCTGTGTTTTTTACATGCAAATAGAAAAAAGTTGAGAAATGATAAATTATTTTATATAATAATAATGGTGATGATCGTATGATAAAAGAAACAAAGTATCAGAAATTATTAGTTTTAGTAAATGTTATTTTATTATTAGTAGTGACTGGGACATTATTTACACTATATTATCCATTAGAAATAGAACAAGGGCTCGTTTTATTAGGTAGTACTACTTTATTTCCTTTATTATATTTTTGGAGTTTATTATTTCCAATTGGTAGAAAACATGTCAAACAATTAAATATTGTATTTCTCATTATATTGATACTATGGTATTGTATTGGAGGTATTTTTTGGACGGATTATACATGTTTTCTCTTTTATGATTTATTAGCAGTCTATCTAATTGGTAAAAAATATTTAGAATATAAGAAAAAAGATAAGATGAAAATGAATCAAATTTTTATTGGAATTGTCATTTTATTTGCTGCTTTTTTCAGTATTAAAGTATTGTTAGATTACTATAAAATCGTTGAAGCATCTGTACCAATTATTTTATTTACCATTTCTCACAGTTTATTAATGGTAGCGATTTCATTACATTTTACAATGGATGAGAATCATTTCTTAGAATATCCAGAAGTAAAAAATGGAAAGAAAAAAGGAAAAACAAAAAAGAAAAAATAATTGTCATTTTTAATAAAATACGTTAAAACGGAAACATGAAAAGTTATTTTCCTAGTGAACATAACTTTTTTTGTTATGTAAATGATGTTGAAAACAAAGTGTAAAATTATTATAAGTTCTATATAAAATATAGAAAAATTGTGATAAGATGACAATAGAATAGGAGTATGGATATGAGAAATCGAACAGAGCGAAGAAAAAAATTTATGATTACCAGTTTATGTATCGCAGCATTTCTAACATTAGGAATTGGATATGCGATACTGAC
>ERZ1643251.4519-NODE-4519-length-12043-cov-5.120204_pt1 | contig 12043 bp, 13 predicted proteins | sample MGYA00579261_ERZ1643251 | MGnify/ENA primary metagenome ERZ1643251 (study PRJEB29033, sample SAMEA4952267) | chicken gut metagenome | biome: Broiler Chicken; feature: Gastrointestinal Tract; material: Caecum | place: Ireland | collected 2018 | study: Broiler... | reverse complement strand
TGCGCGAATCCGCCAGAAGTTCGGGCGGATTTTCCATAATCCGCTCCAGAATCCAGCCCACCGGTCCGGTCGGCGAGACGAACGCCTCAAACACCGCCGTCATCGCCACGCTGGAAATGAGCGCGGGCAGATAGAAGATGATGCGGAACGCCCCCGCCCCCGCGATCCTGCGGAACATGAAATAGCTGATGATGACCGCCAGCACCATGATGACGAACACGTTGGTGAAGAAATATTTCAGCGTATTCCCCAGCGCCATGCCGAGAACGCCGTCGTCCGCCGTCAATTCGTAAAAGAGCATTTCGAAATTGTGCAGCGTCCACGTCCCGACATTCGTCTGAAATCCGAGCAGAATGGTGTTGATGTTCACATACAGCCAGAAGATAAACCACTGTACGATGGGCACGGCGAGCATGACGGTCAGAAATACCGTCTGCCCCCGCCGCATGGGCGAAACGTGCTTTTTTCGCCGCACGGGAAGTTCTGCCGGCGCGAACTCTTCTGTTTTTACGTTTTCCGTTTCCAAAATTCTGTCCTCCGCGGGGGGATGGCCGCAGTTCCCCCCTCTGCATTTCCTATTGTAATACCTTTTCAGAGAAGTTTCAATATAAATAGACGACTTATAATAAAAATTTTACGACTTTTTCGATTGTTTTTACGAATCTATTGACTTTTTTTTACAAATGTGTTACAATTATATTATGAATAACGCAAAACTCGGAGCCAAGGACATCTACAATTTCATAAACCCTTCCGATCTCAAAGACATTTCCGTCATCGAAGCGGCGTACCGCAAAAAGCACCCGGAAGTCAGCAAAAAACCGATGGCGAAAAGCTATTTTGCCCTGCACCTCATCCTGAAGGGGGAAGGAAAGCTGATCACGCCCAACGGGGAATATCCGTTGAAGAAAAACGATATCTTCGTGCGCTTTCCCGGGGAGGTCATCACTTATTACGACTACGACGAAACCCCCTTCCGCTATATTTTCGTCACCTTCACGGGCGCGACGGTGATTTCCTATTTCAAACGGGTGGGCATCACTTACACCAACCGCATCTTCAAAACGTCGGACGAACTGACGCGGCTTTTCCGACTGCTCGTCTTAAAGTCGTGCGAATATCCGGAAGTGAACGACATGTTCGCCGCCGGGTGCATGCACCTCATCTTCGCGGATCTGGCGCGGCAGTCGGTATCGCAGCCCAAAGTCAAATACGACGTCAAGGAGTCCTACGTCCTCAACGCCATCAATTTCATACAGCTTCATCTCGACGACAGCGAGCTGAGCGCAGACTATGTGGCGCAGTATCTCAATCTGAACACCGACTATTTCCTGCGCGTGTTCCGAGGCGTCATGGGCACGGCGTTTTCCAAATACATCGTCGCCAAACGGATGAGCCTCGCCATTTCCCTGATGGACGACGGCGAACTGTCCATACGGGAAATCGCCCTGCAATGCGGATACGAAGACCCTTCCTATTTTACAAAATCCTTCCGCAACGCCTACAATCAGAGCCCTTCCGAATACATGAAAAAACATATCGGACACATCGGAAAAAATCCGCCCGAAAAGGAATAATCTCCTCAGGCGGCAGGGGCAGGGATTTGACGAACGCAAATTTTATGCGGATTTTATATAAAATAGAATACAGTCGCGGACGATACGCAAAAGGACAGCCCGGCATTTGCCGGGCCGTCCTCTTTTTTTACATTTCCCGCCGCGCTTGTACGCTTAGCCTTCGAAGCAAAACGCGGCGCTCTTTCAGACGTAAAATTCCGTCTTGGTATCCCGCGCGAAAAGGCGGGCGAGCAGCGCCATGCAGCGGGTGCGGCAATTCCCTTCTCCTTCGCCGTAGCAGAGGTCGTACACCGCGCCCGTGATGGGGAGATCGACGCCGTATTTTTCGCCCAATCTCTTCATCGCCGCAGCCGTGGGTACCCCCTCCGCCAATTTTTCAAAGGTCTCGCCCCTGACCAGCATCTCCCCGTAACGGCGGTTGTGGGAATATTCGCTGAACAAAGTCGCTTCGTAATCGCCGAGATGGGCGAGCCCGTAGGCGGACAATTCGTTCCCGCCCATCGCGCGGATGAGACGTGCCACTTCGCGCGCCCCCCGCGCCATCAGCGCCCCTTTCAGGGAGGCGTAGCCGCAGCCGTCCAGAACGCCCGCCACGATCCCGACGACGTTTTTCGCCGCCGCGCCGATCTCCGTGCCGATCAGGTCGGAGCCGTAATAAAAGCGGATGAGGTCGCTGCGGAAGCCGTCCGCGAGCTTTCGTTTCAGCGTCTCCGACGCCGAATCGATGACCATGCAGTTGGGAATCCCCTGCGTAAACGCCTGAATGTGCCCGGGTCCCACCCACACGGCGATGCGGTCGGGCGAAACGCCGCTCTGGACGAGAATTTCGGACAGCCGGCAGCCGGTGTCCGCTTCGATCCCCTTCATGCAGAGGACGAAGTCCGCGCTTCCGACGTCGCAGGCGAACACTTCGCGCATAAATCCGCGCAGCCCCTGCGAAGAGATGGAGACGACGATGACATCCGCGCCGCGCACGGCTTCGTTCAGGTCGCAGGTCAGGCGGATGCGGCTGTCCAGGGCGACATATTCGTTGGCGCCCGTGTTTTTGAGAATTTCATACGACTTGCCGCCCGGCGGCCCCCATAAACACACGTCGTATCCGCGATTGCAAAGATACCACGCGATGAAAGAACCCCACCTGCCGCAGCCGAGTACGGAAATATTCATAAGCGTTTTTTTAAGTGACAGTTGTCCCGAAAGAACGGGGCAGGGATTTGACGAACGCACCGACCGACGCCCGAAACAAATTCCGGAAAAGATGTCCGGATTTCAGAGCGGATTGCGCTCGACAAAGGCGCGCGTCAGCGTCACGTCGTCGGTGTATTCGATCTCCGAGCCGACGGGGATGCCGTGCGCCAGACGGGTGACGGGGACACCCAGGGGTTTGATGAGACGGGCGAGATAGAGGGCGGTGGCGTCCCCCGAAACGTCGGGATTGGTCGCCACGATGACCTCTTTCACCCCGCCTTCGCCGATGCGGGCGAGCAGTTCCTTGATGCGGATGTCGTTGGGCCCCACCCCTTCCATCGGGTCGATGACCCCGTGAAGGACGTGATACACCCCCTTGAATTCGTGCAGCTTTTCGATCGCCGCGACGTCGCGGGGGTCTTTGACGACGCAGATGACGCTCCTGTCCCGCGTCTTGCAGATCGCGCATTCGTCCTCTTCGGAAAAGCCGCCGCAGATCTTGCAGTATTTCACCTTGCGCTTGACGTTTAAGATCGCGTCCGCAAAGGCGCGCGCGTCCGCTTCGCTCATGTCCACGACGCGGTAGGCGTACCGAAGCGCCGTCTTTTTGCCCACGCCGGGCAGCCGGGAAAATTCGTTTATCAGCCGCCCGATCGGTTCGATAAAGATATCCATGCCTTAAATCATGCCCCCGAGCGAGCCCATGTTGCCGAATTTGCCCATCTTCTCTTCGTACACCTTATCCGCCTTGGAATAGCCGTCGTTGATCGCCGCCATGATGAGGTCTTCCAGCATCTCCACGTCCGTGGGGTCGACGACGCTCTCGTCCAGCTCGATGCCGTTTATGATCTTTTTGGCGTTCATGTACACGACCACCGCTTCGCCCGCGGCGGTGCCGACGATCTCCCAATCGTCCAAAAGTTCCGCCGTCTTTTCCATCTCCTCCTGCATCTTCTGCGCCTGGCGCATCAGATTCTGCATATTGCCGTTGCCGCCTTTGAATCCTGCCATGTTTCCTGCCTCCGTTTTTTGCTTTTCGTTTTCTCGTTTCGTCCCCGCCGCCCGGCGGGTGCGGGGACAATTTTAACCGCTCCGGCCGGCTTTCGCCGCCGTCCGTTTTAATCGACGTCTATTCTGACGCCGGGAAATTTTTCTTTGAGTTCGCCGAGACTTTTGTTGAAGTCGTCCTTCTGCCTGCCACGCAGCCGCAGTTCGAAACCGGTCAGCCCGATCGCCTGCAAGGCGCTGTCCACAAGCGCTTTGTGATCGACGCGGGAAAGGGATTCGTAAATCGTCTCGCTCTCGGTGTACAGGACGAATTTATCCCCTTCGTAGGCACAGTCCAGATCCATGCACAGGGTAAACAGAACGCCGTTTTTCGCCGTCTTCCGCAATGCCCGCAGAAAGCTTCCGAACGTCGCCCTGGCGTCCCCCGGCACCGCCGCCGCGCGGATGGCGGGCTTTGCGGGCTCCGGAGTTTGTCCGGGCGCCGCTTTGGCGGATGAAGGGGGCGTCTGCACGGCGCGTTTCGTTCCCGTCGGCGCGCGGCCGTCCTGCCTTTCCGCCGCCCGTCCCGCCGCGGCTTTCGGCGCTTCCCGCGGCAGAAATCCGGGATCGAAATACACGTTGCCGCCCGTCACCTCTTCGTCGGGGGGCGCTTCTTCGAGCGGGGGCGGCTCCTCCGGATCCTCCCTGCCCGCCGCCCGTGCCGCAGGCGTTTCCGTCCTCTCTTGCGCCGCCGGAAATTGCGGTGATCTCTCCCCTGCCCCCTCCTCTTCCGCATCCGGCTGCGGCGTATCGATTGCGGGAGAAGAGGAAAAATTCCCTTTCGCGAGCTTTTTTTCCAGCGCGTCGACGCGGGCGATAAGAGCTTCGATATCGTAATCGGCGGAGGGCATCGCCGCCTTCATCACCGCCGTTTCGAAGAGGATGCGGGGAGAGACGGAATAGCGCAGCGCCGTCTCCGTGTCCGCGAAAATTTCCGTGGCGCGCAGCAGCCGATGCCCGTCCGTCTCCTTGGCGAGTTTCGCCACATCCGCAAACAGATCGCGGGGCAGGGCGAGAATTTTTTCCGCGTCCCGGCACATCTTTGCGACGGCGCAGGCGTTGAGGTAGTTCAGAACCTCTTTGAGCAGCATGCCCACGCTCTTGCCCCCGGCGAGGATCTCCTCCGTCCGCGAAAACGCCCCGCCGACGTCCTCCGACAGCATCGCCGCGCAGAGGGCGCCCGTCTCGGCAAACCCCGCGCTGCCCAGAACGGAGGTCACATCCGCATAGGTGAGCTTGCCCGCGCTGTACGAAACGCAGGTGTCCGCGAGCGAGAGCATATCCCGGACGCTCCCCGCGCCCGCCCGGGCGATCGCCGAAACCGCCTCCTCTTCGTAGGGCTTCCCGATCTCGTCCAGGACGTATTTCAGCCGCTTTTCGAGATCCTCTTCGGGGATGAGCTTGAAATCGAACCGCATACAGCGGGAGAGGATGGTGGCGGGGATTTTCTGCGCTTCGGTGGTGGCGAGGATGAACACGGCGTGCGCGGGCGGCTCTTCCAGCGTCTTCAACAGGGCGTTGAAAGCGCCCGCGGAGAGCATGTGCACTTCGTCGATGATATACACCTTATACCTGCCCGCGACGGGCGGATACTGCACCTTCTCCCGCAAGTCCCGCATCTCGTCCACACCGTTGTTGGACGCCGCGTCGATTTCGGCGATGTCCAGATTGGCGGGATCGGCAAGCGCGCGGCAGGTCGCGCATCTGCCGCAGGGGGAGCCGTTTACGGGGCGTTCGCAGTTGATGGCGGCGGCGAAGATCTTCGCCACGCTCGTCTTGCCCGTCCCCCGCGGGCCGCAGAACAGATAGGCGTGCCCCACTTTGCCCGTCTCCACCTGATTTTTCAGCACCGTCACCACGTGTTCCTGCCGCACGACGTCGTCGAGCGTCGCGGGGCGGAATCTCCTGTAAAGCGCCAGATAAGCCATTTTTCCCGATCGTCCTCCCGTTCTTATCCTCTTTCGAATGTCCCCGGATTCAAACATCCGGACAAAGCCTGCGGACGGTTCAGCGCCCGAGCAGTTTTTGCAGCTTTTTCTTGCTGCGCTGAATCGCGTTGTCCACGCTCTTCTCACCCCTGCCCGTCGCTTCGCAGATCTCCGCGCAGCTGAATCCGTCCATGTACATCACGGTCACGCGGAATTCGAAATCGGAGAGTTCCCTGCCCATCTTCTGCAAAAACTCCCGCCGGTCCTCCCCGCGGATGACCTCCTCTTCGGGGCTGGAAACGGGCATCTCCCATTCCGACTGAAAGAGGGATACATAGTTGTTCAAAGGCACGTTTTTCTTGCGCGCAGACGCCTTCACGGCGTCGATGATACGGCGGGAGACGCACAGGGAGGCGAAATTTTTGAAACTCATGCTCCCTTCCCGGTCGGGGCGGTATTCGCCCACGGCGCGGTACAGCCCGATCATCCCTTCCTGGATGAGATCCTCCGTCTCCCCGCCCACGAGAAAAAAGCCCCGCGCACGGCCGCGCACCAGCCCCGCGTACCGCGACAGAAGTTCTTCCGTCGCCTGCTTGTCCCCGCCCTGCGCGAGGCCCACCAGCTCTTCGTCCGGGCGTTCGTTTTCCGATGATCTCTCCCCTGCCCCCTCCTTTTTCATTCCCGACGCCTCCGCACCGCCTCATAAGCCGCGACGCCGAGCGCCACGGACGCGTTGAGGGAATTGACCTTTCCGTACAGGGGAATGGAGAGAATTTTGTCGCACCGCTCTTTGGTCAGCCGCCGCACGCCCGAATCCTCCCCGCCCACGACGAGGGCGATATTGCCGGAAAAGTCCTCTTTATAGATGTCCTCGCCCCCCGCTTCGAGGGCGTACACCCAATAGCCGCTTTTTTTCAGCGTCTCGACGGCGGAGATGAGATTGGGCACGCGCGCCACTTTCATGTGCTCCGCCGCGCCCGCGGAAATGCGGATGACGCTTTCCGTCACCGACGCGCTGCCCGCCTTGGGAATGACGACGCCGTCCGCGCCCGCGCACTCCGCCACGCGCAGGATGCTGCCGAGATTGTGCACGTCCTCTATGCCGTCGCAAAGGACGATAAATCCGCCCCTGTCGGGGTCTTTTTTCTCGCGGATGATGTCGTCGAGATCGTAATATTCGTACTCGGTCGTAAAGGCGATGACCCCCTGATGCCGGCGGCTTTCGCTCTCTTTGTCGAGTACGGCGCGCTCGGCGAACTGCACGCGGATGCCCCGCTTTCTCGCCTCCGCGAAGAGGACGGAAAGGGAACCCTGCGCTCCCTTTTCCATCAGAATTTTATCGATGTTTCTGTCCGTCTTGAGCAATTCCGCGACGGCGTTTCTTCCTTCCGTTTTCATCCTTTATCTACCCGGTTTGAATGGTTTTTCCGCGCTCTGAATATGATACGAATCGTCGTCCGACGCGAGCAGCTCGCCGATCCGGGCATAATCGCCCGTCAGGTACAAAAAGCCGAGCACCGCTTCGAACCCGGTGGAGCGGTTGTATTCCGCGACGGAGGCGCTTTTGCTCTTCGTGCCCTTTTTGGCGTTCCTGCCGCGGCGGAAAATTTCCGCCTCTTCTTCGGTAAAGCGGGGGAGCAGGGTTTCGAGAAAGCCGCTCTGTCCGTGCGCCGAAACGACTTTTGCCGCCGCCCGCTGGAAATCGGCAGCTTTTCCCCCGCCCGAGAGAACCAACCTCTCCCGCACGTACAGGGAATACGCCGCGTCCCCCACGAACGCCAGAACGACGGGATTTATCCGCTTCGCCTCTTCTTTCGACAGAAAGTCCGATCCGAACACCTCTCCCTCCCTTTCGGCGGGAACAAAGCGCCCTTTTCCTTTCGCCCGATCCCTTTGCCGCGCTATCTATTATAGCACACCCGCGCAAAAATTACAAGCGATTAACGGGCGGTTGTCGGCCGCCCGTCCTTCAAATTCCCCGTTTTTGCCGCCGCCGGAGCGCCCGCCCGCCTTCCGCGCCCCTTTACGCGGTTGTACCCTTTCCGCGCCCCTCTCCCTTCACGCGCCCGAAACCGCCGAAAGATACCCCGCAAATCCCTCCAAAACGGCTTGCGCCAGGCTCTTGTGGAAGGCTTCCGTGACGAGCAGCGCTTCGTCCGCGCCGTTAGAGAGAAATCCGCACTCGACGATGACGGAGGGATAATCGGTGCATGTGAGCATATAATAATTCCCCGACGCCGCTCTGCGGGGAGAGGCGCCTTCGCCGCGGTAGAGGGCGTTGAGCCGCTCCTGAATGCTCTCGGCGAGCTTTTGTCCCGTTTCGCTCTCTCTGCGGTAAAAGACCTGCCCGCCGCGGGTGACGCGGGTGGGATAGAAATTCTGGTGGACGGAAATGACGGCGGCGGGCTTTGCCTCTTCGATGATCTCCTTCCGACGGAGCATATCCCGCTTCTTATACCCCTCGGTCGCCGCGCCGTACAATCCCGCAGACGTCTTGCGGGTGAGGACGACTTCGAAGCCCGCCCGCTCGAACGCGGATTTGATCTCCATGGTCACGGCGAGATTGATTTCGCTCTCCTTTACCCCCGTATCCCTGCCCGTGACGCCCCCGTCCACGCCGCCGTGCCCCGCGTCCAAAACCACGCACAGGGAGGCGGGCATCGCGAATACCGGCACGGACAGCGCACCGATACAGAGGGCGCACGCCGCGATAAATCCGCTCGCCACCACGGTAAACAACAAAATGCCCCACTTCGTCTTTGTTCCGGTTTTCTTCATACGGTTATAGTATATGAATGCTTTTTTCCGGCTATACCCGCGCGTCCAAAGGCAGACTGAGGGATTGTCCGCCCGGTTTCCGATTTGCTGTATTGAAAACCGACCTTCTTATCCCCTCCGGTGCTTCGCACCACCTCCCCTTACCATAAGGGGAGGCAGGGTGGTGGGGCGACACGCCCTTCCCATAAGGGGCGGTTCCTTATTATAGCTACCTTGTTCAAAGGGAGCGGTGCAATCTGCGACCCACTCCACGGCTCCCTTGTGCAAAGGGAGCCGACAGCCGCATGGCTGACTGAGGGGTTGTCTCCTGCGGTTATTTCTCCGCTTTTATCTTTGCCTTTTCGGGCTTTTCCGGGTTCCCCGCGTTTTCCTCTTTTTTTGCCGTCTCCGACATCCCGGCGGCAGGCGGCGGATCGGGCGAAACGGCGATGCGCTCGGCAAATTCGACGGCAAAGGAATAGTTTTCCGCCTCCTTCATGAGTTCCGCGCAGATCTCTTCGGCGTGCGAAGTGCCGATGCGTTCGACGCCCGCGGCGATGAGGGCTTTATAATCCGCCGCCGTCTCCACTTCCGTCACTTCCAGCATACAGCTGTCGTGCAATTCCTTTTTCAATCTGCCGCAATCGGGGAAAAAGGGCACCGAAAGGAACTTCGCGCCGCACTCCGACGCCATCCGCCCGATGCGCAGCATCTCCTCCGCGGTCATCGATTTGTCCGCGCGCACCTTGACGATCGCCCGTCTCGCCTTGCGGCTGACCCGCCTGATCTCGCGGCGCACGTCCCCCGTCCTGCCGTTTTTCAGAAGCGCGGCGCTCAGAACGAGGGTGATTTCGCCCGCCCCGGCGCGGACGGCGAGCTTTGCCTCATATGCCTTGACCTTGGCGAGCGTCTCGCCCGTCCCGCCCACGATGCAGTCCACGGCGGCGCGGAAGCCGGGCATGCCTTTCAGCGCCGCGACGTATAAAGGACCCACCCGCACCGCCGCCGCATTGACGCGGGAGGCGGCGTCGGAAATCTTTTTGAGTTCCGCGGGCGAAATTCCCTGTCCCGCGCTCAGTTCTGCCCGCGTGAGGGCGGAAAGCACTTCGGAAATGCGTTTCTGCCGCTTGTATGCACAAAATTCCTCCGCCTCCGCCGGCGAGAGGAGAATGCCCGAATTTTTCCCCGGGAAGGCGCCCGGCATCGTCACGTTGTTTTCCATACCCGGAGTATGCGGCAAGAAAAGCCGATTTATACCAAAATCCGCCCCTTTATGACACTACGGTTATGATATACTTTCCGCATGAAAAATACACTGTACGGCGCCCTTTTAAGCGCCTTTCCCGGCGGAGCGTTCTGGCTCCTGTTTCTGTTTTTCGTCTGTTTTTTCGGAATACATATCGTGCGGCTGGCAAAGATCGGCTGGCAGTACCGCAAGGGCGCCCCCAAACCCGCCCCGAAGGCGGAGGAAAAACCGCGCCCCGCGCCCCAGCCGCAGGCGCAGGCGCCGCAGACTCCGCAAGCCCCGCCCGAGCCCGTCTATTACATCGTGGAGCGCAAGCGCAAGCGCCCGCGCGAGACCTATTCGACGCCCCGCGAAATCCGCTTCAAATAACCCGCCGCGTCCTTTGCGACCGTGGTCTTTCTCTTCAAGAAGGTATCTTGAAAAAGGGGCAGAGTGTGCGCCCGACGCAACCCTGCCCCCGCGATATTATAAAAAATCGGGAAATGCCTTCCCGAAAAAACGCCGTAAAGGCAGCTGACGCCGGGGCGCCGCCATTTGCGGCGCCCCGGCGCTTCCGCATACACTCCGCAGTTATTTATCCCCTTCGCCTTCCGCGTTCGGATCGACGTACTTTTCGAGATTGCCGCCGTCCTCCCAAAGCCGTTCGAGATGATAAAAGAGACGGGTTTCGTCGTTGAAGATATGCACGATGACGTCCCCGTAGTCGATGACCGCCCAGCGCCCGTCGCGCACCCCCTCCGTGCGGGTGGGCTGAACGCCGTACTCCTTCTCGAGCTGTTCCTCCACCCGTTCGCCGAGAGCGCGTATCTGGGTGGAACTCGTGCCGCTCGCCAGCACGAAATAGTCGCAGAGGACGGTTTTGTCCCGCACGTAAATGGTGACGATGTCCCGTCCCCGCCTGTCCGCAAGCGCCTTGCACGCCGCGAGCGCCAATTCCTTACTCGTGATTTCCGCCATGATTTTTCTCCTTCTTTTTCAGATTTTCCGCTTTATAATATTCGTATGCCTCCCGCGTGAGAGGATAGATCTCTCCCCCCTTTTCTCCGAGATAGGCAAGGGTGTCTTTCAAAGATTCCTCCATGCACTCGTCCAAGCCCTCCTTCCCCTTGGCAAACAGGGCGCGCAGTCTGTCCACGCCGTCGTAAGTTCTGCCCTCTTCCAGAAGATCGGCCAAAAAGACGAGCTTTCCGAGCGCCGTCATCTCCCTTCTGCCGCTCGTGTGGTAACGGATCGCGTCCAGCACCTCTTCGTCCGTCACCCCCAATTTTTCCGCGACATACGCGCCCGCGTACTGATGCTGAACGGGCCCCGGCACGTCGGGGGGCGGGAGGAAGCCGGAAAGATAGGGGGAATCGGGAGGCAGATTTTTCGCGCAGTCGTGAAAGAGCGCCGCCGTCACCGCCCTTTTCTCGTCCACGCCGAGCGGTTTGGCGCGCTCCGCCGCCAGAAAGGCGACGCGGATGCTGTGCGCCCGGCGGGAGGGCTTTTCGAGCGAAAGCGCCTTTTCCGCGTTCGGGATCCGATACAGGCCTTTCCCGGCGAGATAGGCGGCGACCTCTTTCCCCGTATAGGGCGACACGTCCTCCCCCGCCGCCGCCAGCACCCGGATGCGGGTGGAAGAGACCTCTTTCCCTTCGTAGGGAATGACGGCAAACGTCTTTTGAAAGCGGGCGGCAAACGCCTTTTCCTCCGCCTCCGCCCAGCCCTTCTTTTCCGCGCGGGCGCAGACGGCGAGCGTCGCGTTTTGCAGGATGTCCTCCGGCTCCCGCCAGGTGGGGAAATCGCGCAGCATATCCGTGCCGACCAGCCAGAAAAGTTCCCCGTCGGGATCCTCCGCCTTGAAGTGCCGGCAGGTGAGATAAGTGTAACTCGTCCCTCCCCTGGTTATCTCGTAATCGCTCACCTCCGCGCCGGGAACGTCCCGGAAGGCGATGCGGCACATCGCGAGACGGTCGGCGTCGGAGGAAAGGACTTTGTCCCTTTTATGCGGGGGCGTATGCGCGGGCATGACCAAAAGCCGATCGAGCCGGAGGGATTTCACCGCGCTTTCGGCAAGCCGGACGTGCTCCGCGTGGACGGGATCGAAAGATCCCCCGAAAATTCCTGTTCTCATACTTTCATTATACTACATATTTACGGATTTTTCAAGGTTTAACCGAAAAAATTTCGGTCAAAAATACAGATATGAAAAAATCCGCCTTTATTTCCGATCTTCTCTTCGCCTTCGGTGCGGCGTTTCTGCCCGCCCTGTGCTTTTTGCGTTTCCGGCGTTTCCCCCTGTCCGCGGCATTGTTTCTGTC
>ERZ1643251.4518-NODE-4518-length-12049-cov-5.603135_pt1 | contig 12049 bp, 7 predicted proteins | sample MGYA00579261_ERZ1643251 | MGnify/ENA primary metagenome ERZ1643251 (study PRJEB29033, sample SAMEA4952267) | chicken gut metagenome | biome: Broiler Chicken; feature: Gastrointestinal Tract; material: Caecum | place: Ireland | collected 2018 | study: Broiler... | reverse complement strand
AGCAAACTCATATATATAATTAGCATCTTTTGTTTCTATGATTGCATTTTCTAGTTTTGAAACATTGGCTCCTTTTACATGAAAAGCAAACCAGTAAATGTAATAGGCGTAATAGGCGTCTTTTGCCTCTATGATGGCATCTTCTAATTTTGAAACATTGGCACCTTTTATATAAAGAGCAAACAAAAATATTTTCTCCGTATCTTTTGTTTCTATAATCGCATCTTCTAATTTAAGTATATTCGCCCCTCTTACATCTCGAGCAAATTTATGTATATAATGTACATCTTTAGAATTTATAATCACATCCTCTAATTTAGAGATGTTCGCACCTTTTATATCTCGAGCAAATTTGTAAATGTATTCCAAATTATTGCATTCGATAATAAAGTCTTCAAATAATGATACATCACAATCGTCAAATAATAATGAATATTGATACATTTTTTCTAAATCTTCGGTTTTTAAAATAATTTCTGCAATTTCATCTTTACCAATATTATTTCGTATCTCATATTTATATAAGTTCAAATATTTATTTTCAAAAAATAAAAAGTTTATCATATTGAGATTTATAATACTAGGATTATATTCTTTTATCATACTAATTAATGATAAAATTATTTCCTTTCTCTCTGGCGAATCTTGTTTCAAAGAAAATTCACGACTATTAAAAAATTGAAAAACCGTTTTTTCGTTACTTAAAGCAATTATTTCAATACATCTTTTATAATGTGAATCCTTTAAGGGTATTTCTTTGTTATCTACATAATGTAACAAGAGTGCAATATAATCATTAATGTCTTTAATATTTTTTGATTTTAATGCTTTTTCTTTCCCTATTTTTATTTGTTTATTTCTATTTAAAATTTTTCTTATTTTTTGCATGATACCAATCACTCCTATTAACAATTATTATACCTTCTCTATATTGAAATAGCAAGGACTAGCAAACACAACTTCAAACGATCATTTATCAATTCATTAAAATTTTCTAATACTTATAAAAAAAATAAAAGAGGCTCTCTCTTTTATTTTTTTGAATACTTTAATTTTAATATCTTTTCAAAATTATAGTTTCTACCGTATTTTGGCAACAACTTTTCACAGTAATACTTATAATAGTTATCGGCTTGTTCAAACGTAATTTTTCCTTCAAAAGCCTCTTTATAATATTGATATTTATATTCATCACATTTCTTTAACGTTTCTAAATATAATGTGATATTTTCTTTCACTTCTTTAAAGTCTTTTACTACAGATGGTAAGACATTGAATTGTATTAAGCTAAAATTAATTAACCATCTTTTCTCTTCTTCTGAAAAAGATACAGATGTATGATCATCTAGGTATTGATTTTTAATAGTTAAAGTATCAATTAAATGACCAAGATCAGAAAGATCTGTATGTAATAGTTCATTTTGTGTTACTTCCGATAATTGAGCAATACTTTCTACTAGATTCTTTTGTTCTACATTTGATAAACGAATGAAATAATCAGCTATGTCTTCCCTAGTAATGAGTTTTTCTTTAATAGCAAAAGAACATAACAATAAATAATTATATAGTTCAAATAGTTCAAACCAAACAAAATTATCTAAAATGTGTGAAAACGAAAAATTACTGTCTTTTCTTGCTTTATCAAACGTATATTCTAGAAGTGCTTTTTGAGCTTGATTTATCTTACCTGATGTAATTAATTCTTTTACATCTAAACTTTGACTACTAAAATTTTCTTTAATAATTTCTAAAAAATTTTTTTCAATATCTTTCAAACTAGGTAAATACTGATTAAAAATCTCATCGAGATGAAACTGATCATAAACAGGATACTCCAAATTTATATAATCTGTATTCCCTGTTTTGACAATTACATCCCTTAATCTTGGAATATTCGCTCTTTCAACAAGGCATGCAAAGTCATAAATAGATTCAACATTCCCGGTTTTAATTAAAGCTTCTTCTAATCTTAATATATTTGCTTCTTTAACTTCAAGAGCAAAATCCACTATTAATTTAGCGTTGTTACTACCGATCACAACGTTTTCAAAATCAGTGATATTGCAATCTTTAAATCTTTCTACATAAAAATGTGCATAATATGGATCTTTAGCATTCAACATGATACGTTCAACCTTGTCTTTACCGATAAGATCTCTTACTTTATCATCTACATTGATAAGAATAGTTAGTGTTTCTGCACTGATATTGCCATTGTAATATTTATTAATGAAATCAATCAATGTATATACTAAATTTTCTTCATATCTCAATACATAAGCCACGTTTACCATGAAATCATAAATTTTATCTTCATCATTCATAGAAAATAATTTTTCCAAATGTCTTTGATAATCTAAAGTAGAAAAATCTACATTAAACTTTTGTGAATAATTAAACAATCGATTTATATAATAGGCAATATCACGACTACTTCCGGATTTTAATGCAGTTTTACTAACCTTTCTTAAACTTTTTTGCATGTTTTGTTGATCTTTCTTATTAATTATTGTGTTCTTCATACTTTCACCTCTGTTAGAAATTATTATACCTTCTCTATATTGAAATAGCAAGGACTAACAAACACAACCTCAAATATTCATTTATCACTTCACGAACATTTATGCGTTAAATAAATTACAAATGGGTTTAATACACTAAAAAATAAAAGAGAAAACCTCTTTTATTTTTTTGAATACTTTAATTTTAATACTTTTTCAAGTCCATCTTTAAATTTAGCTGTTGTTAGTCTTTTCGGTAACTGTTGTTCACAATAATACTTATAATAGGTATCTGCTTGTTTAAATGTGATTTTTCCTTCAAAGGCATCTTTATAATAATAGTATTTGTACTCATCACATTTCTTTAGTGTTTCTAAATATAATGCGACATTCTCTTTTACTTCTTTGAAGTCTTTTACCGCAGATGGTAAGACGTTAAATCGTCTTAAACTAAAGTTAATTAACCATCTTTTCCCTTCTTCAGAAAGAGATAAAGATGTAGAGTAATCTATAAATTGATTTCGTACAGTTGAAATATCAACAGCCTCATTAACATCAGGATGTTGGGTATGTAATAACTTCTTTTGAGATTTTTCTGATAACTGATGAATATTCATCGCAAGATTTTTTTGTTCTTTATTTGAAGCTTGAATCAAATAATCGTCAATATCTTCTCTTGTAATAAATTTTTTATCCACCATCTCATCCATAAATAATTTACCATAATCACGACGAATAACAGTCGGTTCATTTCGTCCCAACGGATCATCTTTTATTTTCTCATTTTGAATAAAGATTGTTTTTGCGTGATCAATTTGACCACAAGCAATAAATTTTTTAATAAATTTATTCATATCTTTTATCTCGAACCATTTACGAGATATAACACGTACCGCTTCTTCAATCGCACCTAAATCAATCAAAACAGAACATAATCGCTCCACATTCGCATATCGTTCATTCATAACAAATTCATAAATACACTTGATGTCTTTTGTTTCTACGATGGCATTTTCTAATTTTCGTATATTTGTTCCTTCTGCATGTAAGGCAAAATCACACATTGCTTTTGGATCCTTGATTTCAATTAAGGCATCTTGTGCTTTTGGAATATTCGCACCTTTTTTATAAAGATGAAGAGCAAAGTCACAAATGTACTTAGCATTCTTAGTTTTAATTAAAGCATCTTCTAATTTTGGAATATTTGCATCTTTAACATGAAGGGCAAACAAGTAAATGTAATAGGCATCTTTCGTTTTTATAATCGCATCTTCTAATTTTTGTATATTAGCACCTTTTACATAGCGAGCAAATTTGTAAATATACTCCGCATTCCCGCTTTCAATAACTATGTCTTCAAAGGTGGAACGGTTACAATTTGGAAAGGTATATGAATATTTAAAAGCAAATTTCGGATTACGTTCTTTTATTATTGTTTTTTCAACTAAATCATTTCCGAAACCTTGCACTACTTTCGTAGTATAAAAATCAGCATTTTCTTTCCAAACGAAAAACATAATTTTAGCATTCATATCATCTTGGTAGTAATCTTTAATTAAAGTAACTAGTGTGTTTAAAACTGTATCATATAGCAATACATTAAAGTCAATTCTTTTTTCTCTTAATTCTGTTATAAATGCACAGATTTTTTCTTCATCTTTTGTAGAAACCATTTTTTCAATATAGCTTTTATAATCTAATGTTTGAAAATCCACATTACATTTAAATGCATAATCGTTTAATAACAAAATATAATTTATGGTCTCCTTTACACTATCAGACTTTAATACCTTTTTACTCTCTTGCTTTATTTTTCTTTTCCAAGCTCGTATGCGTTTCGCATAACTTGATGAATCATAAATCATTAAATCACCTCTGTTGATGAGTATTATACCTCTTCTTCATTAAAATGACAATAGTTGATAAATAACTGAAATCTTCATTTATTGTTTTATTGTAATTTTTGGATTAAACATTTGATAAGTTTTACTTCTATATTTTAAATAGCCATCATGTGCTAAACGATATACAATAAAAGATTTAGGATAATGATTTTCTAGTGATATATCATAATCTTTCTTACAACACACTTCTGTATAATAATGATCATCCACCATCCAATTAAAAGCTTGTTGATCTCGTTTTCTTTCTATTTCTTCATGACCATCTTCGTAAGTTACTAAACTTGTAGCCTTAGCTTTATTAAAATCAGATTTAAGATGAGCAACCTCATGAAGCAAAGCAAAATAGATGTCTGCAATTCTCTGATGTTTATAAGTCAAATAGATGGCTGGTATATTTCGACGTACTCTAAAAGCCCCCCTAATTTTAGATCCTGGAAGATCTTTTTGGATGACTAAGTAGATTCCATTTTGATTGAATTTACGAATTAATGCTTGTTCATCAAATTGATTTTTATGTGCGCATTTTAAAATATAGTCTACCAACTGAGAAATATTTTCTTTATGATATTCTGAAACCTTTTGTTTTAATGTTTCACGGTAACACTTTTCTAACCAAAGCAATAATAATTCAGGCTTATCATTTCGGCTTTTATAATGTGCTTGAGAATTAATTTCGTATACTATTTCTGGACTAGAAACACGTAAAAACTTTAAGATGTCTTTTATAAGTTCCATCGAATCTTCACGATCTTTGAAATCAATATATTTTTCTTTCATTAAATCTCTATAGTGAAATTTAGCAAGATATGCTTTTTTAGTAAGATGATGTTCCTTTAAGTAAGAATCAATTTGAACTTCTAATTTATAACTTGCTTCTACATTATAAATATATTCTATAGGAATATTAGTTACTAATGAAATACTAGCAATAACCGAAGAGGATAAATCACAATTTCCTGATAAAATATCAATTAAATGTTTCTCAGATATCCCAATGCGATTCGCAAAATCCTTATTAGAAATATGATAAAACTCTAAATAATCTAACAAATAATCTTTAAATCGTAACTTTCTCATATTTTCACTTCTTGCTTTCTTCTCTTAACCATTTTTTCTAAATTAAAACCATAAAATCTCAATAAACATTATCTATATCTCTACACATATGTTAACATTTAGGTTAATATATGTCAATAAAATTAACAAAAAAAGATGATAGAACGGTATCTTGAAAACATACACGTATATCATCTTGTAAACAATAATATTTATTTTTCAATCGACTCTATAGACTTACGAATAATGTCCATAGAATGGTGTAACTGGGTTTCTTCTTCTTTTGTTAATGGGAATACGACTTGTTCACGAATTCCTGATTGATCTAAAATACTTGGGGTACTTATATAAACATTTTCTTGTTCGTGATAACTAGATACACATAAAATAGAGTTTTCACCACCAAGAATCGCATTCGTAATACGTACTAAACACATTCCAATACCATAATTCGTAACACCTTTTCGTTCAATCACTTCATAAGCCGCATTACGTACTTCATCACAAAGCTGATCTAGTTCTTCTTGTGAAATATATTCTTGAATATCTTGTAAACCTACACTTGCCCTACTCCAAGGTACAAATTCACTATCTCCATGTTCTCCTAAAACATACGCATGAACATTTTTAGCATTGACTTGTAAACGTTCACTAATTAAATAACGTAATCTAGATGTATCTAAGGTAGTTCCTGAACCAATGACTTGATTAGAAGGTAATCCGGATAAACGATAGGTAAAATAAGTCATCGCATCAACAGGGTTGGTAGCCACTAAAAAGATTCCGTTAAAACCACTCTTCATGACTTCAGGAATGATTCCTTTAAAAATATCATAATTACGTTTAATTAGATCTAATCTTGTTTCGCCAGGCTTTTGATTAGCTCCTGCACAAATACAAACGATTTTGGCATCTTTACAGTCTTCATAAGAACCTGCTTTAATATTTATTTTAGAAGGAGCAAAAGGAATACCATGACTTAAATCCATTGCCTCTCCTTCCATTCTTTTATGATCAATATCAATTAATACCAAATCAGTTACAAATGTTTTTTGGTTAATTAATGCATAAGCATAGCTCATACCTACACTTCCACAACCAATAATTACAACTTTATTCTTCATTTTATCACTCTTTCTACTTCTTTATTATAACAAATATTGGCATGATTATAACAAAGAAATATCAAAAAAGTAGGCTTATTTACCTACTTCCTGATTGAAACGATTCACATCCATAACCGTTCGTTTTGAAGAATGAAAAACTAGATATGACACTCTTTCACTTTGAAACCTTTCTGAGAGAGTTATGACATAAAATGTTTCTATTCTATAATAGACGAATCAATTTTAATATTATTCGTTATCTTATTTACTTTCTACCATATATAATTTGTGAAGGGCACGCGTCATGGAAACATATAATAATTTCATATCTAAAACATGGTCTTTATTATATTGACCTATTTGATCAATGATTACTGCATCAAACTCTAACCCTTTTGATAAATAACTAGGAATGATATTAATACTACTGTTATAAGTTAAGTGAGAAGAATCAATTAAAGTGACATCTAAATGATCCTTTAATTGTTGATATAAATGATTAGCTTGGTCTTGATTTTTGGTGATAATCGCAATCGTTTTATATTGATGACTAATTTGCTTGGTTAATTTTATAATGTTATCACTTACATACTCTACTTCTTCACCATGACGGATGACAGGAATTGCTTGATCCAAACCTAAAAGTTGATTAATTTTATTGGCTTCTTCCATGATTTCTATGGTTGTACGATAACTTTTATTTAAACGTACAATTTCTAATGCAGGAAAAATATTTTGTAGTTCCTTCCAATCACTTAAACTACGATAAGAATATAAACTTTGTGCAAGATCACCATAAATACTAAAAGATGCATTTTGAAACATTTTCTTTAATACATAAAAAGTAAACGCTCCATAATCTTGAGCCTCATCAATAACAATATGTTTGTAATGATGATATTCTTCACTTCCATTCAGTTTATATTTTATATACATTAGAGACGGAAGATCTTCGATTTGAATCTCGTTCTTTTTTATTTTGCTAGTATTCCATCCTAAATCATTTAAAATATCTATATAGATCATTTTAATCTTCTTATTCATTACCGTAAAATACTTTTTCAAATGAGAAGTCCTGTTTTCTTTGATTTCTTTAATTAACTTTTGACTTTCTCCTTCTTTTATGAAATGACTAATTATGGTATTGATATGTTGATCGATATATTTTTCTAACAATAAAATCATTCGTTCCACTTGTGCTTGCACACTTTTGTATCTTTTTTTATCTATTTCATTGTACATCGATAAAATAATCTTTCGATCGATCATTTTTTTATCATAAATGCAAAAATCTTTAAGAGGAATCACTTCTAGTTTTTGAAAATATTCATCGATTCTTTTTTTCATCCTCATGGATGTTTTAAATGCCGCTTCTTCATCATCTTTTAAAATATCTAATGAGTGATAAATGTTAAAGTTTTCTTTTACATAATTAAGACATAATTCATCTAAGGTAGATTCTATAACTCCATTGACATCTAAATCAGGTAATATATCAGAAATATAATTAACAAAAAATTTATTAGGTCCAATGACCATATAATCTTTCGCTTTAAAAAGATTACGATAATTATAAACTAAATAAGCAATACGATGAAGCGCAACGGTTGTTTTTCCACTTCCAGCCACTCCTTGAATCACCATATCTTGTCCTAATTTTTCACGAATAATTTGATTTTGTTCACTTTGAATCGTAGAAACAATATTTTTTAGACGAACATCTGCCGATACATCTAAATATGGTTTTAATAGTTCATCATTACTCACCGTATCTACATCATTAAATTGGATTAATTTCTTTTTCTCAATCGTATACTGTCTCTTCAACTTCAACTGTCCTTGAATCATGCCTTCTGGTGCCTCATACTTACATGAACCAACATTAGAATCATAATAAAGACTAGCAATAGGAGCGCGCCAATCAACGGTAATGATATTGTGATCATAATCAATCACACCTTTTTTACCAATATAACACTTTTCAAAATGATTTTTACTTTCAAAATCAATACGAGCAAAATAAGGACTATTCTTTGCTTTTTCAATGACTTCAATGTCATGTTCCAATCTTTCTTTTTCGTCCAACATCGCATCATAATTGTGTGCATATAGTTTCCGTAAATTCTTAAGTTTTAATTTAGAATCTTCAATCACTTCATCATACTTTTCTAAAGTATAATCTAAATATTGTACTTCTTCTGTCATTTTTACACCTACTTTCTATTACTATGGTCGAACTTATACTACATGATGTTTTAAGACTTGTCAAGAACAATTAATAAATTACACAAAAAAGCACCCTTACTGGATGCTTTTAAGAAAGTTTTTTGCAACATCTTCTGGATTACGTCCAAGTTCATCGACTTCGTAATTCAGTTCACTCATAATTTCATTATTTAACTTCGTTCCTAACTCATTTAACACTTCTTCTAGTTCTGGATATTCTTTTAAAGTCTCTTCATCAACTAAAGGAATCGCATAATATGGTGGAAAGAAAGACTTATCGTCTTCTAATAATATTAAATTAAACTTTTTAAGAAGACCATCCGTTGAAAAGGCATCAATGACATCACTATTCCCATTCGCAAGTGCCGTATATCTTGGACTACCATCAATACCAATCACATCTTTAAAATGAAATTGATAAGTATTTGTTGCCCCTACAAGACCATCTTCACGGTTAATAAACTCTAAGCTTGGTGAAATCACTAATTGATTCGATACACGTGCCAAATCACTCATAGTCGTTAAATGATATTTATCAGCTGTATCTTTACGTACCGCAAGCGCATAAGTATTATTAAATCCCATTTGATCTAATACTTCAATTCCGTATTTTTGTTTTAAATCTTTTTTTACCGTATTATAAACCTCTTCAATATCACTAATTGGTTTATATTTTAAAGTGTCACCATAAACCGTTCCTGTGTAATCAATGTATAAGTCAATATTATGATTTTGTAACGCACTAAAACAAATTTGTGTCCCTCCTAAGTTACACTGACGATTGACCTTAATATCCGTATTTTCTTCAATCGCATCACTTACCATATGACACAAAATATTTTGTTCAGTAAAATCTTTACTACCAACCGTAATCTCTTTTTGATTAGAACTAAAATCAATACTAGTTACTAAAAATAAGATTCCTAAAATAAGAGCGGTAACCAACAAAATCCATTTTTGATGACGACGTTTTTTCATTAACATTTTTTTATTAAAGTCGTTTGTTTTTTGAAGACTAATTGGCGTCACTAATTTTTCGATTAACCCGACAATATAATCGACAAAAAGGGCTAGTAAACAAGCAGGAATCGCACCAGCTAAAATTTGATTGTTATTAACAGTACGAATTCCAGAGAACACTAAGAAACCAAGTCCGCCACCACCAATAAAGGCTGCCATCGTCATTAATCCAACGGCCGTAACCACTGAGATACGAATACCAGCCATAATAACAGGTAAAGCTAAAGGAATTTGTACTTTATATAATACTTGCCAACGTGTAAGTCCTATTCCTGTTGCGGCTTCTAACATATTAGAATCAATACTATTAATTCCCGTATAAGTATTCTTTATGATAGGAAGTAAGGAATATAATACTACCATCACAATGGCAGGAAGAGTTCCAATTCCTAAAAAGGGAATCGCGAATCCTAATAAAGCCATACTAGGAATTGCTTGAATGACACTCGCAACACCTAATACTGGTTTATTTAATTTCTTTACATAACTAATAATAATACCAATAGGAACACCGATGATAATCGCGAATAGTACCGCAATCGAAGTTAATTTTATATGTTCCACTAACAAACTTAAAATTTGATCATAATTATTCATGACATAGGTAAAAAAACTCATGCTTCTTCACCTCCTTGAATAAATTGTTGGCTTAGTGAAGTAATCAAACTACTACGTGTAACTAAACCAACTAATTGATTTTGATGATTTACGACTGGTAAGGTAAAGAATTTCTTTTCCTCAACGATCTTTAAAGCATCCACAATCGAATCACTTTCTTGTAATGTGACTGTATGAGGTTCCATAAACTGAATGGCAGGAGCATGAAGATCACTATTCTCTGTTAGTTGCGAAGCAAATAAACAACCTAAGAATTTTTTATGTTCATCAACAACCATGAGTGTATCTACTTTCATACTTTTCATTCTTGTAATACATTGAAACAAAGAAAGATTTTTAGAACACATAATCGGTTTCGGATTCATAATATCTTTTACTTTAATTAGTTCTGGTGAGTCCCAAATACGTTTCGCTCCGACAAAGTTACGAACAAAATCATTCTTCGGATGTTTCAAAATCATTTCTGGCGTATCATATTGAATCACTTTTCCACCATCCATAATACAAATCTTATCCGCAAGTTTGATTGCTTCATCCATATCATGTGTTACAAAGACAATCGTTTTTTTGAACTCTTGTTGTAAATGAAGTAACTCATCTTGAAGGGAACTACGAGTCATTGGATCTAACGCACTAAAAGGTTCATCCATTAAAATAATTTCTGGATTGGTCATAAACGCACGTGCTACACCAATTCTCTGTTGTTGTCCACCAGATAATTCCGTTGGATAACGGTCTAAAAATTCCTTAGGATCCAAACCAACCATTTCCATCATTTCTAACGTACGCTTTTCTATCACTTTAGAATCTACTTTATTTAATTTGGAAATCAATTGAATATTCTCACGCACCGTCATATGAGGAAATAAACCTGTTTGTTGAATCACATATCCCATATTACGTCGTAATTGAATGACATTCATCTCTTTAATATCTTTGCCATTTAATAAAATCTTACCACTCGTAGGTTCAATCAAACGATTAATCATTTTTAAAGTCGTTGTTTTCCCACAACCACTTTCGCCAATTAAACATACCAGTTCTCCTTGGTTAATTTTTAATGAAATACGATGTAATACTTTTTTCTTTTTATAGTTTTTTGTTACATTTTTAAACTCTATCATAAACATCCTCTATTCTTCTTCCATTATACCATAGCTATTAAAAAAATAGATGATTAAATCTATTTTTTATTTTTCCAATAACCAATCAATGATATTTTTGTGAATAATTCCGTTCTGGGAATAATCTAATTTATCCGTTGAATTCATTAGAAAAAACGTGTCTTTTTACATCTTAAAGTAGAAAAATCTAGATATAAGATTAAAATCCTACAAAACAAGTTATATTTTCCTACAGGAAAATATAACCGTTATTTTCATGTTTTATTTTTTTAATTGTAAACCATCTTTAAAAGCATTTCCTACTCGTTCACCTATTTTGTAATAACCATGAGTAAATGGATCAAACGCAAGGGCATTTACTAAAGAAATATCGATCTTGCCGTCTTTTATAACCTGTTCATCCGCACAAACATTCACAACTTTACCAACGACTCCACACCCATATTCTTGGTCTTGATACTCGATAAATTCACATTCCATACAAATAGGAAATT
>ERZ1643251.4516-NODE-4516-length-12055-cov-9.581667_pt1 | contig 12055 bp, 13 predicted proteins | sample MGYA00579261_ERZ1643251 | MGnify/ENA primary metagenome ERZ1643251 (study PRJEB29033, sample SAMEA4952267) | chicken gut metagenome | biome: Broiler Chicken; feature: Gastrointestinal Tract; material: Caecum | place: Ireland | collected 2018 | study: Broiler... | reverse complement strand
CAGAAATAAAAAAAGAGTCACCTAGTCTAATATACTAAGTTGACTCCATTGACCTGTTATGTTCAACATAACAGGTTTTATATATTTTCTAGAATCTTTTTTCTTTGTCTTAAATAAATCAGATATAATATAAGACTGATGACAAGAACTATACCTATAATAAGCATCAAACAATGCATAAAAAATGTTTCTGGTAAAATAGTAATGACTGGATCTGTTGTTTCATCAAAAATCCAATAATCATTTCTAAATACTATTTGATGAAAAAGAATAAAAGCCTTATTAAAATCAATCGCCGCAAAAAATCCAATAACTAAAGGGATACCTACTGAAAACAATGACGTTAATCTTAAAAAACGATATTCATGCTGTTTTATACGATAAATTCCCATTATAAGTGTCATGATTCCACTGATAACACAAATCATTTGGATTGCTTCGAAGATTCTTTTAACTTCCTCAAAATGAATACGTCCACTTGTCGACATAACAAAATTTGGTAGATTGAGATCTCCTTGGTAAAAAAGACTCTGATATTGAATCAAAACATCATAATTATGACGAATGACATCAGCTGAAAGTCCTGTACTTTCACTCAGATTTAAAAAATCAATATCAAAATAATAGAGTGGTTTAAAGAAAACTGTAAATACTACCGCAAAACTGATAATGAAAATAGCGAAAACAACAGCTAAGAAAATATCACTTTTTCTATTCTTTATAAATGAAGTCAGCACCTTTTTGCACCTCTACTTTAGATAAACCAGGATAGCTTTGTTGGCGTAATACTTCGTAAATACCTATAGCGACACAATTAGAAAGATTTAAACTTCTAGCATCAGCATCCATTGGAATACGAACACATTCATCTAAATGCTGTTTTAAAATATCATGTGGAATTCCATCATGTTCATGACCAAAGATGATATATTGATCCTGGTCAGATACATAATTTTGATCACTATAACATAGTTTTGAATAACGTGTAAAAAAATGATAATCGCCGTGATTTTGACTCACAAAATCTTCCCAGTTTTCATATACCTGCATTTGTAAATCCTTAATATAATCTAACCCGGCACGTTTCATATGTTTATCATCTAAAGAAAAACCTAATGGTTTAATAAGATGCAACTTCGAATGTGTTGCTACACAAGTACGCATAATATTCCCTGTATTTTGAGGGATTGCAGGATGTACTAAAACAATATGATTCATGATTAATCTCCCTCACCTTTCAAAATTGTATATAGCTTTTTAAGTGCTTTGGCACGATGTGAATACTGATTTTTTTCTTCCAATGTCAATTGTGCAGATGTTTTATGAAGTTCTGGCACATAAAAAATAGGGTCATATCCAAAACCATTTTCACCTTCAATTTTATCATAAATTTCTCCATCAAAATATTCTTCAATCAAGATAGGCTGTTGATCAGGTCTGCATAAAGCCATAGCGCAAACAAATCTGGCACCTCTATCTTTACCCTTAACAGCATCAATAATGTACTGATTCTTAATATCATAACTTGTATCATGCCCCATAAAACGTGCTGAATAAATTCCAGGTGCTCCATCTAAGGCATTGACTTCCAATCCAGAATCATCTGCCAATACAGGCTTATGAATCATATCACAAATTGTCTGAGCTTTAATTAAAGCATTTTCCTGAAAAGTCTTTCCATTTTCTTCAATATCTATGTCTTGATCAAACACATCTTTTAATGATTTAACTTCGATACCAATTTCTTCTAACATTGCTTTGATTTCTTTAATTTTTCCTTCATTTGTAGAAGCTACAATAATTTCTTTCATTTCTCTCACTCCATTTTCAAACTTTTCTTGACTTCTGATATAGGCATTTTCTGTCCCGTCCAAAATTCAAAAGAAACAGCACCCTGATAAAGAATCATGCCTTCTCCATTCATATATTCAAGACCATTTTCTTTTGCTAGTGTTAATAACTTTGTTTCTTGAGGATTATAAATAATATCAGCCACCTTTAATGACTTATTGAGATAAGATTCATCAGGAATTAAACATCCATCAGTATGTGGTTCCATTCCTACATTTGTGGTTTGAATAAGCAAATAAGCATCTTTTAAATCATTTTTCAAAGATTGCATATCTTGCAAGGATTTTAATGTTATAGAACAATGACATTGTTGATTCATTTGTTCAACCCAATCCTTATGACTGCGATTATAAACAATAATGTCCTTAGCCTGTTTTGTCAGTGCAGCCACAATAGCTCTAGCAGCCCCACCAGCACCCAAAACAACAATTTTCTGTTGATGAAGATTCCAATGTTTTTCTTCACAGGCCTTGATAAAGCCGATTCCATCACTGATATGACCAATCAGCTTACCATGATCATTTTTGACTGTATTGACAGCCTGACAGAGTTTAGCTTCAGGAGTCAATTCATCAAGATAAGATAAAATCTTCACTTTATATGGCATGGATACATTAAATCCCTTGATGGGTAATATTCTGGCACTTGTTATAAAATTGGCAAAATGATTTTCCTCCACCTCAAATGCCAAATAGACATCATCAATACCCAAGTATTGAAAAGCCGTATTATGCATCATTGGTGAAAAGGAATGTTTAATAGGATTAGCAACAATACCATATAATCCTGTATAACCCGTAATCTTATTCATTATAACCCTCCTTGATTTCTTTTCTATTATATAGCAATCATCTACAAGACTCAAAGAATTATTTTAAGAATATGAAAAAAACACTTCCATTTTTATTTTTCGAGTATAATCATGTATAGGAGGTAATTTTTTATGATTAATCAATTAATAGTGAATGCTGATGATTTTGGAATGACACAAGCCAATACCATTGGTATACTTGTAGGGCATAGTCAAGGCATTATTACTTCAACAACATGTATGATGAATATGCCCTATGCTCAGTTTGCTTTAAAAGAAGCTAAAAAATTTCCACAACTGGGAGTTGGAGTTCACCTGGTATTAACCGTTGGTCGTCCTTTAGTAGAAGGAGCTCAATCCTATACAAATCAAAATGGAGATTTTATTCGACCAAAAGATTATCCTGATGGAAAACCACACGCTAATCAAGATGAACTTTATCGTGAATGGAAAGCTCAAATAGACAAATTTATTGAAATAGCCGGACATAAGCCAACACATATTGATTCACACCATCATGTCCATCTATTACCATGGCATTTGGATGTTACAAAACGATTAGCTTTAGAATATGATTTACCTATTCGCCAACGTGAACAGGTTCTTGATACATATCCTTATATTCCTGTTTATGATCAGATGTATAATGATGATGCCAATTATCAATATTTTACACAAATTCTTTCATCCTATCATGGACCTTTGGAATTCATGTGTCACCCTGCTTATCTTGATCAAAGACTCTATGATATGTCCAGCTATAACTTACCACGTATAAAAGAACTTGAACTTTTAACTTCACCAGAAATCAAAACTTTCATACAAGAAAATCATATTAAACTTATTAATTTTTCTGATCTTCCACATAATCATTTATAATTTGACAAAAGATTCTTGCATTCTTGTAAAAAAATGTTAAAATAGATATGTCCGTAGAGATACGGATATGGTGAGGAAGAAGAGCAAGGTGGAAGTTATTTGGTAGAGAGATGGAGATTGTAGTTCATATAATACAAAACTTTCGAAAAATAATAACACAAAAAAGAGATTGTAAGTCGAACTTATAATCTCTTTTTTCTTTATCGAAAAGATTTTTTATAACTTTTCATGACCCTCTATTTGATTTAATACCCCTAATATGGCTAAAAACAATCCTGGAACAATCAATCCCAAATAATCCACTCTTATCACCACCAAAGTTATTTTAACATTCCTTTCAAAAAGAAGTGTTAAAACAAGGTAAAAAGATTTTTCAAATTGTGTTATTTACCATTTTTTATGAAGATCTTCTTTGGTAATAGGTCGAATCACCTGACATGGATTCCCTGCAGCGATTACATATGGAGGAATATCATGAGTGACAACACTCCCTGCTCCAATGATAGCACCCTGATTAATCTTAACACCTGGTAAAATAGTCACATTCCCACCTATCCAGACATAATCATAAATTTTAACTGGACGTGCATATTCTAAGCCTTGCATCCTTTGTCCTTCATGAAAAGGATAAGAAGCAGTATAGATATTCACATTTGGTCCCATGACAACATGATCTCCAATCTCTACAAGTCCCTGATCTAAAATAGTGAGATTGACATCACTATAAAAATCAATACCAACCGTAATATGGTAACCATACTGACAATAAAAAGGTGGTTCAATCCATAATTCACCTTTACAATTCAATAATTTCTTTAACAAAACATCTTTTTCTTCTTTTTGAACAGGAGTATAACGATTATATTCATAGAGCATTCGTTTGCAAATTTCTCTTTCATGATATAATTCCTGATCATATGACTGGTATAAATGCCCAGCCTTCATTTTTTCTTTTTCACTCATTTATTTTCATCCTTTATTATTTTTTCTATATGTTCAATCATCGCTTGACAATCATAAGTAGCAAAAATAGAAGCATCTATGTTATCTACTAAAACAGGTTTCAATTTTTGTGATAACTCATGTTGTTTATATCTGAGTTGAGGAGCGATGAGAATCAAATCATATTTTTGATAAACATTTTCTAACTGATAAACTGCTGTTGCATCAACATGATAAGGTAAATGATTTAACTGACAATATTTATTTAATTTTTCAGCAAAATATCCCGTTGTCATACCACCTGAACAACATAATAAAATATGATAATTTGGCTTTTCATCTTCAAGCAGTTTTTCCATCATACGATGAAACAGATTGGTTGCATAATGAAAGTTATAAAACTGATAATGTAAATAAAATAACAGTTCTTCTCCTTCCATAATCGCTTCTTCTACAATTCCTATAGGCCAAACAACAAATCTGGCAACACGATTTTTATAATAAATTTTATAAGTTCTTGAATCATATTTTTCTAGCTTTAAGCGAGGATCACTTGTCACCTGATAATAAACCCATTTTCTAAAGACTTTTAAATCTTCCTGTTTATAAAAAGTTTCCATTACCCTCACCACCATATTTCTATTATACTAAACTTTCATCAAAATACCAACTACATAAAAAAGAGAAAATCTCATCTCGATTTTCCCAAATGATTTTTCTTCATCTATTTTCATGTTCCATGTTTTTCACATCTTCTCAAAGACGTTCTGTTGTTTATAAATTCCGTAACTTTACATAATCATTACAATCATAAACGACAAGGTTTCTATTTCCTCGGCAATATTTTATCATTTATACCACTTCTTGTATATTTAGGTATAAAAATGACACCTCTATCTACATCATACATAATGTTTAATCTTTTAATAATCGCATATTTCATATAAAAAAGAATGAATATTGATCATTCATTCTCTGTATCATTTCATATCGTTATGAGTCTTTTTTATGATTTAACTGATAAATCTTTCTTTCCAAAGACACAAAGAAATGTTCTTTGGGACTTTGATCAAAATGTATCAAATAGAAAGATAAAACAAGCCCGCCAATCACAGCAACCAGCATATCTGTCAATGTATCATGGACACCACTTGTCCAATGATTAATAGCATCATAATTAAAGAAGACTAATAATGCATATTCATAAAATTCCCATAATAAAGCTATGGAAGCATTGACAGCATTTAAAAACAAAAACATCAAGCTTTTACGATGATCTTCTCTTAAAAAATGTTTATATACAAAATATATCAGTTCACAAATAACAACACCACTGGCACAATGTGTAAATTTATCATAATAAGGTGTTGAATACCCACCAAGACAGCTTCCCCATAGACTTGCAAAATAAACAAAGATAAGATTAATAATATGGAATTCTAACGGAACTTTGATATGCAGTATTTTCATGAGTGCAGGTAAAATCCATGGTGTCAGACAAGCCACAAAAGTCATCCCAAAATACTTACCCTGCCAATTCACATAAAACGCATATATCAAAGTTACAATATAAATGATTAAACAACCATACCACATCATTTTCAACTTCTTCATAATGACACCTCTTTTTTATATTGTATCATTATTTCATGATAATTGTGACTAAAGAAATTTCTTTTTTTGTCGATTTTTAACATAAATAAGTTCACCATCACCTAATAAATCTCCTTTTTGAATATTTTTTGGAGTCCCAAATCTTTCAAAATAGATATGTCTTGTATGATTGTCATTTTTCATTATGTCAATTTCTTTGTATTAAAATCATAGAAGTTTTCAACAATACGTATCAATACATTTGATTTCTGTTGATTTTTAGCTCTTAAAAAGCTCAATAATACAAGACAGCCTCCACCTAAAGCACATAGCATATCCGTCATGGAATCATGAACACCCGTTGTATAGTGAAGGATACAGTCATTATTAAAAAAGACAAGCATAAAATATTCATAAAACTCCCATAAAACAGCAATTGACAAATTGGCTGTTATAATAAAAATGAAAAGAAAAATATAATCTTGTTTATTATCAATGGTATGTTGCTTTTTGACCATGCAATAAAAAATCATCGCCATCATACTTGCAAGAATTCCACTAAAGAAATGTACAATTTTATCATAGAAAGGCAATGTATATCCTTTTAATGAACTTCCTATCAATGAAGCAAAATACACAAAAACAACATTTATAATCTTGATTTCATCCGTCATTTTAAGATGAAGCAGATGCATCAGTAGCGGAAAAAGCCATGGTGTTATGCAAGCAACAAAACACATCATGATATCTTTTAAGTTTCCTGTTTTTATATTCAAAACAAAAGCCAATAGAAGTGTCACAATATAAATACCACTTGCAAAATAAAACAATCCTGATTGTCTTGTTTTCATAAATCTCCTTCCTATTCTTTTTTCACAGGGATAAACTGTTGAATAAAATTCTTTTTCTCTTTCTTTAAACTATAAAAGAAACCAAATATTGAAAAGATAAAAGCTCCTATAAAATTCACAAACAAGTCCAACATACTATCAATCAGACCTATATCCAGATAACCACCTAGCCCCAAGTTATGACCATTAATCAAAACTTCAGAAATAGAATTGATTGTCACAGGAATGTTACTTTTCGTAGGATCTAAAGTTACTGAATAAATAGCATGAATAACTGTATCTTTTTGCATATCAAAATGAAAAAACTGATCCATACCAAATTCAAATAATTCCCACAAAGATCCAATAGTCATTGAAAAACAAAAAGCAACAACACTCATGAAAACAGGTGATAAAGTAAATTTAAGACGTTTATCATTATTCATGATTTCTACTAAAGAAAAACCTATAGCTGCACATAAAAAACCATTTAAAGTATGCAAAATTGTATCCCACATAGGAAAATAAATATAAAATGATGAAATTTCACCAAGAATTTCTGCACTAAATATAAATAAGAATATAATAATTTCTAATAAACTCGGTAATTCAATTTTAAACTCTGCCTGAATAAAGCTTGGTACAATCATCAAAAACAATGTTAAAACACATAGAAATACATTTTCATAATTATGATGTAACAACTGTAAAATCATAACTATGAAAATAATGACTCTTAATAATATATAGACGATAAAAGAAGCTTTATGTTCATGAATTTCATCTTTGATTGCTTGACTTTTCTCTTTGAATTTATGCATATGAGAATCCTCCTTAAACAGATAGATATGATAGATAACTATCATATCTATCTATATTAACATTTATTTCAAAAGATGAAAAGCTTTGACAATTTCTAAAACCAAAACAGGTACAAATGATAAAATGAGAGCACTGATATAGAAATGTAAAGATAATATTCTTAATCCAAAAATATCATTAATCGCTGGAACAAATAAAACAATGAATACCATTAAGAGAGAAATCAAAGCAGCTTTATTTAAATTCTTATTTTTAAAGATACCAATCTTAAATAAAGATTTTGATGAACGCATATTATAAGCATGAATAATTTGAGATAATGATAAAACCATAAAACTCATTGTTCTTCCTACTTCAATATTACCCGTTTCACGCCATCCTAAACGGAAAGCTGTTAAAGCTAAACAACCAAACATAAATCCTTGTAAAATAACCTGTATCCCTAAACCATGAGCAAATAAGCTTTCATTTTTGTGTCTAGGTTTTTCATACATGACATCATCTTCGATAGGTTCAGTTCCTAACGCAATGGCTGGTAAACTGTCAGTAACTAAATTCACCCATAATAACTGCACAGATAATAATGGTGCCTGTTTCCAAAACAACATCGATAAAAAGACAAGTACAACTTCACCAATATTTGTTCCCAGTAAGAAACCAACTGTTTTACGAATATTATTATAAATACCTCGTCCTTCCTTGACTGCTGCCACAATTGTTGAGAAATTGTCATCCATCAATGTTAAGTCTGCTGCTCCTTTCGCAACATCGGTTCCTGTAATTCCCATTGCACAACCAATATCAGAAGCCTTTAATGCCGGAGCATCGTTCACCCCATCCCCTGTCATTGAAACAATATACCCTTTTTTCTGCCATGTTTTCACAACACGAATCTTATTTTCCGGAGATACTCTGGCATAGACGGAAATATGTGTGACTTTGTTATCAAATTCTTCATCAGACATATCATCTAATTCCACACCTGTAATCGCCATATCTCCTTCATTTAAAATACCTAATTCTTTAGCGATCGCCCCTGCTGTCACAACATGATCACCGGTAATCATAATCGGCTTAATACCTGCTTTTTTACATTCAGCAACAGCTTTTTTCGCTTCTGGTCGAGGTGGATCAATCATGCCTAACAGTCCTGCAAAATGTAAATCATTTTCCAAGTAGTCATTATCATACTCACTTTCATTGTCATTAACTTCTTTATAACCCACTGCGATAACACGTAAAGCCTGTTGACTCATTTGTAGCATTGTGTCATTGACAACATCCATATTATCATCTAAACAACGTGATGCTAAAATATCATATGCTCCTTTTACAATCGCATATCTTTTATCACCAATCTGATTGACTGTTGTCATTAATTTACGATTAGAATCAAATGGCAATTCAAATAATCGTGGATACTGTTCATTCACTTGCTGTTTGGTGATTCCTTTATGCATCAACGCCGCTACAAGACAGGTTTCTGTTGGATCTCCTAATGGTTTTTCTTCACCATTATTGACTTCAATATCTCCATCACAGCACGAAACAGCCGCTTTTAATAAATTCATATCTGCATCGCTTTGTGCCTGATCAATATCTTTCAACTGTTTTTCTTGAGCTGTATACATCTTGACAAGTGTCATTTTATTTTGTGTTAACGTTCCTGTTTTATCACTGCAAATAATAGATGTACTTCCTAGGGTTTCAACAGCTGGTAATTTTTTTACAATTGCTTTATGCTTTGCCATACGACTGACACCAATAGATAAAACAATAGTAACAATAACTGGTAAACCTTCTGGAATTGCTGAAACAGCTAAAGAAACAGATGTCATAAAGATTTCTAAGATATCCATGCCATCTATAATTCCCATCACAAAGATGACAAAACAAATCACTAAAGCTAAAACACCTAAATACTTTCCTAACTGGGATAGTTTCATTTGAAGTGGTGTCTTCATTTCAACTTCATTATCTATCAGTTTAGCAATTTTTCCCATCTCAGTATTCATACCTGTCTGTGTCACAATCGCTTTGGCACTTCCATAAAGAATACTACATCCTGAAAAGACCATATTCAATCGCTCTGCTAACGGTGCTTCTAAATCCACTGGTTGACTAGCATCCTTTTCAACAGGAACACTTTCGCCAGTCAATGCCGATTCTTCAACTTTTAAGCTAAATTCTTCCAACAAACGTGCATCAGCTGGAACATAATCCCCATCCTGTAAAATCAAGATATCACCAACAACCAAATCCTTAGCATCAATCATCTGCTGTTTCCCATCTCGGATAACTCTAGCATGTGGTGAAGATAATTGCATCAAAGCTTCCATTGCTTTTTCTGCTTTATTCTCTTGAAGAACACCCATCAAGGCATTCACCACAACAATCGCAACAATCAATATCGGTTCAAAGAAAGCTGCCATATCATCCTCTGAAAAAGCAACGATAAAACTAATCACTGCCGCAATTAATAGGATAATAATCATAACATCTTTAAACTGGTCAATGTATTTTTGAAAGAAAGTCTTTTTCTTTTTTGCCTTTAAGGAATTGTTTCCATATTTCTTTCTATTCTCTTCTACCTGTAAAGAAGATAGCCCCATATTTTCATCACTATTGAACTGTTGCATTAGCGTATCTTTATCTTCATAATGCGAAATAATCATTTTCAGTCCTCCATTTCCTATGATTATAAAAAAGGTATATTAAATAATCGCGGGGTAAACCTTAACCTTTAATTTTATTACGGGGTTTGCCTTTTTCTGCTTTAATTTCTAAATGGGGTAATTTCATAATAAAAAGAAACCTCCTGATATAATATATGTTTGCAGACATTTATATCTTGAAAGGAGGTTCCTCATGAACGATTTTATCATTAAACTTCTTGATTTAAAAGAAAAAGATTTGGATTTTATTGAATCTATTACCAAAACTGAATCTTCTGATTTTATTATTATTCTTAAAAGATCTATTCAGGTTTGTCCTCATTGTGGTTCTTTAACCGATAGAATTAAAGATTATAAAATCAGAAAATTAAATCATAAAGTTTTAATTCATTCTCATTCTTTTATTTTCTATAAACAACGTCGTTATTGCTGCAAGGACTGTGGCAAGTCCTTCGTTGAATATTCTCCCTTTACTGGTACCAGACATATCCTTACTGCTTCTACTGTTATCAATATTCTTAATGATTTGAAACCTTACACTTCTACATTTTCTTCTGTAGCTAAAAAATATGGTGTTTCTGTTTCTACTGTTGTTGATATCTTCGATAGACATGTTCAAATCAAAAGAAAAACTCTTACTCATATCCTTTGTTTTGATGAATTCTATTTCAACAGACATGCAAAAAAGAAATATGCTTTTATGATTATGGATTTTTCTAAAAAATATATTATTGATATTGTGGAATCCAGATGGAGTGAAGATCTTTATGACTATTTCTTCCACATTCCTCTTGAAGAACGAAATCAAGTTAAATATATCATTATAGATATGTATTCTAATTATAAGTTCATTATTCATAATTTTTTTAAAAGTGCTATTATCTGTGTTGATCCTTTTCATGTAGTCAAAAAAGTTAATGATTCATTGAATCAGGTAAGAAAAAGAATCATGAAGAAGTATTCTACTGATGAACTTAAAAATTCTGTAGATTACAAACTTCTTAAAAGCAGATATTACATTATTCTTAAAAATGAAGACAGTTTAAACTTTGAAAAATTCTACTATGATAGAGTTTTAGGACATACAACAACTGAACTAGGCTTAAAGGAAAGAATCCTTCAAATTAATCCTATACTCAATGAAGCCTATAAAATAAAAGAAGAATACATCAACTTCAATAATGAAAATCAGGAGACATTTGATATAGATAAAAAAACAAAAGAATTCGATTCATTAATAAAAAGAATGAAATTATCAAATATACAGGAGATGATTGAATGTGCAAAGACACTCACAAACTGGAAACAGGAGATATTAAATTCATTTCATTGGTATGATGGAAGAAGACTTTCAAACGGACCTATAGAAGGAAAGAATAACTATATAAAGAAAATTATAAGTAATGCAAATGGATTAAGCAATTTTAAAAGAGCCAGGAACAAATTCATTTATTCACAAAACCAATATGAAAAATATCTAATAAATGAAAATAAAGAAAGTATTAAAAGAATAGGTAATTATAGAGGAAAATATAAAAAAAGGAAATAAAATAATGAATGTCTGCAATTTCCTTTAAAATAAAAGTGGGGTGTTTCTGCCCCACAATTTTTTTAAAGCTTTTTTATAAAACCCCGCGATTATTTAAAGCGCC
>ERZ1643251.4515-NODE-4515-length-12057-cov-28.017580_pt1 | contig 12057 bp, 8 predicted proteins | sample MGYA00579261_ERZ1643251 | MGnify/ENA primary metagenome ERZ1643251 (study PRJEB29033, sample SAMEA4952267) | chicken gut metagenome | biome: Broiler Chicken; feature: Gastrointestinal Tract; material: Caecum | place: Ireland | collected 2018 | study: Broiler... | reverse complement strand
CGGAGAGCTGGATGTCGGCGGGCATCAGGTCAACGCCCTCCGGGTGGTGCAGGATACCCTCGCCGGGGCGCAGCGGCTCGTCCATCAGGATACGGCCCATCGCGTCGGACAGGGTAAAGGGCAGCTTGTCCGGCTGGGGGTGGCCCAGGCTGATAGTCAGGCTGCCTTGCGGGTCCCCGTCGATCAGCAGCACTTTCTTTCCGGCCTGTGCCAGCCCGATCCCCAAGTTCGCGCAGGTGGTTGTCTTGCCAACGCCGCCTTTCTGGTTGGCGATGGCGATGATTTGCGTGTTCAATGACTTCACCTCATTTCTGAATTGTTCTATGGCTTCTGGAAATAGAAAAAGCCGCCACTTCAAAAATTGAAAGTGACGGCCTTTTCTTATCCCGGAATGAAATTCCCCGGAAACGCAAAAAGCGCCCAGTAGAAAATACTGAGCGCTTGGCGATTAGATTTATTCTCTTTTGTTCAAATTAGGTCAAATTCAGACAAACCGTTTTCACGAAAAAGGTCTCTTGGAGATGTATAAATAAACATCCCCTTGGCATCCCAAAATCGCGTCTCGGTTGTCCTATTTTTTAACCCATAAGCCCTCTTTTTGGGGTGGTTGTCCACCATTTAACCCATAGAAAACGGGTTAAAAGAGGCTTCGTTCTGTCAAATTGCGTCAAACCATTTGAAAAGGAAAAACCCCGGAAACCGCGTAGTTCCGGGGTTTTTGACCACTTTTGATAAAGTTTAGCGCTTGCTGAACTGCGGAGCGCGACGGGCTGCTTTGAGACCGTACTTCTTACGTTCCTTCATGCGCGGGTCGCGGGTCAGGAAGCCGGCCTTCTTCAGGGTCGGGCGCAGCTCGGGGTTGTACTGCAGCAGCGCGCGGGACAGGCCGTGGCGGATGGCGCCGGCCTGGCCGGAGCAGCCGCCGCCGACAACGTTGATGACGATGTCGAACTGGCCTTCGGTGCCGGTCAGCACCAGCGGGCTGCGGGCCAGCAGCTTGAGGGTATCCAGGCCGAAGTAATCGTCGATGTCACGGCCGTTGATGGTGAACTTGCCGGTGCCGTTGTACACGCGGACACGGGCAACGGAATGTTTACGACGGCCGGTGCCGTAGAAATATTCTTTCGTCTCGTACATATTCGGTTGCCTCCTTAGAACTCGACCGCTTCAGGCTTCTGCGCGGCATGGACGTGTTCGGCGGTCTTGTAGCAGTGCAGGCGGGTCATCGCCTTGGCGCCCAGGGTGTTGGCGGGCACCATGCCCTTGACGGCGTAGGTCATGGCCTTGTCGCTGGCCTCGGCCATCAGAGTCTTGTACTGGGTCTCCTTCAGGCCGCCGATCCAGCCGGAATGGGTGCGGTGGAACTTCTTCTCCAGCTTCTTGCCGGTCAGGACCGCCTGATCGCAGTTGATGATGATGACATGGTCGCCGCAGTCGACGTTCGGGGTGAAGGTGGGCTTGTTCTTGCCGCGCAGCAGCACGGCCGCTTTGGCGGCAACGCGGCCCAGCGGTTTGCCGGCAGCGTCGATCACATACCACTTGCGGTCAGCCATCTCAGCGGGCTTAGCGAGAGTAGTGCTCATAATACTGAATCCTCCGTACTTGATGTGCTGCGGGCCGCCCGGCGGCCCGCCGTTTTGACGCTTATAGACATGCCCGGGCCGCAAAGCCCGGACGCTGATTGCGCAAGTGTGATTATAGCAAAGCCCCGCGCCCGCGTCAATGGATTTTGGAAACTTTTTTGCGTTATTCCTGCATAGCTCGCTTTTTCTCTCTTTAGCTCTTTTTATCTCCTTGATTCTTCCATGGCATTTCACGCGAAATTCCGGTGCGCGCGGCTGCGGCGGCGCACTGGTCAAACCGCGCTGCGTATGCTATAATAAACCGATAAAGTATCTGGCAGCTTTGGGGAGGAAAACGCCATGCAAAGCTATCGCAATAAATACGGGTTCGAACGCCACTGCTGGGCCGAGATCGACCTCGACGCCCTGCGCGATAATTTCGCCTATGTGCACCGCACGGCCGGGCGGCCGGTGTGCGCCGTCGTCAAGGCGGACGCCTACGGCCACGGGGCTGTGGCGGTCGCCCGCGCGCTGCACGGGGCCGGGGTGGCCGGGTTCGCGGTCAGCTGCCTGGGCGAAGCGCGCCACCTGCGCCGCCACGGCATCACGCTGCCGATCCTGGTCCTCGGCTACACAGACCCGGCCTTTGCGGCGGGGCTGGCCAACCAGGGCATCACGCAGGCGGTGTTCTCGCCGGAATACGCCCGCGCCCTTTCGGCCGCGGCGGTGGCGGCCGGGGTGTCGGTGCCCTGCCACCTCAAGGTGGACACCGGCATGGGCCGCATCGGCTTTGCGGTGCGCGGCAACTTCGGCGCGGCCGTGGCCGCGCTGTGCGAATGTTACGAGCTGCCCGGGCTGAGCGTGACCGGCATGTTCCAGCACTACGCCGTTGCCGACAGCACCGGGGCGGACGACGCCGCCTACACCGCCGGACAGCAGGCGCTGTTTGCGCGCACGGTCGAAGCGGTGCGCGCCGCCGGGTATGCGCCGGGCATGGTGCACAGCGCCAACAGCGCGGCGCAGCTGTGCCACCCCGAATGGAACGGCGACATGACCCGCGCGGGCATTGTGCTGTACGGCCTGGCCCCCAGCCCGGAGCTCCCGTTCCCCGCGCTGCGGCCGGTGATGACGCTCAAGGCGGTCATTACCCAGGTCAAAACGCTGCAGCCCGGCGAAAGCGTCAGCTACGGCCGCCGCTACACGGCCGAAACCCCGCGCCGCGTCGCGACCGTCTCGGTCGGCTATGCGGACGGCTACCCGCGGCGGCTTTCTGGCAACGATGCGGGCGGCGTCATGCTGGTGCGCGGGCAGGCCGCGCCGGTGCTGGGCCGCGTCTGCATGGACCAGACCGTCATTGATGCGACCGATATCCCCGCCGCCGCAATGGGCGACGAAGTGACCGTGTTCGGCCCGGCCGGGGCCGAAGCGGGCGCCGATACCGCCGACACCATCGCGCAAAAGACCGGCACCATCAACTATGAGGTGGTGTGCGGCATCTCCCGCCGCGTGCCCCGCGTCTACCTGCAGGGCGGCGCGCTGGTGGGCATCTGGAACGACTTGGAGGAAGGTTAATGGCAAAAGATACCATCCGCAATTTCTGCATCATCGCCCACATCGACCACGGCAAAAGCACTCTGTCCGACCGCATCCTGGAACTGACCGACAGCGTGGACAAACGCACGATGGAGGACCAGATCCTGGACGATATGGAGCTCGAGCGCGAGCGCGGCATCACGATCAAGGCCCGCGCCGTGACCATGCGCTACCACGCCAAGGACGGCCAGACTTATGACTTCAACCTCATCGACACGCCGGGCCATGTCGACTTTTCCTATGAGGTCAGCCGCAGCCTGGCCGCCTGTGAGGGCGCGGTGCTCGTCGTCGACGCCAGCCAGGGCGTCGAGGCGCAGACGCTGGCCAACTGCTATATGGCCATCGACCATAACCTTGAAGTTGTGCCGATCCTGAACAAGATCGACCTGCCCAGCGCCGACCCCGACACCGCGGCCAAGGAGGTCGAGGACATCATCGGCCTGCCCTGCATGGACGCGCCGCGCGTCTCGGCCAAGCTCGGCACCGGCATCGAGGACGTGCTCGAGCGCGTCGTGCGCGACATCCCCGCCCCCACCGGCGACCCCGACGCCCCACTCAAGGCGCTGATCTTTGACTCGATCTACGACAGCTACAAGGGCGTCATCGTCTATGTGCGCGTGTTCGAGGGCACGGTCCGCCCCGGCGATACCATCCGCCTGATGAGCACCGGCGCGCAGTTCCAGCTTGTCGAAGTCGGCCACATGGGCGCGACCGCCCTGGCCCCGTGCGACTGCCTGCAGGCCGGCGAGGTCGGCTATCTGACCGCCAGCATCAAGACGGTGCGCGACACCCGCGTGGGCGACACGGTCACGCTGGCCGCCGCCCCCACCGCCGAACCGCTGCCCGGCTTCCGCAAAGTGACGCCGATGGTGTTCTGCGGCATCTACCCGGCGGACGGCGCCGACTATCCCGACCTCAAGGACGCGCTGGAAAAACTGCAGCTCAACGATGCTTCGCTGAGCTTTGAACCGGAGACTTCGGCCGCGCTGGGCTTTGGCTTCCGCTGCGGTTTCCTGGGCCTTTTGCACATGGAGATCATCACCGAGCGGCTTGAGCGCGAGTTCGACCTCGACCTCATCACAACGACGCCCGGCGTCCAGTACCGCCTGACGCTGACCGACGGCACGGTGGAAATCATCGACAACCCCTCCGCCTACCCGGACCCCACCCGCATCCAGAAAGCCGAGGAGCCGTTCGTCAACGCCCACATCTACACGCCCAACGACTATGTCGGCCCGCTGATGGACCTGTGCCAGCAGAAGCGCGGCATTCTGATCGACATGAAATATCTGGATGAAACGCGCGTGGACCTGCACTATCAGATCCCGCTGGGCGAGATCGTCTACGATTTCTTCGACGCCATCAAGAGCCGCAGCCGCGGCTATGCCAGCTATGATTACGAATGGGAGGACTGGCATACCTCCAACCTCGTCAAGCTGGACTTTTTGCTCAACGGCGAGCCGGTGGACGCGCTTTCCATGATCGTCTTTGCGGACAACGCCTACGCCAAGGGCCGCCGCATCTGCGAAAAGCTGAAGGAGAACATCCCGCGCGCGCTGTTCGAGATCCCGGTGCAGGCCGCTGTCGGCGGCAAGATCATCGCCCGCGAAACGGTCAAGGCCATGCGCAAGGACGTGCTGGCCAAGTGCTACGGCGGCGACATCACCCGCAAAAAGAAGCTGCTGGAAAAGCAGAAAGCCGGCAAAAAGAAGATGCGCAAGCTCGGCAGCGTCACCCTGCCCAGCGAGGCCTTCACCGCCGTGCTCAAACTCGATTCGGACGACTGAGCATAAACCAGAGAGCCCCGCCCCGCGGCCAATGCCGCAGGGCGGGGCTCTCTGGTTTTCCCTTTGTTTTTTATTCCATGCCGGTCTCGGCGGCGTATTCTTCGATGAGCTCGCGCTCCAGGAACGGGGTCTTGACGCCTTCGCGGTCGCGGTAGGCTTCGTGGCCTTTGCCGATGACGGCGATGAGGTCGCCCTCCTGCGCGTGGTCGATGGCGTAGTGCAGCGCGTCGAGGCGGTCGGGGATCTCGACATACGGCACGCCGGCGCGGCCTTTGGCGATGCCTTCGCGGATGTCGGCCAGGATGTCCTCCACCTTCTCAAAGCGGTTGTTGTCCTCGGTCAAGATCAGGAAGTCCGCCATGCGGGAGCACACCTCGCCCATGCCGTAGCGGCGCAGCTTGCTGCGGTTGCCGCCGCAGCCGAACACGACGACGAGCCGGTTGGGCTTGTAGGCGCGCAGCGTTTCCAGCAGGCTTTCGGCGGCGGCTTCGTTGTGGGCGTAGTCGATGAGGATGGTGAACCGGTGGCTGATGGGCACCAGCTCGACACGGCCCTTGACGACCGTTGTGCGCAGCCCGTCGTGGATGGGCGCGTCGCCCAGCCCCAGCGCTTTGCCCACGCCGATGGTGGCCAGCGCGTTATAGATGCTGAACAGCCCGGGCATGCCCACCTGCACGTCCAGCGTGTGGCCGTCGGGTTCGGTCAGCGTGAATTCGACGCCCAGCAGCTCTTTGGTGCGCAGCAGGCGGTAATCTTTGGCAGCGCGGTAGTCGGCCTTTTGCTCAATGCCGTAGGTGATGAGGCGGCAGGTGTGGCCTTCCAGCAGCGGGGCGGTGTTGGGGTCGTCGGCGTTGACGACGCCGACATCGCAGCGGCGGAACAGCTGGCCTTTCCAGGCGCGGTATTCCTCAAAGCTGCCGTGTTCGCCGGGGCCGATGTGGTCGGGGTAGAGGTTGGTGAACACGCCCACCTGATAATGGATGCCCGCCACGCGGTCCATCATGAGCCCCTGGCTCGAAACCTCCATCACGCAGGCGTCGCAGCCGGCGTCGGCCATCTGGCGCAGGATCTTCTGCAGCTCGTAGCTTTCGGGCGTCGTGTTGTTCAGGTCATAGTGGTGGCCGGGATAGTACACGCCGTTGGTGCCGATCATGCCCACCTTGCGCCCGGCGCAGGCAAGCACCTGGCGGATCATGTGGGTGGTGGTCGTCTTGCCCTTGGTGCCGGTCACGCCCACCATCGTCATCGCCTCGGCCGGGCGGCCGAAATAGGCGGCCGAGAGCATCGCCATCGCGTAGCGCGTGTTTTCGAACTGCAGGATGGTCAGCCCCGGGTACTGCGCGGCCACGGCCGGGTCCAGCGCGTGCTGGGTCGCAAGCACGGCCGCGCCTTTGGCGGCCGCCTCGGCGGCCAGGTCGTGGCTGTCGCGCTGGGTGCCTACGATGCACACAAACAGCCCGCCCGGCGCGACCTTGCGGGAATCATAGAAGATATCGCAGACCTCGGTGTTGAGGCTGCCCTGTACGAGCCGGTAGGAAAGGCCCTTGACCAGTTGTTTCAAAAGCATCAGCGTCACCTCTTCAGCGTTTGACAAAATATTCGTCGTACCAGACAAGGAAGATGAACACGCACCACAGCTGCCGCCAGTTGTCGCGCTTGCCGCTCACATGTTCGTCCAGCATTTTGTTCAGCGCGCCGGTGTTGAAAAACTTCTGCGCCGCCTCGCTGCCGAACGCTTCGCGCAGGATGGCCGCGTATTTCTCCTCGCGCAGCCAGGCGCGCACCGGCACCGGGAAGCCGAGCTTTTTCTTGTCGGCCGTTTTGGGAGGGATGGTCATTTCGGCCGCGCCGCGCATCGCGATCTTGGTCTGCTGGGCGTTCACCTTGCATTTGGTCGGGATGCGGCAGGCGAGTTCGAACACTTTGCGGTCCAAAAACGGCACGCGCAGCTCCAGCGAGTTCGCCATGCTCATCTTGTCGGCCTTGAGCAGGATATCGCCCACCATCCACAGGTTGAGGTCGCAGGTCTCCATCTGCGTGACCGGGTCCTGGCCGCGGGTGGCTTCAAAATACGGGCGGGAAAGGTCGGTGGGCAGAACGCGGCCGGTATAGTTTTTCAGCAGCTGCTTTTTGCGGCGCTCGCCCATCAGGTTGGTGTTGCCGATGTAGCGCTCCGCCAGCGGGCGGCCGCGCCGCACCAGGAAGTTGACCCCCGGCACCGGCGGCAGCAGCCCGGCCGCCGCGCCCAGCGCGCGGCGCAGCCACAGCGGCAGGCGGTCGTACCAGCTGACCGTGAACGGCTCCTTATAGATGTTGTAGCCGCCGAAGAACTCGTCCGCGCCCTCGCCCGAAAGGCAGACCTTGACCTGTTTGGCGGCTTCGCGGTTGACGAAGTAGAGCGCGACGCTGGCGGCGTCGGCCAGCGGCTCGTCCATGTGGTACTGGATGCGGCCGAGGTTTTCCCAGTATTCCTCCGGCGTGATGCGGTACGCCGTGTTCTTGACGCCGATATGGGCGGAAAACTCCCGCGCATAGTCGGTCTCGTCATACTGCTTGTTGGCAAAGCCGACCGTGAAGGTCTTGTCGACATGGGCCAGCGCCGCCATATAGCTGGAATCGACGCCGGAGGACAGGAAGCTGCCCACCTCGACGTCGGCGATCTTGTGCGCGGCCACGCTCTCCTGCATCGCGTCGGAGATGGCCTGCTCCCACTCCTGCAGGGTGGGGCCGTCGTCGGGCGTGAAGCGCGGGGTCCAGTAGCGCTGCACGGTCAGCGCGCCGTCCTTCCATTCCATCCAGTGGGCGGGCAGCAGCTTTTTCACGCCGCAGAAGAAGGTGTCCTCGCCGGGGGAGAACTGGTAGGAGAGATACAGCGAAAGCTGGTCCTCGTTGAGCTCCTTTTTAAAGCCGGGGTGGTCAAGAAAGCTCTTGATCTCGCTGCCGAACAAAAGCTCGCCCGCGTCGTTCTGATAATAATACAGCGGCTTGATGCCGAAATGGTCGCGCGCGCAGAACAGCGTCTGCGCATGGCGGTCCCAGATGGCAAACGTGAACATGCCGCGCAGTTTGTCCAGCATCGCCTTGCCCCACTGCTCGTAGCCGTGCAGCAGGACCTCGGTATCCGAGCGGGTGGCGAAGGTGTGCCCGGCGGCCTGCAGCTCTTCGCGCAGGGTCTGGAAGTTGTAAATTTCGCCGTTGAACACGACGACAAGGCTGCCGTCCTCGTTATACATCGGCTGGCGGCCGCCCTCCAGGTCGATGATGGACAGGCGGCGCTGCCCCAGCGCGACCGGGCCTTCCAGAAACTGGCCCTGGCCGTCCGGCCCGCGGTGGGCGATGCGGTCCATCATCGCCTGCAAGATCTCGGCCGCGTTTTCCCGCGCGCCGACAAAACCAACGATTCCACACATAAGCGATTCCTTTTCCTGTTTGCTCTGCGCCGTCCGGGCGCAGTTTGCGCGGCCGGGGCGGAGTTTTTTGGGGTTGCCTTTTACTTGATTTTCCCTTATTATACACAATTCCGCCGCCATTGCAAAGCCCGGCGGCATAAGATGGAAAGAATCCCGCCCGGCCGCGGGCCCTGCCATGGATCGTAGGGGCGGATTCCATATCCGCCCGCGGAGCCGGTACGGAAAACCCCTGACAGACGGTCGGGAAATGTCCGCGCCCTCCGCACAGGCTTTGCGGCTTTTGCATTGACACCCGTCAAATTTGGAAATATAATGAAACTGTATAACTTTGTGCAAAAGAGGCGCTTTATGCAAACATTCCAACCGGTGCTGCTCGGCAGCGATGCCAATGTCTACGGCATGGCCCGCAGCTTTTACGCCCAGTACGGCGTCGTCAGCGACGCGATCTGCAAGGCCGTGCTTGTGGCCTGCCGCAATACAAAGCTCGTGCGCATCGCCGCCATCGAACCGCAGCTCGAGGACGACGAGACCTTTGTGCGCACGCTTGTCGCATATGCCGAAAGCCACGACTACGCCCGCCGCCCGCTGCTGCTTGTCTCCTGTGCCGACGGCTACACGATCCTGATGGCCCGCCACCGCGCGGCGCTGGCCCCTTACTTCCATTTTGCCTGCCCGGAGCTGCAAACCGTGCTGGATCTTGACATCAAGGACAATTTTTACCGCGCCTGCCGTGCGCACGGCCTCTCCTTCCCGCAGACAGCCACCTGCACGGCCGAAAACTACCGCACGATCGAGCTGCCGTTTGACTTCCCCTGCATCATCAAGGCCAGCAACTCGGCCGCGTACTGGAACTGCAGCTTCCCGCACAAGAAAAAGGTGTTTCTGGCGCATACTAAACAGGAGTTCGACGCCATCACCGCCGCCATCTACGGCAGCGAATACCAGGACGACCTGGTTTTGCAGGAATACATCCCCGGCGACGACAACTGCATGCGCGTGCTCAACGCCTACTGCGGGCTGGACCGCAAAGTGCGCCTGCTGGCGCTGGGCCGCCCGCTGCTGGAGGAGCAGACCCCCGAAGGCATCGGCAACTATGCGGCCATCCTCTCCGACCCCGAATACAACGACCCCGCCCTGCTTGAAAAAATGCGCGCGTTTCTCGAGGATGTCGGCTGGGTGGGCTACGCCAACTTTGATATGAAGTACGACGCCCGCACCGGCGAATACAAGCTGTTCGAGATGAACCCGCGCCAGGGCCGGTCGAGCTATTTTGTCACGGCCGCCGGGTACAACCTTGCGCGCTGGATCGTCGACGATGTGATCGAGCACAAGCCTGCGACCCTGACCATCGCCCGGAGCGAGAGTTTGTGGATGATCGCGCCGTATGGCGTGATCCGCCGCTATCTCAAGGACAAAGCGCTGCTGAAAAAGGCCGCGGCGCTCAAAAAGGCCGGCTGCTGCGCCCACCAGCTTTACTGCAAGGAGGACCGCAGCCTGCGGCGCGGGCTGTGGTACGCGCGCAGCCAGCTCAACTACTACCGCAAGACCGCCCGCTATTACGGTAACAAAGGCCTGACAGACTGACCCCCGGAGGAAAAACTATGTGTGGCATTACCGGCTTTGCTGAAAAGAACCACCGGGCGAGCGAGGCGCGCGCCATTGTGCAGAAGATGGCCGACCTCATCGCCTACCGCGGCCCCGACGGCGAGGGCTATTTTGTCGACGACCGCGTCGCGCTCGGCCACCGCCGCCTGTCCATCATCGACCTGGAGGGCGGCCGCCAGCCGATGTATAACGAGGACGGCAGCCTCGTCGTCGTGTTCAACGGCGAAATTTACAACTTCCAGGCCCTGCGCGAAGAGCTGAAAGCCGCCGGGCATACCTTCGCGACCCATTCGGATACCGAGGTCCTGCTGCACGGCTACGAGCAGTGGGGCAAAGACCTGCCCGCCCGCCTGCGCGGTATGTTCACCTTTGCCATCTGGGACCAGAAGACCGGCACGCTGTTCGGCGCGCGCGATATCTTCGGCATCAAGCCGCTGTATTATTATAATGTCGACGGGCTTTTCCTGTTCGGCAGCGAGATCAAATGTTTCCTGGCGCACCCGGGTTTCCGCAAAGAGCTCAACGAGCAGCGCCTGCCGGAATACCTGAGCATCGAATACATCCCCAACGAGGAGACGATGTTCAAAAACGTGTTCAAGCTGCCCGGTGCGCATATGTTCACCTGGCGCGGCGGCGAGCTGAGCATCGAACGCTACTACGACATCCGCTACCACATCGACGAGACAAAGACGCTGGAAGAGTGGGAGCAGAAGATCACCGAGACGTTTGCGGGCAGCGTCGCCGCGCACCAGATCGCCGACGTCGAGGTCGGCTGCTTCCTGTCCTCCGGCGTTGATTCCAGCTTTGTCGTCAATGAAGTCGCCAAGGGCACGCCGCATGTCAAGAGCTTCTCGGTCGGCTATGCGGAGGAAAAATACTCCGAGCTGCCCTATGCGCAGGCGTTCAGCAAGGAGATCGGTGTGCCGAGCATTGCGAACAAGGTCGACGCCGACCAGTTCTTTGAGGCCAACCGCGTCATCCAGTGGTATCTGGACGAGCCGATGCCCAACCCCGCCGAGGTGCCGCTGTACTTCCTGGCGCAGAACGCGCGCAAATATGTCAAGGTCGTGCTTTCGGGCGAAGGCGCAGACGAACTGTTCGGCGGCTACCCGATGTACTGCCAGGCCGTCCACTTTGAAAACTACAGCCGCAAAGTCCCGGCGGCGGTGCGGCGGTTTTTGTCCCGCACGGCGGCAAAGGCCCCGGAGTTCAAGGGCAAGCACTTCCTGGTCCGCGGCGGCAAGGAGCCCTGGCAGCGGTTCATGCGCGCCAACTATGTGTTCGAGACCCCGGCCGACCGCGACCAGTACCTGAAAAAAGATTACCGCAGCCCCGCGCCGGAAACCTTCTTCAAGCCGTATTTCGACAAGGTCGCGGGCCTGGACGAACCCACCCAGCTGCAGTGGGTCGACATGCACACCTGGATGCTGTACGACATCCTGCTCAAAGCCGACCGCATGAGCATGGCGAACTCCCTGGAGCTGCGCGTGCCCTTCCTGGACCGCGAAATGCTCGAGCTGGCGCTGTCCATCCCGCGGCGCTACCGCTGCGACGAGGAGCACACCAAGATCGCCCTGCGCGGCGCTGCGCTGCGCCAGCTGCCCGAAAGCGTGGCCAAGCGGCGCAAGCTCGGCTTCCCCGTGCCGCTCAACGACTGGCTGCGCCAGGACAAATACTATGCGATGGTGCGCGAAAAGTTTGAAGGGCCTGTGGCGCGGCAGTTCTTCAACGTGCCCGCCATCTGCCGCCTGCTTGAAGACCACAAGGCCGGCCGCGCCAAAAACATGACCAAAATCTGGAGCATCTATTCGTTCATTTTGTGGTACGAACTCTACTTCGTCAACGCCGCCCCGCCCGCAGGTGTGTACAACCGGGCAGGCTGAGCGGCCTTTTGCCGGGTGAAAAACACGCCCTGTGCCCAAAATGCGCCCGCCCCAACAAATTTCCCGCCAACGCTTGACTTTGCGCCCCGGGTATGCTATAGTAAACAACGCAGCTTGTTCCCGTGTCGGGGGCAAAGAACCATGCGCGCCCGTAGCTCAGCCGGATAGAGCAACTGCCTTCTAAGCAGTGGGCCGGGGGTTCGAGTCCCTTCGGGCG
>ERZ1643251.4513-NODE-4513-length-12064-cov-21.662836_pt1 | contig 12064 bp, 7 predicted proteins | sample MGYA00579261_ERZ1643251 | MGnify/ENA primary metagenome ERZ1643251 (study PRJEB29033, sample SAMEA4952267) | chicken gut metagenome | biome: Broiler Chicken; feature: Gastrointestinal Tract; material: Caecum | place: Ireland | collected 2018 | study: Broiler... | reverse complement strand
GAGCACCTGACTCTTAATCAGGGTGTCCAGGGTTCGAGTCCCTGATGGTGTACCATAGTTGGTGCTTTTAACGGTGAGGGTCCACCCGTTCCCATTCCGAACACGGAAGTTAAGCTCACCTGTGCCGAAAATACTTGTCTGGAGACGGACCGGGAAGATAGGTCAGTGCCAACACGAAAGAGACACAGCATTTGCTGTGTCTCTTTTGCTATATCGCAGTTCGGAGGCGCGGAGGATGAAGTTCTACCTTATGTTCGTGGCGGCAATGCTCATTTTCGGCTCAAACGGCGTGTTTGCGTCGATGCTGGAGATGTCCGGGGCGCAGCTGGTGCTCCTCAGGACGCTGATAGGCGGGGCGGTGCTGCTCATAATAATCCTCATCTCGCGCAGCCGGACGCCCAAAGAGGTGCTTCTCCGCGAAAAATGGCGCCTGCTCTTCACCGGGGTCTGCCTCGGGGCCAACTGGGCGCTGCTTTTTGAGGCCTACAACCTCATGAACGTCTCGCTCGCCACGCTTACATACTACACCGCGCCGGTGCTGGTGCTTGTCCTGGCGCCGCTGGTGCTAAAGGAGAGGCAGAACGGCCTCGCCTACCTCGGCATGGCCGTAGTCATCGTCGGCATGCTGCTGGTGGTCGGTACGGACTTCGGCGAGGGCGGAGTGAGCGCTACGGGCCTGATAGTCGGCCTGGGCTCGGCGGTGTTTTACGCCATGCTCATGCTCGTGAACAAGCAGATAACCGGCGTGTCCGGACTGAACCTTACCTTTATTGAGATAGTCATCGCCGCGGTCATACTGCTGCCATATGTGTTCGCCACCAGCGGTGGAGTGCCGCTGCCGACGGATGCTCGCGGCATCTTTGAGCTGCTCTTCCTCTGCACGGTGAACACGGGCTTTGCCTGCTGGCTGTATTTCTCCTCCATGAACCGGCTCCCGGCCAAGGCCGTGGCGCTGATGGGCTACTTTGACCCGGTCTCGGCGCTCATCTTCTCCGCCGTGTTCCTCGACGAGAGGCTCAGCGGCGTGCAGCTCGCCGGCGCCGTCCTGGTGCTCGCGGGGGCACTGGTGGGTCAGTTCAGGCCCCGCCGCTTTACAAAAACCGACAGTCAGGGTATAATGTAAAGACGTAAATCTGATCGGAGGGGACGGAGTGAAGCCCTGGAGGGAGCTTTTCTTTGAGGAGGTCGAACCGCCTCACCATTTCCACATAGGCATGAGGATCATCAAGACCGTCATCGCAGTCTTCGTCTGCGCCATCATCGGGTGGCTCAGGGGCGAGATGACCTTCTTTTCGATGATCGCCGCCGTGCTGTGCATGCAGAAGTCGGCGGAAAAGACGCTCTCCACCTCCTTCAACCGCGTCATGGGCACCGCCGTGGGCGGCGCTTACGGCGTCATCGTGCTCTTTCTCGAGACTCAGTTCAACCTCCAGCGCGTACCGCCGCTCTTTTACCTCGTCGTCTCGCTGATGCTCATCCCGGTCATACTGACGACCATCGGCATCAAAAAGCCCTCCGTCGCGGGCTTTGCCTGCGTCGTATTTCTGAGCACGACGGTCTATCACGTCGGCGACGCCGACCCCTACACCTACGCGCTCAACCGCATGCTCGACACGGTCATCGGCATAGTCGTGGCGCTCATCGTGAACCTCACGATGCCGGGGCCGAAGATGCTCATCCCGGTCTCCGCGGCCGAGGACATGGACGGCCCGGGAGCCGCGCAGCAGAGCGAGCCGCCCGAGGAGAAAAAATAAAAAAACAAGGCCCCGGTCTCATGGACCGGGGCCCTTTTGCGCTCATTTGCCGTGTTTTCCGGCCGGACGCACCGCCCGCTTGTGGCGGACTATGCTGCCAACGGTGATTATCAGCACCAGCAGCACGGCGGCCGCGCCGATTATTATGACGCGTGTCATGTCCGCCGGGCGCTCCACCGCCAGCAGCTCGAAGTCCGAGCTGTCCACGTCGAAGCAGAGGTAGTTGCCCAGCGTGTCGTAGTCCGTCTCCTGCCAGGCTCCGCCGCCCTCGCGGACGTAGAGCGCGATGGTGGAGGTGACGCGGTCCGTCTCCGGGGCGAGGTAGCGCACGCGGTAGCCGCTGCTCTCGTCCGCGCTGCCGGTGACGGAGACGCTCAGCTCCTCCAGGGACTTGGTGCCGCGCGAGAGGGCAGGGGCGTCCTCGGGCGCCTCGCCGCTGGAGAGCACGTCGGCCTCGACCGCCGCGCCGGGCCGGAAGCTGCCCTCGACCAGCACCAGGGACTGCACGCCGTCGCCGCGGACCGCGGTGCTCGCCACAGAGGAGTCCAGCGGGGTGTACACCGCCTCCAGCGTGCGGCTGAAGGTCACGTCGGTGAGGTCGAGCTCCGGCCACGCGCCGGTGTAGCCCTCCTTGGCGGGCACGGCGGGGACTTCGCTCTCGGGGATGCTGTCGCCGTATTCAAAATGTATCGTCTTTATCGTCACGCCGTCGGCCACGAACACCAGCTTGAGGTCCAGGAACTCCGAGGGTACGTCCTCCAGCGCCTTGAGCGAGGCGAAGGGCACGCGCTCGGCCCCGCCGGTGTAGCTGATGCCGTCTATGCCGTGGAGCGTCTCGCTGACGAAGAGGTTGCCGGTGGCCTCGCCGTCCTCCGAGAGGGCGCCCGCGACGCCGCCGAGGCACTCGTCCCCGCCGTCGATCTCGACAAGGCTGCGGCAGTCGTAGAGCTTCATGCCGAGGCCCGCGATGCCGCCGATCCAGTCGTCGCCGGTCAGGGGGCACATCGCCCAGCAGGCACGAATGGTGGAGCTGCTGCTGCCCGCGATGCCGCCGACGTAGTCGCCGCTCTCGCTGGAGACGGCGCCGTAGTTCTGGCAGCCCTGCGTGACGCCGAGCTCCATGAGGCCCACCACGCCGCCGGCGCAGTTTTCCTTGGCGCGGATGGTGCCGGTGTTCTCGCTGCCGCGCAGGATGCAGCGGCTGTTGAAGGCGCGGGAGATGGTGGTCGAGCCCGTGAGGTCGCTCTCGGGGTCGAAGTCGAACTCTATGGCCATAGCGCCCGCGATGCCGCCGACGTTCACGTCGCCGTAGACGGAGCCGGAGTTGCCGCAGCCGGCCACGTTGCCCTCGGTGGCGGAGCCCTCCTGCTCGGAGACGTCCGTGAACACGTCGCCGATGTTCGGGCTGGCCGCCGCCTTGATGGCGTCCACCAGCATGAGCATGACGACGGAGAACTGGTCGTTGACCTTCCGGAGGTCTTCCACCAGCACCGTGGCGGAGCTGCCGAGCTCGGTGTTGAGCGCGGTGAGCGCGTCGGAGATGTTCTTCATGTTGCCGCAGAGGGAGTCCACGCGCTGGCTGTACTCGCTGCCGAGGCCCTGGAACTGCACGTCGGGCAGGCCGTTCAGGTAGCTGAGCACGTCGCGCACGCCCGCGACGGCGTCGGTTATGCTGTTGGAGGCCGCCTGCAGGCTCTGCATAGCGTAGCCCAGGTGCTCGTTGAGATTCACGGCGGCCTCGGCTATGTACGGGCCCATGGCTCCCGCTATGGTGTTGCCGGCGCCGATGATGTCGGCCGCCGCGCCGCCTGCGGAGGTGAGGTCGCTCGAGAGCCGGCCCAGCGCGTCGAGCAGGGCCTGGGCCTCGGCCGGGCTGGGGTTGGGGTTCCGGAGCAGCTCATTGAGCTGGGCCATGAGGGCGCCGGCGTCGGCCTGGGCGTTGTCCATGGCCGAGCTGAGGGCGCTGCCGGCGGAGCCTATCGTGTCCGCCGCGCCGGTGACTATGTCCCAGTCGCTCACGCGCTGGAAGCTGGCGCTGACGCAGGCGCGGCCGGAGGCCGGGAGCGTGAAGGCGTACTGCGTGCCGAGGTCATTGATGCGCTCATAGGGAATGGCCGCGCCGCTCTCGTCCGTGACGGAGAGGGAGGCGAGCTCGTAACCCTCGTTGGCGCTGATGTCGAGGACGTATATGCCGCTGGAGCCCGGGGTGGCCGTGACCGTGCCGCCCGCGCTGGTGGCGATGCTGACGGGGCTTTGCGTATCCTCGAAATAGGTCGCCGTGGGCGCGAAGGCCACGCGCACTACGGTGTTCTTGGCCCGGGCGTTCACCGGGTCGTTCACGGGGTCGCCGGAGAGGACGGGCATGGTGAAGGTCACGGTCCGGGAGGCGGGGTCGTAGTCATAGAGCACGCTGGCGCCGTCGGCGTCGGCTATCTCTATCGGGCCGACCTCATAGCCCGCGTCGGGCGTGAGGGTCACGGTGACGAGGCTGCCCGCGGCGGGGTTCGTGGTGTCGGCGCGGGCATAGCCGCCGGTGCCGGTGGTGACGGTGAGCAGGCGGTGGCTCGTCTCGTCATAGCTGCTGCCCTGCATGTGGGTGATGACGGAGAGGTCGCGGTTCACCTCGGCGAGCCAGCCCATGGCGTCCGAGATGTGGCTGCCCGCGGTCTCCACGTCGCCGAGGATGTACGGCGCGCCGTCGGAGACGTAGTCTATGCGGCTGAGGATGTCGTTGAGCGAGGCGACGGTGTTGTCCACGAAGTCCACCGTCTCGCCGGCGATGTAGGCGAGGTCGTCCGAGGCGCTGCCCATGTAGCCGGAGACGGAGTTGAGCCGGTTGGTGATGTTGGTGGAGGAGTCGCCCGCGTTCAGCAGCGCGACGTCGAGGAGGTCGTGCAGCTTGGAGAGCTCGGCAGAGAGGTTCTCGGCCGAGGCGGCGGATAGGTCGAGCGAGAGGTAGGGCTCCATCTGGCCGACGATGCCGCCGACCTCCTTGCGGCCCAGGACGCTGCCGCTGTTGGTGCAGTTTTCAACAAAGCCGGACTGACGCCCGACGATGCCGCCGATGTTGTAGCCCATGTGCTCATAGCCCACGGCCCCGGTGTTCATGCAGGCGCTGAGGGTGCCGGAGGAGAAGCCCGCGATGCCGCCGGTGTCGGTGTAGTCGTTGATGAGCTCGGTGGTGGAGTCGAGGTTCGTGATGCTCAGGCCGGAGAGGTCGGTGTTTATCTCCTGGCTGGTCGTGTTGACGGCGGCGGTGTTCACGCAGCGGACGATGCTGCCCAGGTTCTGGCCCGCGATGCCGCCGGTATAGTGCTGGCCGGTGACGGTGCCGTAGACACGGCAGTTTTCGATGACGCCGGTCTTTTCGTTGGCGCCGACGAGGCCGCCGGTGGAGGTCAGGGCCTCTACCGTGCCGTTGAAGGAGCAGTCGCGGATGGTGCCGGCGTTGTTGCCCGCGAGGCCGCCCGCGTACTCGGCGGAGCCGCCGGGCGAGACGCTGCCCGCGAGGTTGAGCTCCTTGACCTCGGCGCCGGGCTGGATGTAGCGGAAAAAGCCCGTGTGCGAGCGGTTCGCCGTGAGGTTCAGGCCCGATATCGTGTGGCCGCCGCCCTCGAACACGCCGCCGAAGGTGGGGATGGAGGAAAACTCCGAGCCCGTGAGGTCGATGTCCGTCTGGAGTATGACGGTGACGTCCTTTGAATAGGTGTCCACGGCGCAGTTGTCCGCGAGCTTGAGGAGGTCCTCCAGCCCGTTTATGTAATAGGTGACGCCGGTCTGCGCCGCGTCCTCGGCGAGCGCGCCCGCCGCGCCGGACAGCAGCCCCAGCACGAGCAGCAGGCTCAAAAGCAGCGACAGCGCCTTTTTAGTCCTCATTGCTAGTGTCCTCCCCTCGGTCGTCCGCAGGTGTCGTGTCGTCACCCGGCGGGAGTTCGGCCCTTGTCTCGTCCACCTCTATGGCGCCGGACTCGACCATGGCGTGCAGGCTGCCCTGGAACACGCCCTGGATGTCGGCGTCCACAAAGCCGGAGATCTGACCCCGCACTCGTCCGTGCAGGCGTATCGTGCTGCCCTCGACATGCGTTATCTCGGGGACCTTTATGGCGAAGGCGGTCTTTTCTATCAGGATATCGCCCAGCAGCAGGATCTGCGGCAGGACGCCCATGACGAGGAAGATGGAGATTATCGTGCCGCGCCCCAGGCAGGTGCCTATGGACGAGATGGTGTTGTCCGAGGTCATGCGCCCGATGATGAGGCCCGCCGAGGCCAGCATGGCGCCGGAGGTGATTATCGTCGGGAAGGCCTGGTTGAGCGTCTCGATCATGGCCTCCTTGATGGGCATGGACTTCTTGAGGTCCAGATACCGGCTGGAGATGACGATGGCGTAGTCTATGTTCGCGCCCATCTGTATGGCGCTGACGATGAGGTAGGAGATGAAGAAGAGGTTCGAGCTCGTGAGATAGGGCACGGAGAAGTTTATCCAGATACTGCTCTGGATGACGATTATGAGCAGCAGCGGCAGGCCCACGGAGCGGAAGGTGAAGAGCAGCACCACCACGACGAAGAGCGCCGAAAGTATGCTGATGAGCAGGTTGTCCGTCGAGAAGGAGGAGCGCAGGTCGCGCGCGTTCACGCTCTCGCCGACGAGGACGCAGTCGCTGTAATACGCCCCGGCGATGCCGTGGAGCGTGTCGAGGAACTCATAGGTCTCCTCGGACTCCTCGGGGAGGTTCAGATAGATGACGAAGCGGGACCAGTTCTCGCCCTCGAGCTGGGCGAGGCCGAACTCCAGCTCGGCGCACATCTCGTCGAGCATGTCGCTCATGTCGCGCTCGAGCGTGATGTAGCCCGCGTTCTCCTGGTCGCGCAGGAAGAGCACGATGTCCACCAGCGGCACGGTGTAGTCGTCGATGGAGGAGACGATCTGGCCGTAGTCCTTCTCGTTCACGGCATAGGCGGCGTAGAGCAGCCGGGCGGCCTCTATGTCCTGGTCGGTGAGCTCGGCGAATTGCCTGGGCGTCAGCGCGCTGGTGACGGTGTAGCCGTCCATGGCCTCGATATTCGCAAGGCCCATGGCGCTCTCGACCTCGGGCTGGGCGGAGATGACGTTGAGGAGCTGGGCCTCCTTTTCGTAGCTGCCGGAGGGCACCAGCATGGCGACGAGGTTGTCCGTGCCGAAGGTGGAGGCCACCATCTTGTCGGCTATCTTGCTCTCATTCTGCTTGACCGTGTCCAGGGTGCTGTAGCCGTAGACGTAGGGGCAGCGGTTTGCAAACACGAAAGCCGCCGCAGCAATTATAAGGAACAGCGGCGGTATGACATAGCGGGTCTTGACCGTCAGCTTGCCCCAGAGCGAGATCTTGGGCACGAAGCTGCGGTGGTGGGTCTTGTCTATGAGCTTGGAGAAGAGCACCAGCAGGCCCGGCATGAGCAGGAACACGGAGAGCATGCTCATGATTATGGCCTTTATGAGCACGATGCCCATGTCGTAGCCGAGGCGGAAGTGCATCAGCGACAGCGCCGCAAGGCCGGAGATGGTGGTGAGGCTCGAGGCGCTGATCTCGGGTATGGCCTTGGAGAGGGCGGCGACGGCGGCGTCGCGCGCCTCGAGGTGCTCGCGCTCCTCCGTGTAGCGGTGGCAGAGGATGATGGCGTAGTCTATAGCCAGCGCCAGCTGCAAAACCACCGCAATAGAGTCCGTGACGTAGGAGATGGTGCCGAACCAGTAGTTCGTGCCCATGTTCAGCAGCGCCGCCGCGCCGAAGGTGATGAGCAGCACCGGTATCTCCATGTACGTCTTGGACGTGAAGAGCAAGACGGCGATGATTATGAAGACGGCGATGCCGAGGACGACCACCATCTCGGATTTTATAGTCTGCTCCATGGGGTTGCCCACTTCGGAGCTTATGTACGTGTCATAGTCGGCGAGCAGGGACTTTATCTCGTCCATGGCCTTCTCGCTGACCTCGGAGGTCGTGTCCCCGTCGAAGGTGACGGCGAAGAGGGCGGAGGCGTTTTTGTAGTGGGCCTCCGTGGCGTCGAACTCGACGGAGTGGACGCCGTCTATGGCGCCTATCTTCGGCGCCAGCTTTTCCGCGGCGTCATAGGTGATGCTCGAGACCATGACGTTGGCCGTGGCGAAGGTGGTGAACTCCGAATCCATGATGTCAAGACCCCGCCGGGTCTCCGTGTCCTTGGCGAGGTAGCTTGTTATGTCGTCGTTGACGTTCACCCAGTTGCGGGAAAAAGCGCAGAAAATGGCCATGACGATGAAGGTGAGGAAGAAAAACGTCTTCCTGTCCACGATCACCGCCGCGACCTTCTGCATAAACGAGCCGCCGCTCTTTTTATCCATCGCTCAAACCCCTTGCAAAGCGCGCAAAGCCGCGTCATCCAACATCTTGTATTCTAACATCCGGGACGCCCCGCGTCAACGCGCACATCTTGTAAAGCCTATTTTAGCGCACGTGGATTAGAGAAAAATTAAACTTTTAACTTTACCCCGATTTAACACACCGGGGCTTTTTCATTTTACACGGGCTCATTATTCTCCATGATGCAGGGCGGAAACGCCCGCGCGACAATACATATAAGGAGAATTTGAAAAGATGAAAAAGACTCTCGCGATAGCTCTGGCACTGGTCTGCTGCCTCGGCCTGCTGGCCGCCTGCGGCGAGCCCGCCTCCGACCCCTCCGAAGCCCCCGCCTCCGAGGCCCCTGCCAGCGAGGCCCCCGCAAGCGAAGCTCCCTCCAGCGAGCCCATCGAGCTCACCGGCATCGTGAACACCGACGGCTCCACCTCCATGAACGACGTCATGCTCGCCCTTATCGAGGGCTTCAAGAGCGTGCAGCCCGGCGTGACCGTCAACTACAACGGCTCCGGCTCCGGCTCCGGCATCAGCGGCGTGCTGGCCGGCAGCTGCGACCTCGGCCTCTCCAGCCGCGCCCTGACGGACGACGAGAAGGCTGAAGGCGCCGTTGAGAACGTCATCGCCAAGGACGGCGTCGCCGTCGTCGTCAACCCCGCCAACCCCGTGACCGAGCTCACCACCGAGCAGATAGCCAAGATCTTCACCGGCGAGATCACCAACTGGAGCGAGGTCGGCGGTGAGGACGCCGAGATCGCCGTGTTCGGCCGCGACAGCGCCTCCGGCACCCGCAGCGCCTTCGAGGAGATCCTCGGCATCCAGGACAAGTGCGCCTACCTCAACGAGTACTCCTCCACCGGCGACGTAATCGGCAATGTCGCCTCCAACCCGAACGCCATCGGCTACGCCTCCCTCTCCGCTGTCGATGAGACCGTCTCCGCTGTGAGCGTTGACGGCGTGGCCCCCACCGAGGCGACCGTCGCGGACGGCAGCTTCCCGATCCAGCGCCCCTTCGTCATCGTCACCGTCGAGGGCACCGAGCTCTCCGAGGCCGCCCAGGCCTTCCTGAACTACGCCATGAGCGCTGATGTCGCCGACATCATCGCCGCCGCCGGCGCCGTCTCCGCCAACGGCTGAGCCAGCGCAGAATAAAGGCAAAGGCCCCCACACCGGGGGCCTATTGCCCTGTCGTGAGGGGTGCATCTGACAGGCGCTCAGACCCGGCGCGTGAACTTCTGTCAGATCCACCCCTGAAAGAGAAAGAGGTAAACAGCTTTGAACCAAGTCATAACACCGAAGGGAGGAAGCGGCAAAGTGAAGCTCAGGACCAAGGAGCGCATGCCGAAGAATGACCCCGCCGCTGCCGCGCAGGAGCAGGCCGCGGAGCGCATAGACTCGAAGCACCGGGCGAAGGACGCCCTGGAAAACGTCATGCGCGCGCTGTTTCTCATCTGCGGGCTCGTGGCCGTCGCCTTTGTGCTCGTGATCTCGATATACCTGATAGTCTCCGGCATCCCCGCCATTCGTGAGGTGGGCCTGTTCAACTTCCTGGGCGGCACGAACTGGGACCCCGCCAACAAGAGCGGCAGCCCCTCCTACGGCATCCTGCCCATGATCCTCACCAGCATCTACGGCACCGCCGGCGCCATAATAATCGGCGTGCCCATCGGCTTTCTGATGGCCGTGTTCCTCTCCAAGGTGGCGAACCGCAAGGTGGCGGCCGTCATCCGCGAGGTGGTCGACCTGCTGGCCGGCATCCCCAGCGTCGTCTACGGTCTGGTGGGCATGATGGTGCTCCTGCCCGCGATACGCAAGGTCTTCGACCTGCCCGCGGGCGACAGCCTGCTGGCCGCAATCGTGGTCCTGGCCGTCATGATACTGCCCAGCATCATCTCCGTCTCCGAGACCGCGCTCGACGCCGTGCCCCGCGAGTATGAGGAGGCGTCCCTTGCCCTCGGCGCAACGGAGCTCGAGACCTATTTCCGCGTCTCCGCCCCCGCGGCGAAGAGCGGCATCGCCGCCGCCGTCGTCCTCGGCGTGGGCCGCGCGATAGGCGAGGCCATGGCCATACTCATGGTCGCAGGCAACGTCGCCAACATGCCGAGCCTGCTCTCCAGCGTCAAGTTCCTCACCACCGCCATCGCCGGCGAGATGGGCTACGCCGGGGACCTGCACCGTCAGGCCCTCTTCTCCATCGGCCTCGTGCTCTTCCTCTTCATCATGCTCATAAACGCCGTGCTCAACATCTTCCTCAAGCGGAACAAGGAGGGCAACTGATGAACGAACGCGTCTCCATAACCCAGGGGCTCAGCCCCCGCCGCAGGGCCTACGACATCGTGATGCGCACGCTGCTGTACGCCTCCGCCGCCATAATCTGCGCCCTGCTCATCTTCCTCATAGGCTACATCCTCTACCGCGGCATCCCCAGCCTGAGCTGGGAGTTCCTCACCAGCGAGGAGAGCGTTATAAACGACGTGCAGGGCATACTCCCCGCGCTCATAAACACGCTCTACATAATCATCGCCACGCTGATATTCATCCTGCCCCTCGGTGTCGGCAGCGCCATCTACCTCACGGAGTACGCCACGAACAAAAAGCTGGTCTCCGCCATCGAGTTCGCCACCGAGACGCTCTCCGGCATGCCGAGCATCATCTTCGCGCTCGTCGGCGTCATCGTGTTCTGCGAGTCGCTGGGCCTGGGCAAGACGCTGATAGCCGGCGCGTTCTCGCTGGTCATGATGACCCTGCCCACCATCATCCGCACGACGCAGGAGTCGCTCAAGACCGTGCCACAGAGCTACCGCGAGGGCTCCCTCGCCCTCGGCAGCGGCAAGTGGCACATGATACGCACCGTCGTCCTGCCCTCCAGCGTGGACGGCATCGTCACCGGCTGCATCCTCGCCATCGGCCGCATCGTCGGCGAGAGCGCCATCCTCATGTTCACCGCCGGCATGAGCATGTTCATGCAGAACTACGGCAGCAGCTTCACCGAGTTCTTCAAGAACCTCTTCGACAGCTCGGGCGCCACGCTCACGGTCGCGCTGTACGTCTACGCCAAGGAGCGCGCCGACTTCGACCAGGCCTTCGCCGTGGCCGTCGTGCTGCTGGTCATCGCGTTCATAATCAACATCTCCGCGAAGCTCGCGGGCAGAAAGCTCAAAAAACACTGAGAGCAGGGAGAACCGAAATGAGTGACAAAACGATAATCGAGAGCCGCGGGCTCAACCTTTATTACGGCGACAACCACGCGCTCAAGGACATTTCCATACAGATACCCGCCAACAAGATAACCGCGCTGATCGGCCCCTCCGGCTGCGGCAAGAGCACCTTCCTCAAGACGCTCAACCGCATGAACGACCTGGTGCCCGGCGTACGCATCACCGGCGAGGTGTTCTATAACGGCGAGAACATCTACGGCAAGGACGTGGACGTCACGCGCCTGCGCAAGCAGATAGGCATGGTGTTCCAGAAGGCCAACCCCTTCCCGATGAGCATCTACGACAACATCGCCTACGGCCCGCGCACCCACGGCGTGCGCGGCAAGGCCAAGCTGGACGACATCGTGGAGCGCAGCCTGCGCGACGCGGCCATCTGGGACGAGGTCAAGGACCGCCTGAACAAGAGCGCGCTGGGCCTCTCCGGCGGCCAGCAGCAGCGCCTCTGCATCGCCCGCGCCCTCGCCGTGGAGCCGGACATACTGCTCATGGACGAGAGCACCAGCGCCCTCGACCCCATCTCCACCTCGAAGATCGAGGAGCTTGCGATGGAACTCAAAAACCGCTATACTGTGGTCATGGTGACGCACAATATGCAGCAGGCGGTGCGTGTTTCGGACGAGACCGCGTTCTTCCTGCTCGGCGAGCTGGTCGAGTTCGGGGACACGGAGCGGATATTCTCGCACCCGCAGGACAAGCGGACCGAGGACTACATCACGGGGAGGTT